>ERZ857827.2919-NODE-2919-length-11199-cov-6.312186_pt1 | contig 11199 bp, 10 predicted proteins | sample MGYA00519761_ERZ857827 | MGnify/ENA primary metagenome ERZ857827 (study PRJEB31778, sample SAMEA3449370) | human gut metagenome | biome: human gut; feature: human-associated habitat; material: faeces | place: United Kingdom | collected 2010/2012 ... | reverse complement strand
GGTCGTTTCTGACGCGCCTCCGGCGGCCCAATCTTTTCTCTCGCAAGAGAAAAGATTGGGGAGAAAAGAGTGCTTGGACGCGTTTGGCGCATGCTGCCTCTGAATTCAGGCGAGCCCCTATTTTTCGGGTGTCGTTCCACACGATAGTCACCTTACGGGCGTTTGACTACGCGCCGCCTGATACGGGGGTATCGGATTTGCAGCTAGTTGCCGTAGAATATCTGCCATCAATAGAAGGTGCAGTCTGAATTTGTCAGGCTGCACCTTTTTGCGATAAGGGTTGTGTTACGCGTTGTAGGGGCGGGGCTCTGCTCCTACAGGGTGCGTCCATTCTATACCTGCGGCTGACAGCTCCCCTTGCACCCAAGGGGAGCCAAAATGAAAGAGCCGCCCGGAGGGCGGCTCTTTTGTTTATTGGTCATCCCAGGGCCTGCAGTCTGGTGCGGAGAAGGCCCAGGGCGTAGTACATGGTCTCGTAGCGCAGGTATTGGTCGGCGGCGGCGTCCCAGAGGAAGCGCAGGCGGGGAGAGAATTCTTCGTCGCCGTACCAGAACTGGACGGCGATACGGAGGTCCTCAAAAAACGGCAGCGCGTAGCTCACGTCCGCGCCCGGGAGGGCTTCGCCACCGAGCGTTTCGCAGGCCGCGCGCAGGCGCGCGGGATCCTTATCGTACAGCAGCTCCAGCGCATCCGGCTTTTCGTTTTCCAGCAGCCCGCGGTGCACCTGGCCGCCGAAATCCAGCGTGGTCCTCCACGTCCCCGCGGCGTGCCGCCCGGGTTTCGCGTCGCAGAGCAGGTCGAAGATGGTGAGCGTCTCGTCAAAGCCGTCCGCCGGGAGCCAGCGGCCGTCTTCTTCGCGCTCGATGCGCCCGTTCCGGCGGCTGACACGGTAGGGTTCTCCCAGCAGCCGCAGATGCAGCCACTGCCCTTCCTGCCGCAGCCCATGCTCGCGCGCGACCGCGTCCAGATCGCGCGCGCAGAACAGCGCGCGGGCCTGCGCGGCCTGGATCTCATAGTTGTTCTTCCGCTCCATCCTTTACCCCTCCGTGCGCACACCGGCAAGCAGCCGCTGCCAGACCTCTGTGCTCTGCCCGTCCGACAGCCGCAGGGAATACGTGTACTGCCCGTCCGTCCAGACGGCGAGCGTATAGCGCTCCGCCGCCTCGCCGCGCAGCTCGGCGGTCACGGTCCCGACGGCCAGCTCCGTAACGGCCGGATAGTCAGTATAGTCGCCGGAATTATCCTCCGTGCCCGCGGAGGTACGCAGGTCGGCGATCTGGCCGCCGCCCGCGTAGCAGATCTCGGCCAGCTCGCCCCAATAGCTTGTATAGGTCGTCTCCTCCACGTCGAACGGCAGCTCCGCCGCCTCCGCCGCCGGGAAGCCGACCGCGTCCGCGAGCGCCGCGGCATCTGTCACCTCGATCATACCGTTGGCGATGGCCACCTGCTCGCCCTGCGGCGCGGGATCCATCAGCTTCGGCACGCAGACCGCGCCGAGCAGCACCACGGCCAGACAGGCCACGAGCAGCGCATAGCGCCGGACAGGCGTCTTTTTCGGCGCTGCGGCCGATACATTCCGCAGGATGCGTGCGCGCATCGCATCGGTCACTTCGATCTTGTCCATGAGCTCGTCATACTTCAAAGTCGTACGCCTCCTTCAGGATCCGCTTCAGCTGCTCCCGGCCCCGGTGCAGGTCGGAGCGGATCGTCGCTTCGCTCCGGTCCAGCACAGAGGCGATCTGCCGGGTGCTCAGACCCTCGTAATAAAACAGGTGCACCGCCTCGCGGTACTGCACCGGCAGCTGCCGGACCGCGTCCCAGACGAAGGACAGCTCCTCCCGCCCTTCGGCGGTCAGCTCTTCGTTGAGCTCGTCCGTCTGCCGGAGCTTGTTGTAGGACAGGCGGTTCTTGCTGAGGTTCGCCGCCACGCGCAGCAGCCACGCTTTTTCGTGGGCTTTGTTCAAAAACACCGGCGCGGTCTTCAGAAACTGCACCAGCGTATCCTGCAGGACCTCCTCGGCGTCGGCCATGTTGTGCAGGTACGAATACGCGTAGCGCAGCAGCAGATCGCCGTAGGCGTCCAGCAGCTTTTCCGCGCGGGCGTTGACCTCCGGCCTCGCCTGCGCACGGCTCTGCGGAGCCGGATCTTCTGCGGCAAACAGCCGCGCCAGCGCGGACAGCCATCCGCCCGGCCTGAGACACAATTCCATCGTATGTACTCCCATGGCCGCGCCGGAAGCTCCGGCGCGGCCCGTTCTGATTTTTCTTTTACCGGACCTGTGCGACCAGCTCCGCCATCGCATCGGCGGTCAGGCCGTTTTCCACGGATACAGCATAAGTATAGCCGTCCGCCTGCCAGATTGCAAGCTGCACAAGGCCGTCCGCGCCCTTCATGGTGACGGCCGCGTCCCCGCTCGTCAGCTCTGTCTGCTCGGCGTAGGCGTTGCAGTCGCCGCTGATGTCTTCGGCGCCGGGGGCCTTGCGGATGCGGGCGATCTCATCCTCGCCGGACGCGCAGATCACCTCGATCATTTTGTCCCCGTCCGCGTCCAGCGCGCGGAACTGCTTTTCGCTGCAGCCGTCCACGGCGTCTGGGATGGCGAGGTCAAAGCCCGCGGCGGCTTCCGCTTCGTCCAGCGATGCGTAGTCGGTCCAGGGGTTCGGGATCTGCTGCGTGTCTGTGCTGATCGCCGGCTGCGGCTGCCTGGCGCAGGCCGCGAAGGCCAGCAGCACGCATGCGGACAATACGAGTGCAAGATACTTTTTCATGATAAGTTTCCTCCTGTGGTTGGCAGCACCGTACAATTCGGCAAGCAGATTCGGCGAGAGATTTTTCGCCAAGTCAAGATTTGAAAAGCGCAGGATTGGCGGAAAAGATCCGCCGAAGCGCGCAGACGCAATTGTGCGGTGTTGCCTGTGCTTTTGTGGGCAGCGCTTGATTCGCGCCGCCGGTAGTTTTTTTGACCGGCTCACTTGCCGTTCTGCCCTGTAAACAATCCGGGCAGAGGAAATGTTGCAGACAGGAGAAAAAATTTTTTTACAGGCAGTTCTGCAGGATGCAGAGGATCAGCTGCGCGTGCTCACATTCCTCCTGCGCCATGCGCAGCAGCATGCACCGGTGCGTCCCGGCATTCTCGGCGAGCGCGGCGTAGGCCTCGTGCGCGGCGTGCTCCGCGGTGTACTGCTGGCGGAGCGTTTCGTTGATGCAGGTGATGCAGGGGCGCTCCGGCCTGCCGGGGCAGGCCTTTTTCCCGGTGTTCAGAAAATAGACGGCTGCGAGCTTTTTCGCGTGGCAGGCCTCCTGCTGCGCGATGGCGCGCAGCATCGCCTGTGCCCGCCCCTTCATCCGGGCGGCCAGATGGGCATACAGAGCGCTGTCGGCGCGTTCGCCGTCGATCAGAGAAAGCAGTTTTTCCGGCGTCAGCGTTTCGCTCTGCGCCTGTGCGGCGGGGGCCGGATTCTCCATAGCCGCAGCGGGCGCGGTCTGCGCGCTCATCACGCGGCTCCAGACCCGCTGCGTCTGTTTTTCCGTAAGTGGCTGCATGGGATCTCCCTCCTTCGCCCCATTGTATGCCCCGCGGCGGCGGATTGTGCGCTTTCACAAAAAGCTTCCCGTAAAAATTGTGATTTTTCACGATTTTGTTCCAGAAAAATCTTGTATTTCCCGGATGACTGTGTTAAAATTCTTTTTTGTGAGATTTTTCGGTTCAGAAGGAAGGGGCGCCATTATGACGCAGGACAAAATTCGTAACATTGCAATCATCGCGCACGTCGACCACGGCAAGACCACGCTGGTCGACCAGATGCTGAAGCAGGGCGGCGTTTACCGGGAGAATCAGGCCGTCGTAGACCGCGTGATGGACTCGGGCGATCTCGAGCGCGAGCGCGGCATCACGATCCTGGCCAAGAACACGGCCGTCCACTATAAAGATTATAAGATCAACATCGTCGACACCCCGGGCCACGCCGATTTCTCCGGCGAGGTCGAGCGCATTCTGAAGATGGTCGACGGCGTTCTGCTGCTCGTCGACGCGGCTGAGGGCCCCATGCCCCAGACGCGGTTCGTGCTGCAGAAGGCGCTCGAGCTCGGCCACAAGGTCATCGTTGTCGTCAACAAGATCGACCGGCCCGACGCCCGCGTGCACGAGGTCATGGACGAGGTGCTCGAGCTGCTGCTCGACCTCAACGCCACGGAGGAGCAGTTCGACTCCCCCACCATCTTCTGTTCGGCCCGCGAGGGCACGTCCTCCTACGGCCCCGACGAGAAGGGCACCGACCTTGTCCCGCTGTTTGAGACGATCGTCAACTATATCGATCCTCCCACGGGCGACGAAAACGGCCCGCTGCAGGTGCTCGTCTCCTCCATCGACTACAACGAGTTCGTCGGCCGGATGGGCATCGGCCGCATCGAGCGCGGTACGGTCCACCAGAACCAGGAGGTCATCGTCTGCGACTACCACGATCCGTCCATCAAGAAGAAGGAAAAGGTCGTCGCGCTGTATGAGTTCACCGGCCTCGGCCGCAGCCCCATCCAGCAGGCCTCCGCGGGCGAGATCGTCGCCTTCTCCGGCATTTCCGACATCACCATCGGCCGCACGCTCTGCGATCTCGAGACCATCGAGCCGCTGCCGTTCGTCAAGATCTCCGACCCGACGATCGAGATGACCTTCTCCGTCAACGATTCCCCGTTCGCCGGCCGCGAGGGCAAATACGTCACCTCCCGCAACCTGCGCGACCGTCTGCAGCGGGAGCTTCTGAAGGACGTGTCGCTGCACGTGACCGAGATGGGCACCGACGCCTTCAACGTCGCGGGCCGCGGCGAGATGCACCTGTCCATCCTCATCGAGACCATGCGCCGCGAGGGTTATGAGTTCCAGGTCTCCACGCCGCACGTGCTCAACAAGACCATCGACGGCAAGCTCTGCGAGCCGATCGAGCGCATGATCGCCGACGTACCGGAGGCCTCCGTCGGCTCCGTCATCGACAAGATCTCCCAGCGCAAGGGCGATCTGGTCTCCATGACCCCGATCGGCAGCCGCATGCGGCTGGAATTCCTGGTCCCGACCAGAGGCCTGTTCGGCTACCGCAACGAATTCCTCACCGACACCCGCGGCGAAGGCATCATGGCCTCCACGCTCGACAGCTACGCACCCGTCAAGGGTGAGATCTCCCGCCGTCTGACCGGCTCGCTCGTCGCATTCGAGACCGGCGAGACCACCGCCTACGGCATCGGCGGCGTGCAGGACCGCGGCTCGATGTTCATCGGGCCGGGCGTCGAGGTCTATGCCGGTATGATCGTCGGCCAGTGCAACCGCAATGAGGATATGGCCGTCAACGTCTGCAAGAAAAAGCAGCTGACCAACATGCGTGCCGCCGGTTCCGACGCGGCCATCCGCCTCGTCCCGCCGGTCGTCCTCTCGCTCGAGCAGTGCATGGAATACCTCGCCGACGACGAGCTGCTGGAGGTCACCCCCAAGTCCCTCCGCATGCGCAAACGCCAGCTCGACCACGCCGCGAGAATGCGCACCCTGATGAAGTCCAGACAGTAAACCAAACGCCCCGCCGGGACTGGCGGGGCGTTTTTTCTTGTCAGCCGTATTGCTCGGTCATGTACAGGCTGGCGCGGGACTGGATGCGGCGGGCGGCGTCCTCTGCCGTGCCCTCGCCGCGCAGCAGCTTCTTGGAAAAATCTTTCTGAAATTTCCTTGGATAAACACAGGGAACCCCCGCCGGTGGGGCCGGCGGGGGTGTTTTCGTTATTCCCAGCGGAAGAAGCGGAGGGAGAGGAGGGTGCAGCCTGTTTTGCTATCTTTCGTCATGAATGAACTTATGGGAGACAATGCTCATAAGGGCAATTCGCACCGTTCCCCTTTACCATTTTCAAAGTGCCTCTCACAGCCGCCCGTTCATGGAAAATTTCCAAATAGATTGCTGCCGCCATATTGAAAAAGATAGTCATTATATGGTAGACTTATTATGCGGATAGAATACCTATCTGACAAACTATGATTGGAGGTAACGCCATGTATCGTCCCAATGATGCCCGGTTCGGCTTCACGCGTTGGTGGCATTGGTGCGGCTCCCGATTATGGAGAGGTCGTATCAAAATCGTTTCTGTTGGCGCATAGGCCGGACTGGTGATTAGTCGGCTTATGCGCTTTTTCGTTAAGAGAAACATTCTTACTGAGTAGCGCAAGGAGGTAAAAAATGGATTCGTATATGCTTTTCGATTCTATTCAGTTTATGGACTGGGAAGTTGTCGGTGAAGAAACGACTCATGAGTTAACAAACGGAAAAGCGGAAAACGAAGATGAGTAACAGTGCATTGGTTAAGCACACCAATATTTCACCAAACAAAACAAGCCCAAGAAACAATTCTATTCAGAAAATTACAATTCATCATATGGCTGGAAATCTGTCAGTTGAAAGTTGTGGACAAGTTTTTCAAAATTCGAGTGCAGGGGCCAGTAGCAACTACGGGGTTGGAACAGATGGTCGTGTTGGAATGTATGTTGAATATTTCACAACTTTGCCTTGACCAAATCCAAACGGGAGGTAAAATTAATTGAACAAATGTGTGTATGCGTTTTTTCTGCTGATAATCGTAATGTTGGTTTCTTTGACAGGTTGTGTGGGTTCCGTAGGGTTACCACCTGATAGCAACATGGCGTCAGTGCCTTCTTCATCTAATACTGAGAAACATTCAGAGCCAACAAGCACCGGGACGGAATCATCGACAGATGATATTCTGTCTGTCAGTATTGAAGCTGTGGAAGATCAGGTTGCGAAAGCCGGTTCTTATTGTCAGTACATAAATGATGAAAATGGAATTTTTTTGGTAATTTCTCCTAATGCAGTTATCCGTTCTTTTAGGTTTGTAACCGTTCAGGTTGATGATACAGAATTAGGGCTGATTTACTCTATTTCTGATGAACTATACTCAATTGACGAGCTAACTCAAGACAAACCCTTTTTGGTTAAGATGCAGTTCGTTGGTCTACTTCCTACGTATGGCATTGTTTTTTAGGATCAAAAAAACAATGAGAGATTCTACACGATTAATATGCGCGGAATTGATCATACAGAAGGTCAGCCATATTATTTGAACGAAGTAATACCCTCAAAGAGTCCATAGCCTTGGTTATTAATATTTAAACGCAGGCAAGAGTTTGAACCATTACTTAGGTCAAACTCTTGTTTGATTTTGCCTTACGGAGTTGCGGGGCGACTGTTCATATTATTTTGCAGCTTGCTTCTCTATGTAACATGAGCATTGGCCGCGGGGTTGTCCTGGCCGTAGCCTTCCAGAAGGTTGATGCCGCCCCACACGCAAAGGCCGCCGCTCAGGTCGCTGACCGCCTGCGCCATCCAGTCATACCCCGGGTACGCCAGCGGCGCAAGCACGACCGCCGCCGCGTAGGAAAAGAAGCTGAGCACGCCGAGCAGCCCCAGCTTCTGTGTCAAAGTCCGTTTCATGTTTCCCTGTTTCCTCCTTTTTCAGGCATCAAAAAAACGCAGTGCTGACCACGACCTTCGGTGGTCAGCACTGCGTCTTTGCGTCTGGCTGGTAAACGGTTTCGATCTGAAAATTTCTTGCGCTGATCACGCTCTCGCGCCTGCATTTGGGGCAGTAGAGCGGAAACTCCCGCAATACCGTCCGCTGCAGCAGCCGCAGGCGCGTCTTCGCGCCGCAGGCCGGGCAGAGAAGCCACTGCTCCTCACGGCTCATCGTCCTCGCTCCTTTCGTTCCTGTCTGCCTGAAAGGTCCGGTAGAACAGGCGGACGTGCGCCTCGAGCTTCTGCAGGCACGCAGCTTCGCGCTCGGGCTGGCGGTCACAGATGCCGATGAGGGTGATGACCGGGGCCACATAGCAAAGGGCCATCGCCCCGGCGTCCTCGTCCCGGAGCTCCCCGGCCGCGATGAGGCTGCGGAAGATCCCCGCGTGATACTCCGTCACGCGCTCCACATAGCGCCGGGAATAGAGCGCCGCAAGCTCCGGCGAGCGGAACTGCTCGAGCGTCATCATCCGGCGGAAGCGGCTGATGGTCTCGTTGTGGAGCGAGTAGAAAAAGATCTGCCGGACCTTTTCCAGCAGCCCGTCCTCCGTGATGCGGGTGAAGACGGGGACATCCTGCCGCGTGTTCTGCACGTGGATGTCGATCCTGTCGGTGTCCGCCTCGTACTGCGCGGCCGTCGCCTCCACGATCGCGTCAAAGATGGCGCGCTTGCTGGGAAAATGGTTGTAGAGCGAAGGGGCCTTGATCCCCACGGCCGCCGCGATCTGGCCGACGCTGACCGCGTCGTAGCCATGGACAGAGAACAGCTCCAGTGCCTTGGCGAGAATTTTCTGCCGGGTATCCTCCTGCTTCATCCCTGCATCACGGCTCCTCTACGGCTAACTAACGTTCGTTAGCCAGCATTCTACCACCACTCCCCTCCCCTGTCAAGCCCATCCGCCGAAAAACCTCGTAGAGTTTGCGCCCGCAGGCGGCGCAAACCCCTTGGCAAAAAAGCCGCAGCTTTTTTGCCAAATGCGACAGCGGCCCACGGGTCTCCCCGCGGGCCGCTGCCAACACAAATGAAAAGAGGAATCACGAAACGAGCATTTTGAAACGTGCGCGGATCGCACAAAAGGGACATTCAGCGGACGCTGAACAGCAGATCGCCGTAGGACGGATACGGCCAGCAGGCGCGGGAGGTGAGCGTCTCCATCTCGTCGACGGCCAGCCGCAGCTCGGTCATATCCTTGAAGACCTCGGCCTGGTAGAAGCTCGCGGCCTCCTGCGCGGTCGGCAGGTCGCCGGCCTGCAGGAGTGCGTCGTCGAGTTTCGCGGCATCCTCGCTGGCGATCTCCGTCAGCGAGGACAACCGCGCGGCGGTTTTCTGCTCATAGCCTCCGGCAACGCTGCCCAACAGCGCTTTCTTGTCTTCGGCCGTCCGCACGAGCTTTGCCGTGTAGTCAGAAACAGCGGGCAGGATATCGGTATTCACCATTTCCAGCATCGTGAGCGCTTCGATGCGCAGGACCTTGCTGTAATTCTCCAGCATGATCTCATAGCGCGCATGCAGCTCGGTCTCGCTGTAGATCTTATGCGTGGTAAACAGGCGGACATTCTTTTCCTTCAGCAGATACGGCACGCAGTCGGGCGTAGTCTTGAGGTTGAGCAGGCCGCGCTTTTCGGCCTCCTCCAGCCAGCTCGCGTCGTAGCCGTTGCCGTTGAAGATGATGCGCTTGTGCGCCTGGATGGTATTGCGGATGAGGTCGTGCAGGGCGGTCTCAAAGTCCTCCGCCTGCTCAAGCACGTCCGCGTACTGCCGCAGAGACTCGGCCACGGCGGTGTTCAGCACGACGTTCGCGTCGGAGATGGATGCGGCGGAGCCGAGCATCCGGAATTCAAACTTGTTGCCGGTGAAGGCGAAGGGCGAGGTACGGTTGCGGTCGGTCGTGTCCTTCGGGAATTTGGGCAGGACGTGGACGCCGATCTTCAGAAGCTCCTTCTCCTTCGCGTCATAGGCCGTGTCGGACTCGATGGCGTCCAGGATCTCCGTCAGCTCTGTGCCGAGGAACATGGACACGACGGCGGGCGGCGCTTCGTTGGCGCCCAGCCGGTGGTCATTGCCGGCGGAGGCGACGGAGATGCGCAGCAGATCCTGATAGTCGTCGACTGCCTGGATCACGGCGCAGAGGAACAGCAGGAACTGCGCGTTCTCACCCGGCGTCTCGCCGGGCTCGAGCAGGTTGACGCCCGCGTCGGTCGAGATGGACCAGTTGTTGTGCTTGCCGGAGCCGTTGACGCCCGCGAAGGGCTTTTCGTGCAGCAGGCAGACCATGCCGTGCTTGCGGGCGATCTTCTGCATGAGCTCCATGGTGAGCTGGTTGTGGTCAGCGGCGATGTTGGTGGTGGTGAAGACGGGCGCGAGCTCATGCTGCGCGGGCGCGACCTCGTTGTGCTCCGTCTTGGCGAGCACACCGAGCTCCCACAGCTCCTTGTCCAGATCGTGCATGAACGCGGCGACGCGCGGCTTGATGGTGCCGAAGTAATGATCCTCCAGCTCCTGCCCCTTGGGCGGCTTCGCGCCGAACAGGGTCCGGCCGGTATAGATGAGGTCCTTGCGCTTGCTGTAAAGCGCCTCGTCGATGAGGAAGTACTCCTGCTCCGGGCCGACCGTCGTGCGGACGGCCTTGACCTCGTCATGCCCGAACAGCTTCAGGATGCGCAGGCCCTGCTTGTTGATGGCCTGCATAGAGCGCAGCAGCGGCGTCTTTTTGTCGAGCGCCTCGCCGCCGTAGGAACAGAACGCGGTCGGGATATACAGGACCTGATCTTTAATAAAGGCGAAGGACGTCGGGTCCCACGCGGTATAGCCTCTGGCCTCAAACGTGGCGCGCAGACCGCCGGAGGGGAAGCTGGACGCGTCCGGCTCGCCCTGGATGAGCTCCTTGCCGGAAAACTCCATGATCACGCCGCCGTCGGCGGTGGGAGAGATGAACGAGTCGTGCTTTTCGGCCGTGATGCCGGTCATGGGCTGGAACCAGTGGGTGAAGTGCGTCGCGCCGAGCTCGGTGGCCCAGTCCTTCATGGAATTGGCGACGACGTTGGCCGCGGCCAGATCGAGGCGCTTGCCCTCGTGGATGGCGGCGTAGACATCTTTAAAAACAGCCTTCGGAAGCTTCTGCTTCATCACGGCTTCGCTGAACACATGGCAGCCAAAGAAATCCGATACAGTCTGCATAAGAAACTCCTCACTTTCTAAAAAAGCGGCAAAGGTGCGCACAGAATCGATGCTGTACGACGCCTTTGCCGTTTTTACGTTTCCATGTGAACCGGATCCGGCGGGACCCAAGCCGTTTGTTTGAGCGCATTATACGCGCCGCGGCGGAAAATGTCAAGCGTCTGCCGCAAAAAAATGGTATTCGTTTTACTTATTGCTGCGTTCAGCAGAATCAATAAAAATGATAGTGGCTTTTTGTTGACATCAACGAAGCAGCTCGCTAAAATAGAACCAAAAATTCTTCGCCATGCAGACAAGTGTATGTTTGGAAGAAACACAAAGGAGGCGGGACGATGCAGGAACCACGAAAAAGCACGCTGCTTTTCGTGCAGGACGCCGCGGCGGAACCAGCGGCGCTCGGCACGTTCGCCGCAGAGCAGCCGGCGCTGGCGCTCGTCACGGCGGACGGGCTGGACGAGGCGGAG
>ERZ857827.2913-NODE-2913-length-11229-cov-2.488724_pt1 | contig 11229 bp, 7 predicted proteins | sample MGYA00519761_ERZ857827 | MGnify/ENA primary metagenome ERZ857827 (study PRJEB31778, sample SAMEA3449370) | human gut metagenome | biome: human gut; feature: human-associated habitat; material: faeces | place: United Kingdom | collected 2010/2012 ... | reverse complement strand
CCCGCCATAAAATACCCGTTTTCGTCAAGATCAAGAATATCGCGTACAAAGTCCGTCGCCGGCACATTGCCCACCGCCACAAACACGCCGTTCACATCCACCATACTGACAGTACCGACATAACGGTTGCCAACGGAATATCTGCGCAGGGCTTTCTCATACGGGTTTTCTCCCGCCTGTTTCACGGAGGCGGAAACCCGAACATGGTCACGGTCGCTGCGATCCACATCCAAGACCTTGATGAGGATGCGCTGGCCGGGCTGGAAGTGAGCCGCCGCATCCATCCAGCGTTGGTAGCTCAGTTCTTTAAGGGGAATGTAGCTCTCCACGCCAAACAGGTCGATGAAGATTCCTGCACGGATGGCAGAGACAACTCTGGCTTCCGCGCAAATACCGGCATAGATGCGGTTGTTGCCGTCCCAGTCTGTGCCGAAATACATTTCTTTTCTTCTGGCACGCATAGCCTCAAGACGGCTCGCCGCTGCAATACCGGATTTGGGATCGATGCCTTTGACAATATAGTCGACTTCGGCACCGAGGCGCTTAGTCAGCATGTAATGAAGTACCTCGTCCGGGTCACGCCCGCGATAGTCCTCGGGCGGTTCGACTGCCTCAGCGGCAGGAATGATGACTTTGAACTCACCGTGATACAGGACTGCGAAGGCATGACGGGGGTTATCCGCCGACTGTTCCACACCCTGGATCGTCCCGGTCAGGATACGGCCGCTTCGCTGCGACTCGATGAGATCGAGCAGATCGTTTTTGGCCTTATCCGCCTCCGTTTCGACCGTCGGACGATCGTCAATGGACAGTACCGACACGCTCGGTTTGGTGTAAGTGCGTTTTCTCTTGTGCTTTGGCGCTGCATCGACGCCGTCTTCCTTGGCATTCGGTGCATTTTCAGGTTCTGTGTCAGACTGGGATGGTTCCGGCTCTGTCTTCTTGCGCCTGCGGGGCTTTTTAACCTCAGTCTGAGATTCGGTCGGTTCGTTGAGAGCTCCATCCGGAATTCCGGCCGAAGAGGCGTCCGCTTCCTTCGAATCTGTTTCAGTCTGGGAGAGCGAAGTATCACAGGTGTCATCCGGTGCCCCTTCGGCAGGTGATGCTGTGATATTCTCCTCGGTCTGGGATTCCTGCGCCTTCAAAGGAGTCGTCATCTCCTCGGGAAGCTCTGCTTTCTTTTTGGTTGGCATAAATTTTCCTCCTTTATTTGTTAAAATTCACTCGGCGGTTGTGCCGAGCTGTATAAGCTTTTTCTGCGCGCCGCTTTCCTGGGCGGCGTCGGTTTGGTGTCAGACCGGATCGGCTCAGGAATCATCGTATCGGATGCCGGCTTATAATCATATACCGATGCCTTTACGATCTGCTTTGCCATCGGGTGCTTTGTGAAATCCAGTTTGTTCAGCTTCAAAATGTTGTGCCCGCGTATGATGCAGAGCAGTTCTTCATTGGGAAGCCGTAAAACTTCATCCGGTGTAAGCAGCCGTCTGCGTCCCTGACCTTCGGTATGACGGTACTGGGGAATGACCTGCGCCACCGCGATGGTCTGACGGACCGTCATGGTGGAATTGACCTGCACCGACATATCACCGGACCGGGCTGAGATATACTCGGCGGTCACATCATCGGTGCAGCCGAGCATCAGTTGGATGTCGCAGTTGCCGATAATTTCGGACCATAGATTCTTGGGATACCGATTCTGCAGCTGACCGAGGCTCTGCACGGTCAGCATGACTCGGATATCTCTCGACCGTACCACAGAAAGAGATCTGGCAAAATCGGATCCGTCTTCCGCACCTCCAATGCGGCCCACATTGTTAAACTCATCCAGTATCAGATTAACGGGCACATCGCAGCGGCCGTTCGGGCGACCGTCTGCATATCGAGTCAGTTTGATGAACATGAATGAGAAAAAGAGCGATGACAGGAACGCCATCGTAGCGTCCTGATCGCTCAGCACAATGTAATAGATGCACTTATTTCTGCCGGGTGCCGTCAGGTCAATGTCAGACTGACTCGTGATCCGCTGGACCGCCTGATTCTGAAGCACCTGAAGACGGGTCCCCAGACCCAGTATGATGCCGGAGCGCACTGTATCGCTGGACTGGGCAAACAAATTAAACGGCGCCCGTGCCGGATGGTCAAGCGGCAGCTTGTCAAACATAGCGGTCAGCTGCCGTTCGCTGTTTTGTGTGAGCAGCTGATATACGGCGGGGAGATGCTTCATATCGTTGCTTCGGGTGCGATCTTGGTCTACATAGAGAATCAGCGCTCGCAAGAGATTGGCCTCACCGTTGTCCCAGAAATGATCGCCTTTGCCCGAACTTGTATTTCCGATGATGACATTGGTCAGTACCTGCGCCATCAGGGTATCCCCATTTAAGTCTGACATACAGTTCCAGCTGTCACCGTGCTCCGGGTTAATAAGATTGAAGACTTTCACCTCATACCCATTTTTTCGGTACAGCTCAGCTGTATCCGCGTAGAGATCCGCTTTGCTGTCTGTGATTATGACAGACTCATCTCGCTTGATAGCCTGAAACAGGGCATTTCTGATAATGGCCCGGGATTTCATTGTGCCGGATGCACCGAAGATCGCAATGTGCCGGTTGAGTTTGGTATCTTTCGGCATACAGACGGTATTGCCTTTATACTCGCCGAGGATTACGCCCTCCGCTTTTGACGGAGTTGTGATTTCAAGAACATCTTTCATTTCTTTTTCATCCATCCACGATGCCGTGCCGTATGTACCGCTTTTGACCACTTTGAATCCACGCTCATCGTAGTCTTTACTGCCAAACCGGTCGTTCAGCTTTACATACGCGAATATGATTGCACTGACAACTATCATACCGATCAAGCCTTTCAGGCCATTCCAGGTAAATGCCTGCGGGAAACAGACCATCGGGCTGAACTCAACGGGCGGCATTTGGGTTTGTCCGGTAAGCCCGCCGCCGTCCATCCAAATGGAATAATTATTTAATACCTGTGCAAGAAGACCAGCGAGATAAAGCGCTGCCACCAAACCCAGTATGGCAGCAACGACGATGGCTCCCTTGCGTTTTTTATCATCCAAATCCTTTCCTCCTTATCGGCCCATTGCGTCTTCCACCGAATCTATATCAATGGTTTTGATATCAATCTGTGGGCCGAGATATTTTCGGAGAAGAGTAAATTGCTCAGGGAAGCAGATTATCTCAAAAGGGTGCGTCCCAGTCTGGAGTGCTTCCCGCAACCGGATGAGCCGTGCAATGTCATTATCCAAAAACGAATACACATATTTCCCATCTACGAACGCATCGTATTCCATGACACCTTGATTCTTGGATAGGTCCTCTTCGTCGAATAGAAGTTCATTCAGCTTCGCTTTCCAGTTGGGTCTGGCAAACAGCATCAAAAGCCGAATGCCAAAGGAATTCATGGGCACGAAATAAATGAATTGATAGATGTTGTCAAACCGAAACTCAAGGCGCCGGTTCTTTTCTGTTTCCTGAAGCGTTTTCAACGCAATCTCCTCTGACTCGCCAAATAGAATGGCGGACTGGATCTTATGAATGCCGGCGTTTAGTCTTGCAATTTCGATCAAGCTGTGCAGCGTCTTGAACTCACCCATACCGTTCCACTTCATCAGGGCGCTGCGGGTGTTATAAACCGCATATGCTTCGCCGTAAGAGAACAGAACGCCTGTGACTCTCGTGAACATCGTCTTATTCATCTCAGACTCACCCAGTTTCTTGAGATCTTTCGCCAGGTAATACGCGGGATACTCCGGTACTGTCAGACTGATTTCAGAGTTTTGGAAAGGCGGCAAATCATAGGCCCGGGCTTGAATATTTGCCATATAAAACATCGCTGCCGCTTCCGCAACTCTGTGATTGCGCTCCCGATGGGCTGAGTCTCCGGGGAATCTATGATTCCAGAAAGAGCCCAAATAATACTCTCTCGCATTCGGATGAATCCAGTCCAGTATGGGGATTGCCGCTTTAGTAAGTCTCAGCGTCTTATATGATTTCTCACCGGTAATCTTTAATAACTTACAGGTGAGTCTCGGTTGCGCATCATCGGGGAGGCGGTATTCCTGCAGCAAAGTCATTCTATGAACCAACGCCTTGATCACACGCTCATTGCCCAAAAGATACAAAGAGCGAACAGGAAATTCACCAATAACCGAGAGCAAAGTAATGATGTCGTGCGCATGACTGCCTGGACGAACGGTAATCATAATAACCTCCCAAGCACAGAAGCATTTGCGACATAGTGACTGCTCTCTTTGTCGGATTTCCCATCACACCGATGCCGCCAAAATGCCGATACATTAAGGATTTTTCGCCTTTTTATATGTGTGTAGTTTTTCCGGGGCGGCATCCGGCGATTTTTACATATGTTTTCAGGGCGGTTTTTGGTATTCATCGCTCAAAAATACTCCTTTCTGCGGGAAGGTTTTCTCCAGTACCAACCAGTTCGGAAACTCTTTCTTCGGAACAACATAGACCTCAGTTCGTTCTTCCTCACCGGCAGCGCTACAATAATAATGGCAGCACTTTAATGGCGCATCGTCCCGCATTACATAAAGTGCTACCACATCGGCAACCATATTGACTTCGATATTGTCGTGATCCCTGTACTGTCGCTCAGGGCGGTTTTTATTGTAAATGTGTCTGAAAATCAGAACACAGTCACTATATTTGACCGGCGGGACATAAGAGAAAAAGTGCTTCATCACCGGATACAGGTAAGAGCGGATATACGATGCCGAGCCTTCCGTTTTCTTCGGCAAAAGAGCTGGGATTCTGATAGAAAACCAGCCTTCTATGGTAAATCCGATATCAATGGGAATACTCTCAGCTATCTGCAGCTCTACATCTTCCTTTGCTGTAGGACAGCCTGTATAAGCCGGCAGCGCTCTTGTCACCAAAGTCAGTTTTTCTGATGTGTTTGCGGCTTTCAAGGCCAGCTCATAGGCAATCTTGATTTCACCGTTTTCTGCCAACTTTTTGGTCTGCGAAATCTCATTTTCTAAACGAATTGACAGAACGCTTGCTCTTCTTAACGATTTTTCAAACGGCGTTTCATTTACTCTCACTGTTTACCGCCTCCTCGGAATAAAATGTGATGTGTGGTTCCTCCCGGCCTTCAAAGTCTACTGTCGCATACAGGCAGGGGACTTTGGGAACATATAGGGACTGTGCCATTGAAATATGCGGCACAACAATAATGTACTTCAGATCGTCTTCCTGTGGCTGAAGGAGCCTCATTAAATGCTGTTCGCCATCATAGAGAACAACAATCTCATATCCGACATTCTCTTTCAAAAAGAAAATCTGCGCTGGATAAACCGCCGGATAATGGGCAAGCGGCTCTACCTGGTCGATGAATTGTAATAATACCCAAACCGCAATGATCAATCTCTGATCAGGCTTGCACATCTCGTCCAGCGCCAAGTAATAGCCGCCTACATCCGTAATCCGCATATCCCGTTTGAGATTACGAATAATCTTTTCCGCCGTAGAGACGGGTTTATCTTTTAAGAGACGAATGACCTGTGTTTTTGTCAATGTCCCGTATTGGGATAACCATTTGATAATATACTGTTCGTCCTGTAGCAGCATTTTCTGCTCACCTCCTTGTGCGTATTTTTATCAGAATACGCATTTTAAGCACTATGCGCCTGTTTTTGCTTTCTTTTTAGAATTGCCTCCAGTTCGGCACGGTCAGTGGTAATCATTTCTTGTTCAACCTTAGATGCCTTGACAGCAATCGGAATTTTGCTGTTATTGCTGTAAACAAGAGCCTCACCACGCTCAAACTGAGTAATGGAACGGATTTCCGTGCGGGTGAGTTTTAATGTCTCCCGCACATATTCCGCCTCATCCGGCTCAAGGTTTAAAATGATCTTATTTTTGCTATTATTTATGATTGCTCTGCCGTATTTGCCATCGTCCAAACCGAAGAAGTCGGAGAGATCCTGTGTCGCTGCCAGCGCAGCACCACCGAAACCTCTGATCGTCTTGAAGATTGTTAGGCAAAACTCGGCAGCCTGCTTATTGGACGAAGCACCGATAAGCTGCCATATCTCATCAATCATAATGGCTTTCTTCTTAGTCCTGTCTGCCTTCACATTGTCCCAGACATAATCGAGCGCAATCATCATCCCGACCGGCAGGAGTTTACCCTTGAGTTCAGAAAGGTCAAGCACGATATATTTATTCGAGAGATCCACATTGGTCTGACGGTTAAAGCTCTGAGCTGACCCAGTCACAAAGCGGCTCACGATTGCCGCAATGCGGCTTGTCATAGGATTTTCAAGCAAATGTTTCTGCAGGTCTCCGAGAATCGGCATCTTTTTCATCTTAGGCGGTGATACGGACATATCTTCATAAAGGGAATTGTTATCGTGATTGATTCCAAAATCACTGTATGTCTTTATCAGTGCTTCATCCAACATCTGTTCTTCCTCGTTGGTCATATCAGGAATGAGCAGCGAGAAGAAAATCATCAGCTGCTGGATTTTTTTGGCAAGCATCGAGTCCATATCGTTGTAGTCCACATCGTCAATCAGCTCCATCTCCGGGGAAATGGTGTGCCGGATCTCCATCACATTGATGCAGTGGGGAGAACCCGGAGCAATTTTGACAAACTGACCGCCAATCTTATCACAGGCTCTTTTAAACTCATGCCCCTTGATGGGCGCTACGATATAGCACTGAATTCCGCGCATTCGCATACGCAGAGCAAGGAGCTGTAGCAGGAAAGTTTTGCCCGCGCCGCTGGTTCCACACATCGTCAAATTGCTATTTTTGTTCTTCTTGGTATTAAACAAATCCACGATGCAAAGCGAATTGTTGTGCCGGTTGATACCGAGTAGCACGCCGGAATCATCGGACATCTCGTAACTCGTAAACATATAGGTGGCTGCCGCACCACTTGTCAGGACATTGCGCTTTGTTTTTTTCTCCAACCTCGGATCAATCTGCAAAAAGGGCATTACCGAGCGAAGAGCAGCCTCTTGCTGAAATCTGCAGTCACTGGTATAGATATCCATTGACTTGAGCATATCCACCATCTGCCGCTTACGCCAAATCAGTTCCTCATAACTTTTTGCGGAAACCGTGATAAACACAGACAGATAAAACAGGTCCTCGTTGTTGTTTGCAATACCGTTTTTGATATAATAACCAGCAGAAATCGAATTGGTCAGTTCCTCATAATCGGTGCTGGTATCCTGCAGGCTTTTAAGCTTAGTACGGTTCAGTCGAATTCTCTGTGCAACCTTATCAATTGTCCTGCTGCGGTTTTCTCTATGTAAATGAATGTCCACATCAATTCCTTCACCGGCATTGATGATTGCAGACATCCAGCCTCCGCGAACCGCATTGGGGTAGCCGTCCTTCTTGATATACAGGAAGGAATAATACAGCCCGTCCATCACAATGTAGTTGTAGTGACTCAGGTCGATCCCTCTCGGTACGATAAAGTGAGAAAACTTGATATTGGGCACCGGATCAATACCGATAACCTTATTTTTTGCCGCCATCGTATCCACCACTATGCGGTTGACACGACTGCTGAATGGCTCATCCATACAGGAGCGCCGGTTAAAGTACATATATAAAATTTCAGCTGTAGCTTCATCCGGATCCTTGGGTTGAAGAACCGTATTGCCACACTGCATAAAGTATGCGCGGGCATTTTGTTCGGCGGTCTGCATCATTGCATAAATCTTTCCAAAATCATCACTCTCATTACGACCGACCGCTTCGTACTGGAAAACTAAAAAGAAGCGCCGTGTGAGCGCTTCTCGATTTCCGATATCTTTAATCAGCCGGATATAATCCTCGCTGAGTTCTCTGCACTTTTCATTATCCTCTTCCGCCAGCTCTTTCCGCACCATTGCAATATGCTTATCGGAATCCGCCTTCCTCGTAATTGACTTGAACTGGAGACGCATCGGCGAAATCTTCAGCCAAGATGCAAACGAAGAAATAATGTTCATCTGTTCCTCATCGGAGCGTAACAGAAAATTGATTGGTTCTATCTCTAAAATTTTGATGTATCGTCCATCAACGGTTTCAATGATACCGTTGCTCAAATTCTTAATTGGCAGGAAGTCCTGCACAAACTCAAGTTTTTCGACCTTTTGCTTTTTTGAGACACGCCTGGTCATATTTATATCCCACCCTTCTCATATGGAGTTTTCGTCTTTTAAACCAAAATCGAACTATGTGACCCACAAACTGAAACAATGAGTCACCATCAATACCCATCACACTGAGCACTGCAAGAGGCATCAGCGTCACGACCATCACGACAATACGGATCGTACCCGGCATTGGTATCCACATCAGTTCCGGATAACCCACCAGGATCAAAAGAATTGCCGTCTCTACCGCATTGCGAGGTTCAATCATTCCGCCAAGAAGCTTGCCGGAATCTGTGTAATTTGCCGGAATCGCATAGATATTCTTAACTTCTTTTTCTTCCATACTGCCTTACCTTTCTACCGCATAAAGTCAAGCTTAATGCGGTTGATCTGCTTTCCAAATTCTATTCGCGTCTGAAAAGATACACAGACGCACATATAAATACCGCCTCCATCATCAATGACAGAGGCGGATTTACTATCGTCCCATACGGTAAATTTGCGCTGTTGTGGTATACCGGCCAAGGCGCAGAGCTTCCTGATGATCCGGAACATAGATATCGACCCGGGATTTGTCGTTTTCAATCCCGGAACCGCCTCGATCTTCCACCGTATACATTGTACCGTTTATCATAATCTGTGTGCCGAATGGGTAGTAGCTTGACATTGCGACCATGCCGACCTCTACCTGTTTTCCGCTTGCCGTAATACCGGAAGCGTTCTCGCCGCAGCATTTACTGCAGGCACAGTAATGTGTCACATCTACCTCAATTGTCGCTATCGGCGCTCCATAAATATCCTCTGAAACAGGAGCGTTAAAATCTACATCCTTCGGTCTTCTGAGTGCTAAGGTGGATTCATAACTCGGTGAATTAAAGATAACACCTTCACCGCCGGAGGAATGAACCCACATCCGTTCGCCATTGTCACCATAGCCTGCAAATACCAAGACATGATTCCAGCCTTGACCGTCATCGTTCATCAAGAAGCCAAGGTCGCCTGGCAAAAGTTCCGATGCACTGATTTCATAGGAGTTGCCCCACTGGTCCCAAGTTGTGCCATACAGGCTCACTCCAACGGCTGTTTTATATACCCAGTCTGAGAAACCGCTGCAATCCAGACCATACGGTCGTATCGTTCCGCTGGTACTGGAGCCTGCCGCTGTGACCAGTTTGGGTGTGTTCCACTCATCATTCCATCCAGGCGGACTTTTTCCGCCCCAAAAATACGGTACTTTACCTACCAGCGAAAGCCCAGTCGCCACAATATGTTTCCGGGTTGCATTACAGTTTTGCTTATTAAGGAATGCTATCAGTTCTGCATCTGTAAGCGGAACTGCCAAACCTGACCCCAATGAGCCGTATAGTGTCATTTTTAAGGCATTTGCCATATTCGTGACAACTTCATCATAGGTCCTTCCGGAAGCGTCAAACTGCGCATCCAAGTCGAGACCAAAGGCTTTTTCTACAACGGAAGTATCAAACGGATGGATCGTGCATTCCACATAGGTAACTGTTTCTGTTGTAGGGGAAAGCGTAACTTCACCATTTTGCCTATAATAGGTCTCGCTCTTTGTACCCGTAATCGCATTGCCTGAATAAACAGGAGTCGTAACCGTAACTTCCTCATAATTCGGCACGGTAACACTGACCTCCGAACTTTTCGCCTCGTCCGGAAGATAGTAGGTTCTGTTTTCTGTCTCATACCGATACTGCGGTACTCCGTTGATCGTTCCCGTCTGTACCTTTTTTGTCACTACCGTTACGGAAACTTCTCGATAGGTAAAATAGGATACAGGGATTAAAATCTCTTTGGTCAGTTCCTGTGATGTCACAGGAAACATCTCACCGCCATAGGCTTCCAATTTTGCTTTCATATCGGCTTCGCTGGTATTTTGCTGATTCATCGAGGTAGAATATGCTGCCAGTATGTAAGCAACATCAAAACCGGCGGATGACTGTGCGTGATTGATCAGCGCCTCCATCGACAAATCATAATCATATCCGCCGTCTGCGATAATCTTTTCTACCTTCGCGAGCGATTGATCATAACCTGCATCTATAATATCTGAAACGACTGTTGACAAATTCTCATATGAACTTGCCAGCGTTGTATTAGGATCTACTGCCGAGCCATCTAAACCGAATATGCTGTTTGTAACAATGGTCGGCAGAGAGGCGATCAATATAATCAGGATGAGTAAACAAAGGCATATGCAAATCAAAATTTTAAACAGTGTGTGACGCATAGCCCAAGCTGCAGAAAGAATCGCACCCCAAGGGCCACCTGCCGCCGTACCGGCGGCAATCTCTGCGGCGGCTTTTCCGCCTTCCACACTTGCCTGAACTGCTGCAGTAGCAGCATTTGCTGTTGCTTCTACGCCTTTTGCAGCTGCTTGCTTCGCAGCCTCTTGGCCGAGTTGTTTTGCTGCCTTTGCCATTTGCCCTGCGGCTTGGCCATAATTATCAGCGCCGTCTCCCATCTGCGTTTTATTTTGCTCGGCCATAATCTTCACCTCCCATTTTTATAAAAAACAGCCATAACACCGTGTGAAGGCATTATGGCTGTGAAGCTTAACTTCTCCGTCTCGGCGGTTTTGTCTGTGTATCTTCACGCTGCTTCGGATCTCCGAAACGACTCGGTGTGCTCCTGTACCGAACGGATTCTACATTTGTGGACACTACACCGCGCTCATCATAAACGGGTTTTCCATTATCATATACCGGTTTCCTCTCAACAACAGGTTCACCGTGAACAGCGAACCACTGATGTCCATCACGATCTTCAAATACCTGATAGTCACCACGAGGAGCATCATACTGAGCAGTATCATAGAACATCGTACCGGATCCATCCTCGTGACGGACTTCAAAGTGACCGTCGCCGCGCTGAGATCCATCAACAGATGTAATCTGCTGTTCATAGCCCGGCATAAAGCTTTGGAACTGTGCCCGATTATAGCCATCCGCCGCGTCGCCCGCCTCAAAGGGAGGCGTTTCTGCGTGCTGCTGCATGGCGTACCAGTCTACGCCGTTGGATGCCTGAATTGTGGAATGTGGTGCATCCGGTTCGTCATAATATGCACTGTT
>ERZ857827.2907-NODE-2907-length-11261-cov-5.345708_pt1 | contig 11261 bp, 9 predicted proteins | sample MGYA00519761_ERZ857827 | MGnify/ENA primary metagenome ERZ857827 (study PRJEB31778, sample SAMEA3449370) | human gut metagenome | biome: human gut; feature: human-associated habitat; material: faeces | place: United Kingdom | collected 2010/2012 ... | reverse complement strand
GGCATCAACGACGCGCCCGCTTTGACCCGGGCCGACATCGGCATTGCCATCGGCGCGGGCACGGATGTGGCCATCGACGCGGCGGACGTGGTACTGATGAAGAGCCGCCTGAGCGATGTGCCCGCCGCAGTCCGGCTGAGCCGGGCCACCCTGCGGAACATTCACGAAAATCTGTTCTGGGCTTTCTTCTATAACACCATCGGCATTCCGCTGGCGGCAGGGGTCTTTATCCCATTGGGCCTGACGCTGAATCCCATGTTCGGCGCGGCGGCCATGAGCCTGTCCAGCTTCTGCGTGGTATCCAACGCGCTGCGCCTGAATTGGTTCAAGGTTCATGACGCCAGCCGGGATCATAAAATCAAAACCCCGGAGCTGAAGCAGCTCCCCGGTCAAAAGGAGGAACAAACCATGGAAAAGACGATGAAAATCACCGGAATGATGTGCGGCCACTGCGAGGCTACGGTCAAAAAGACGCTGGAAGCCCTGCCCAACGTGCAGGAAGCGCTTGTCAGCCATGAAACCGGTACGGCTGTAGTGAAAATGAGCGCCCCCGTGGAGGACAGCGTTCTCAAGACCGCCGTGGAAGAAAAGGGCTATACGGTAACGGACATTCACTAAGGGAAAAACGGAGCGGCTGGTAAAAACACACCAGCCGCTCAGAGTGTCACGCCTGCGGGTCGCTAACCGCCTGTGGCGGTTGTGCCCACCGGGCACCCACTCCCCTTCGGTGCCTGCCGGGGTTATAGGGCGGCGAGAAGGAGCGCGCATCCAGTGGATGCAGCTGCCGAAGGCAGCTAGCGACTGACAGCCGTCAACCGAAACGAGGATTTGGCACGGCAGTGCCAAAGACGACGATTGAGGTTGCGGAACAGAGCCCCTAACCCTTGTGCCGCAGCACTTTCCCCGCAAACCAGCGAAGCGCTGTTTGCGGGCGTTGGCGGCCAACTTGGGGTTTTTCGACAGACTGAGAAAACCATGGACTTTCTTTTCTATGTTTTTCACACTTTCTTCGTCTTCCGGAACATGAGCCTCCGCACCGGATAGACAATGGCGCGGTGCAGCGGCGGGAAGGCGGCGCGTTCCGCTTTTTTCAGCAGTACGGGAATGTCGATGCCCTGCGGGCAGTGCTGACGGCATTTGCCGCAGCCCACGCACTGGGACGCGAAGCCCGGCTCCCGGCGGAAGCCGATGACCTGCACGTATTCCTTCCAGCCTGCGAAACGGCTTTCGGTGTACAGCTCATTATAGCAGCGGAAAATGCCGGGAATGTCCACGCCCCGGGGACAGGGCAGACAGTAGCCGCAGCCGGTGCACCCCACCTTCATTTTTTCGTTGATGACCCGCCGCAGCTCTTCAAAGAAGGTTTCTTCCTCCGGCCCGAACTCCCCCGCCCTGCTTTCCGACGCGACCCGGCAGTTTTCCTCCACCATTTCAAGACTGTTCATGCCGGAAAGCACACAGGTCACTTCGGGCTGATTCCACAGCCAGCGCAGCGCCCACTCTGCCGGACTGCGGCGGGGCGTGTGACGCTCCATCAGCGCCCGGGCTTTTTCCGGCAGCAGCTCCACCAGCCGCCCGCCCCGCAGCGGCTCCATGATGATGACCGGGATTCCCTTCTCTGCCGCAGCCCGCAGGCCCTTCCGGCCTGCCTGAGCATTTTCGTCCATGTGATTGTACTGAATCTGACAGAAATCCCAGTCGTAGGCGTTCAGGATTTTCAGGAACATTTCCGTATTGCCGTGAAAAGAAAAGCCGATCTGCCGAATGGCGCCTTCCTGTTTTTTTCGGGCAATCCAGTCCCGGATGCCCAGCTTTTCCAGCCGCTCCCAAGAAGCGATGTCGGTCAGCATATGCATCAGATAATAGTCGATATAGTCCGTTTGCAGCCGCCGCAGCTCTTCCTGAAAGCAGGCTTCGATGGCCTCGGCGCTGGCGATCTTGTACTACGGCAGTTTGGTCGCAATATGCACCTTCTCCCGAAGATGATTCCGGGAAAGGATTTCGCCCAGACAGGCCTCGTTGCCCACGTATAAATAAGCCGTATCGAAATAGTTCACGCCCAGCTCGACGGCCCGAAGCACTTCTTTTTCCGCTTTGGCCACATCAAAGGAACCGCCCTTCCGGGTAAAGCGCATGCAGCCGAAGCCCAGCGCGGAAATGGGGTTGCCATACCGGTCGTTACGATACTGCATGGGTTTGTCTCCCCTCTATTTTTCGGGTGATCCGGCCTACGCACCAGTGCCAGCCAAGCCCCAGCGGAATGCTCAGAAGGCCCATCCACAGGTAGCCCCAGCAGGGTTCCCATACCCAGACTTTTTTCACAAGCACCTCGATCCAAACATTGAACAGAAAAATCTCAAAGGACGCTTCTCCCAACATCCGCAGCGGAGCGAACAGCCCGTTCTTTTCTCCGCCCAGCCGGAACAGTCTTCCCAGTCCCAGGCACAGCGGCGGTATCATCAGGAAGAAGGGATACCAGTACATGCCCGCGTACCCCAGCCATTTCGGCTTTTGGGTTTTGACAAACACCAGCACGCCCAGCCCCAGCAGAAAGCAGAACGCCAGAAAAGCGGGACGGGCCGCGCCGCGCAGCGGGCTTTTCGCTTTTCCCTGATCGATCATAGCCAGCCCCATGCCCAGCACAAAAATGGGCAGACGCGACATCACCATGATGCAGGAATTGCTGAAATAACTAACGCCCACGCCGAAAGCCGCCGCCAGCAGCCAGAAAAGCGTCCGGAGCGGCCTGCGGCTGTTTTTCAGGCAGGCGTAAATGGCCGGGGCCAGCAGCAGCGTCAGCAGCAGGCAGGAGAGATACCAGTTGATATTCAGGGGTGCGCCGGCCAGAAAGCCCACCATCAGCACATTGCCCGCGACCGTTTCCAAAATCTGCATGGGTGAAAACCCGAATGCGGGAATCATCGTGCAGAGCCACACCAGGCAGACGGGCCAGTAAGCGGGCAGCAGGCGCGCGGCCCGGCGGCGCAGGTATCCGCCCAGATCATCGGAGCGGCTCAGCGACACATACAGCCCGTAGCCGGACAGCAGCAGAAAAACGTCTACGCCGGAATAGCCGTAAAAAAGCAGCCGATTCAGCAGTCCATCGCCCAGCGGCAGCTTCATATGGCACAAAATCACCCCTAAAATAGCCAAGCCCTTCAATTCGTTCCGAAAAAGGCTCAAATCGCTCTTTTTTTCCATGAGCCATGCTCCTTTCTGCATGCAAAAAACTTTGCCGTGATCCCAAACCATCCCAAAAGAAAGAAACGATTTTTCTCTCTAATCAAACCACAAAACCGATGAAAATGCAATCCCGTCCGCGTCTTCTCTTTGCAAACCGCACGCGGCATGTTATAATAAGATGAATGTATTTGGGCATTTGCCGCAAAGCGGTTTCCCCATGCATCCAGAAAAGGAGCGATGTCTCATGGATCGGGATCTTTCCACCGGAAGCCGGGAAGTGGCGCGGGCTGCGATCATGATCGCCATGACCCAGAGCCGGGAAGAAGAACAGCAATGCCGCAAAACGCTGGCGGAATCCGAGATCCGCTCGGCGGCGGCTGATTTCGGCGGAGACTTTCTTTCCGGCATGGTGCGCATTATCGAGCGGGCCGTGGTCGCCGCCAAGCGGGAGGGCCTGATTGCCGAGGAGCACGAGGAAGGCTGCGTGGCCGGGGCGGCCCGGGAGGCGCTGAGCCAGATTTCCTCCAAGGCGCTGGGAATGAGCGTGGGCGGAAAAATCGGCGTGGCCCGCTGCGGCGGAGATATGGCCGTGGCGCTCTTTTTCGGCGTGGGTCTGGGTCATTTGGATGAAATCTGCATCGGCTTGGCCCATCGCGCTATCTGACTTTCGCGCATTTCGATTTTCAACTTTCAATTTGTAGCACAAAGGGATGGGACGAACAATGCTGCTTACGATTGCTCTGGACGGCCCGGTCGGCGCAGGCAAAAGCTCTGTGGCTGACGGCGTAGCCCAAAAGCTGGGAATTCTGCATCTTGATACGGGAGCCATGTACCGCGCCTTTGCGTGGAAGGCGCTTCAGGAAGGCGTTTCGCTGGAGGATGAAGCAGCCCTGAAGGCGCTGACGGAAGCCAGCCTGCCGGAGGTTCGCTATGAAAACGGCGGACAGCATACCTATATGGACGGTCAGGATGTGACCGGTCTGATCCGCACACCGGAGGTCAGCATGGCCGCCAGCACCGTTTCCAAGGCGGCCGTCGTGCGCCGGGCCATGGTTCAGCGCCAGCAGGAGCTGGCCTCCCGGCAGAGCATGCTGCTGGACGGCCGGGACATCGGCACCCGGGTGCTGCCCAACGCCACGGTGAAATTTTACCTGACCGCCTCGCCGGAGATTCGCGCCCGCCGCCGCTTCGATGAAATGCAGCAAAAGGGGCAGGAAGGAACCTACGAAGAGGTGCTGGCCGACGTGATCCGCCGGGACGAGCAGGACATGCACCGGGAGGTGGATCCCCTCCGGCCTGCGGAAGACGCGCAGATCATTGATTCTTCCTACCTGACGCAGGAGCAGGTCGTGGAGGACATCGTGCGCCGCATCCGCCTGAAGCAGGGGCAGCGCCCGCCCGTGGCGGAAAAGCTCAGCCCCATGTATCGGTTTGCCCGGGGCGTCGCGTGGCTTCTGTGCAAAATTTTGATGCCCGTCACCTACCACGGACTGGAAAACGTCCAGTGCGACGCGCCGTACATTCTGATTTCCAATCACAACAGCATGGTCGATCCCATTCTGATCGCCTGGGGCTGCTTCCGGTATCAGATTCACTTTCTGGGCAAGAAGGAGCTGGAGTCCGTCCCGATCCTGCGCTGGCTTTTCAACAAGCTGGACATGATCCCGGTGGATCGCCACAACATGGACATGCATGCCGTCCGCGCCTGCCTGAAAACCCTGAAGGAAGGCCACGTGCTGGGCATTTTCCCGGAAGGCACCCGGCACAAAAAAGGCGTGATGGAGGATCTGGAAAGCGGCATCGCCATGATTGCCCTGCGGAGCAAAGCGCCGCTGGTGCCCGCGTACATGACCGCCAAGCCCCGTTTCTTCCGAAGGATTCATCTCTATTACGGCGCGCCCATTCAGACCGCCGCTCTGGCTGAAAAGGGAATCAACAAGGAAACCTGCGACGAGCTGCTGGAAACGATCCGTCAGCAGTACCGGGATATGGTGCAGAAATACGGCGCGAACTTTCCCGGAAAATAAAGAACGGTAAATTTCTGATTTTTTTCTGCATTTTTTCTGATTTCTATCGGGTCAAAAAGAAGGAAATTGAAAAAATGCGGCGAAGATATACGTGTATATCTGGAGGCGAACGGATGGGCATTGAAATTGCCCGGCATGCGGGCTTCTGCATGGGTGTCCGGCGGGCGGTAGACCAAACGCTGAACGCGGCGGAAAGCGGGGACGAGATCGTCACTTTTGGCGAGCTGGTGCATAACCCTCAGGTGATTGAAAAGCTGGAAGCCATGGGCGTGTATGCGATTCACTCCTGCGAGCAGGCCGCCGGGAAAACCGTGATTATTCGAAGCCACGGCGTTTCCCCCGACGTAACCAGACAGCTGGAGCAGACGGCCCGCCGGGTGATCGACCTGACCTGTCCCTTTGTGGCCAGGCTGCATGAGGTGGTTTCCCGCTACAGCGCGGACGGCTCGCCGGTGATTCTCATCGGCCAGAGCGACCATCCCGAGGTGGTAGGCACCATCGGTTGCGCCGGAGGCCCCTGCTATACGATCTACACCCCCGAGGAAGCGGAACAGCTCCCGCCCCTGAAACGGGCGTTGGCCGTTTCCCAGACCACTTTCCCCCACGAGCGCTGGGAAGCGATTCTGCCGGTACTCCGCGGCAAGGTAGACGAGCTGACCGTGCAGGACACCATCTGCACCGCCACGGTGCTGCGTCAGACAGAGGCCCGCCGACTGGCCACCTCGGTGGACGCGATGCTGGTGGTGGGCGGCAAAACCAGCGCCAACACCCGCAAGCTGTACGAAACGTGCAAGTCCATCTGCGGGCGTACCCTACTGGTAGAGCGTGCGGCGGATATACCGCCGGGCTTTGCAAATATCCATTCGGAATCCATTGGAATCACCGCCGGCGCCAGCACGCCGGATTGGGCACTTAAGGAGGTTGTCACACGCATGACTGACAAGGAACAATTGGACCAGATCAACTCTGAGGAGGCCGAAAAGAACAGCTTTATGGCTGACGTGGAAGCGACTCTGGTTCGGATCAGACCCGGCCAGACCGTTGTGGGCAAGGTTGTCCAGATCACGGACGATGAAGTTTGCGTCAACATTGGCTTCAAGGCGGACGGACTGATCAAGCGCGAAGACCTGGTTACCCAGGATGTGAAGCTGGACGATGAAATCGAAGTGGAGGTCGTCAAGGTCAACGACGGCGAAGGCAATGTATTGCTTTCTCAGCGCAACATCTTGAACAAAAAGGCCTTTGCCGAGCTTGTCGAAAAGTACAACAACGGCGAATACGTCGAGGGTGTGGGCAAGGAAGTCGTCAAGGGCGGCCTGATCTGCACCGTGAACGGCATCCGCGCGTTTGTGCCTGCGTCTCAGCTCTCCAACCGCTATGTGGAAAAGATCGGCGAATTCGTCGGCAAGACCCTGAAGCTGAAGATCATCGAGCTGGACGAGCAGAAGAAGCGCATCGTCTGCAGCCGCCGTGCGGTGGTCAAGGAAGAAAACGAAGCCCGCAAAGCCGAAGCCTGGTCCAAGCTGGCTGAAGGCGAAGTGGTCAAGGGCGTTGTGCGCCGTCTGACCGACTTCGGCGCTTTCGTGGATCTGGGCGGCGTGGACGGCCTGATTCATGTGACCGACCTGAGCTGGGCCCATGTGAAGCATCCTTCCGAGGTTGTTTCCCCCGATCAGGAAGTGGAAGTCAAGATCCTCAGCCTGGACAAGGAACGCGAGCGCATTCAGCTGGGTCTGAAGCAGCTGCAGCCCAAGCCCTGGGACACCGCTCCCGAAAAGTATCCCGAAGGCGCGGTCGTGACCGGCAAGGTCGTCCGTATCACCACCTTCGGCGCCTTTGTGGAGCTGGAGCCCGGCATTGACGGTCTGGTGCACATCAGCCAGTGCGCTCCCACCCGCATCAACAAGGTGGAAGACGCTGTGAACGTGGGCGACGAAGTGACCGTGAAGGTTCTGGCCATCGACCCCGCCGCCAAGCGCATCAGCCTGAGCATCCGCGCCCTGCAGGAGCCCGAAGCGGCCCCCGTGCAGGAGGAAGAAGTCGTTCCTACGCTGGATAACAGCGAGGAAGCCGTCGCCGTGGATATCGACGCCGTGGGCGCTGCTCTGGAAGCCGAAGCGGAAGCTGCGGAAACCAACGAATAATCTTCGCATCTGCGAAACGCCGCTCCGAACCCCACGGAGCGGCCTTTTCGTGCCGTATCTGTCGTATCTGAAGGAGGAATCCCCCAATGGAACGCACCTACATCGCGCAGGCGCTCACCATGGCCGGTCAGACCGTCAAGGTGCAGGGCTTTGTAGAAAATAACCGCAACGGCAAGTCCATGGCCTTTATCGTGCTGAAGGACATCACCGGCAAAATCCAGATCACCGTGGAAAAGGAAAAGCATCCTGACCTTTGCCCCGCGCTGGATCAGCTCACCGGCGATTCCGTCATCACCGTGGTGGGCCAGGTCAATGCCAACGAATATGTGAAGCTCAACGGCGTTGAGCTGATCCCCGACAGCATCGTGATCGAAAGCATCGCCGACCCGCTGCCCATCATCCGGGAAGAGATCCCCGCCACGAAAAAGCATCAGGCGGTGGAACGCTCCAGCATCGATCAGCGCATCGACTACCGCTGGATCGACCTGCGCACCGACAAGAACCAGCTGATGTTCAAGGCGCAGACCGCGCTGGTAGCGGCTCTGCGGCAGTTCCTGCTGGACCATCATTTCATCGAGATCCATACGCCCAAGCTGATCGGCGCGGCCAGCGAAAGCGGCGCGGATGTGTTCGAGGTCAAGTACTTCGACCGCAAGGCCTATCTGGCTCAGAGCCCTCAGTTCTATAAGCAGATGGCCATGGCCAGCGGCTTTGACCGAATCTTCGAGGTAGGCCCCGTGTTCCGCGCGGAGAAGTCCTACACCAGCAAGCACACCACCGAATTCACCGGCTTCGACCTGGAGTTCAGCTACATCAACTCCTTCCGCGATGTAATGAAGATGGAAGAAGAGCTGCTGACCTACGCCCTCAAGGCCGTGAAAGAGGCCTATGGCGACGACATCCAGCGGGAATTCGGCCCGGAGGTCATCGTGCCCACGACGCCCTTCCCCGTGGTCAAGCTGGCCGATCTGTACGACGCGCTGGAAAAGGAATACGGCTACACCGTGCCTGAATCCGAAAAGGGCGACCTGACCACGGAAGCCGAGCGGCTGAGCTATGACTGGGTGAAGAAGCACTACAACCACGAGTTCCTCTTCATCACCGATTACAGCGCCGAGAAGCGTGCCTTCTATCACATGCGGGACGAAAACGGTGTGCCCATGGGCTACGACCTGATCTGGCGCGGCGTGGAAATCACCACCGGCGCGCAGCGCGAGCATCGCTATGAGCAGTTGAAAGCGCAGGCGGACGAAAAGGGGCTGACCGAGGACGTGAAGTTCTATCTGGAGTTCTTCAAGTACGGCTGCCCGCCCCACGGCGGCTTCGGTCTGGGCGTGGACCGTCTGACCATGCTGCTGCTGGGGCTGAACATCAAGGAAGCCATGTTCATCTTCCGCGGCCCCAACCGACTGAATCCGTAAAAACGGGATTGCAAAAACCGCCTGACGGGAAACTTTCCGTCAGGCGGTTTTGCTTTTACACTTGGCTCAAATCATCCAGCGACATGGTAAAGCTGTTCACAAACAGCTTCAGGAAGGTTTCGACTTCCGGCAGGTCGCTCTTTTGCAGGCTCTTCCAGATGGTTTCCTTGGCTTGCAGGAACTCCCGATTGCCCAGCTTTTCCTCCGTGACGCACTTCAGATAGGCGCTGATGCGGTCGGCAGCCTTCACCAGCTTCCATTCCACGCTGGTTTCGTCCGGCTGCAGATAAGGCTCAAAGCCCCTCTTCATATCCTCCGGCAGCATGTCCAATAGCTGCTGCCGGGCCGTGAATTCGATCTCCTGATAAGCGTCCTGAATAGCAGGGTTCTTGTATTTGATAGGGGTCGGCAAATCGCCGGTGATGGCCTCGCTGGCGTCGTGATACAGGGCGATCACCGTCACCCGCTCCGGGTCCACCTGACGGCCGAAACGTTCCCAGCCCAGCATGGCCAGCCCGTGGGCGATCACCGCCGTCTGCATGCTGTGTTCCATGTCGTTTTCCGATTCCGTGTTGCGCATCAGCCCCCAGCGGCGGATCAGCTTCAACCGATCCAGATAGGCAAAAAAAGGATAATCCATTCCATGCTCCTTTGTCAGCCAAAGCGGCTTATGTGTTTGCCCGGCTCAAAACGGGCGCTTGTTATTATAGCATTTCCCGGCGAGCCGGCACAACCGCAGGATGTTGCGGCCCGTTTTCCACACAGACACAAGACAGCGCCGCCCGTGTACCAGACGGACGGCGCTGCGGAATGGGGGTTCCCTGCGTAGGGACGGCTTCTGTCCAGTCAGAGGACGTTAAGCAGCTTTGAGGGATTTAAGGTCTTCACCCAGCCAGTAGCGCTTCAGAGGCTTGTAGCTCAGGGCGGCTACGATGCTGGTGATGACCATTTCCGGCACCATGTAGGAACCGTTGTAAGCGATGGACCACACGGCGGGAGCCCAGCCCACGCTGTTGGGCCACAGCACTTCCCAGATCAGCACGCCGCTGAGGAAGTGGCACAGCAGCCGCAGGGCGAAGGTAAACACGATGCCCACTACAATGGAGACGCAGCGGTTCTTGATCACGCCGTTGAAGCAGGCGGCGAAGCCGATGACGGTATAGGCCACCACATAGTCCAGCAGGATAATGCCGATGGCCGTCAGCGCGTCAGGCGCATACTGCACGTTGCTCAGCCCCAGCATCAGCTGAATCAGGCTGTACAGCAGCGCGGAGCCTACGCCCCACTTGGTGCCGTGACGATGAGCGATCATGACCAGAGGCAGCATGCTGCAAAAAGTAATGCCGCCGCCCAGCGCCCACGCGCCCTTGAACTCAAACAGGCTCAGTACCGTACCCACGGCCACCAGAATGGCGCACTCCACCAGACGGCGAATGGTTTTAGAATCCATGGTTTCTTCCTCCGTTTCCCGTATATTCCATACGGTGAAAATGAAAATACCCACCCTGCCAGCATGCAGCGTGAGCCATCAAGAAACGCGGATTTCATTGATTCCTACGCCGGCATTACCCGGATCAGGTTCGAGGGTCCCGGGCTTCGCCCGATCTCAGCCAGCCCTGTTCGGCCAGCACCCCTGCGCTCTTTGGATGAGCACGGTGTTATTATACAAAGCGCGTCTTCGTTTGTCAATCCTCTTTTTTCGTGCTACAATGAACCATGAAAAATGCGGAAGGGAGACGGAACCATGGAAACCTGCTACATTGTCGGCGCGGGCAATTTTACCGCTCGCGGTCTGACGCCTGCCGAAGGCGATCTGCTGATCGCTGCGGACGGCGGATATGACTGGCTTTTGCAAAGCGGGCTGACGCCCCAATTTTTGCTGGGCGATCTGGATTCGTTGGGCCGTCTGCCCGTTCTGCCGCCGGAAACCCGTCTGCTTCGCTACCCGGTGGAGAAGGACGATACCGACACGGCGCTGGCGCTGGAAGAGGGCTGGAACCGCGGATACCGCTCCTTTGCCCTGTATGGCTGCACCGGCGGACGGCCCGATCATTTTCTGGCCAACCTGCAGACCATGGCCCGCTATGCCCGGATGGGCGCGCAGATCCGCATGACGGACCCGGACTATGACGTTTTCGCCCTGCACAACGGAACCATGGCGCTGCCCGAGCGGCCAAGCAACACGCTAGTCAGTGTTTTCTGCCACGGCAACGAAGCTCACGGCGTTACGCTGGAGGGGCTTCAGTATCCTTTGCACGATGCGTCCCTTTGCTGCGATATTCCGCTGGGCGTGAGCAATCATTATGTTGGAGAGCATCCGAAAATCAGCGTTCGGGAAGGAACGCTGCTGGTGATCGTTTATCAGAGTCAGCAATAAAATACGGCGCGGAAATTGTCTTCCGCGCCGCCAGTCTGTCGAAAAACCCAAGTTGGCCGTCAGCGCCCGCAAACAGCGCTTTGCGGCCCGCCCCGCCGGGCGTGGCGGG
>ERZ857827.2904-NODE-2904-length-11288-cov-3.863260_pt1 | contig 11288 bp, 10 predicted proteins | sample MGYA00519761_ERZ857827 | MGnify/ENA primary metagenome ERZ857827 (study PRJEB31778, sample SAMEA3449370) | human gut metagenome | biome: human gut; feature: human-associated habitat; material: faeces | place: United Kingdom | collected 2010/2012 ... | reverse complement strand
GAGGCTGGCAGGATAGATCCGTACTATAAGGTATATCTTGGAAGAGAGATAGAATACAATGATGAGAATCATCAGAAGATAATCTCTGGTCAGCTGGATTCGATGGCTGACAGCAAGTATGTCATGATCAGATTTCAGTACGATATAGATTTTGAGACTATATCGGAAGCAATAAGAGATATCAACATGGATGGATATATTCCGATTGTAGCAGATGTGGAGCAGTATGAATGTCTTGAAAGCGATGAGGATAAGGTGGAAGAACTTATACAGCTCGGTGCATATGTACAGATAAGTGCAGCGGCTGTTGTGGGAGGTCTCGGACATGATATCAAGAGTTTTTCAAGAAAACTTCTCAAGGAAGAATTGGTTCATTTTGTGGCATCAGATGCATTGGATTCAGAAGATAAAGCACCTTACCTCAGGGAGTGTGCTGAGTACATAGAACGCAAGTATGGTGAGGACTATATGAATGAATTGTTCTACACGAATCCAAAAGCAGTGATAGAAAATGACGATATAGACATATAGAATATGTTCGATATCATATAGAAAATCCAAAAAAAATGAAATGCCAGGTCAGGTTGGTACTTGACTTGGCATTTCATTTTTGTGCAGAAATAAAATAGCTTGATATAATATCATTTACAAATATTCTTCATAAATATTCTCTACAGTGCCTTACAGCCTTATAATGCAGACAATGTCTGGACTGCATCCTCTGTTATAATAGAGATGTAATGCTCCTTAAAGTGTGCCGGCATCGCGTATGTCATGTCTTCCATAACACCGTATTCCGCAATGATACTACATACCCTTGCGAGTTCGTGAGCAGTGTTGCTGCTGTTGGATATGAGCAGATAGTACCTGTTGTTTGCCGGATTCTTGTACAGGCAGTTCTCGCTAAAGTAGAATGAAGCGATCTGCTTTGACGCACGTATGATGGTTTCAAGTGAGTCGAATGAATATAGTGCCTGAAGGTTGTTCTGATCCTCGGTACTGTTCTGATCCTCAGTTGCTGAACTGTCAGATGAGGTGCTTGCTGAATCGGAAGACACAGCTGTAAGTCCGGAAAGATTCTTCAGAAGTCCCTCCAGAACCCTCTTAATCTCTTCTGGAACATTCTCAGAACCGCTGATCTGTATCCTCGCAACAGTGTTGCCATTGTTTTCACTGTCATCATCGGCTTCTTCGTCGAAATCAGAATCCGTATCATATACATCATCGCAGTCATCAAAATCATCATCGTCATCTATATCGTATTCGTTGACCTTTGAAAATCTAGAGAAACGAGTGTCAAGTTCCTCGGGATCCTCAACCTTAGTTACGATCAGGATGAGGCAGTCTGAGGAAACAGGAATTGCTTCAACCATAAGTGGAGTGTCATCGATCTCAAATCCTAATTCTGCAGAGGCCTGTTGTATCATATCTCTAAATAGTTCTCTTGCCTTCTGAGAGCCATATGCAAGCTCAGAAATCTTGAGATGCTTTTCGTTTAAATCTGCTTTATTGAGTGTGCATCTTATCTGATTTTCACTTAAACGTTCAATCTTCAATAGAATCGACCCCCTTTATAATAAAATAAACACCTAATTAAAATGTGTATTATAGTTTACCACATTTGTCAAACAAGTAAATAGTCTGTAGGGAGAAAAAACTGGAAAATTGATTAACAATTCATAAACTTTCATATCGTAAACGTTTACATTAATACAGTATGGATTTCTTTATGAAGTTTTCATTAAATATGAGGAAAAGGGGTTGGATTAATACCGCATATGATGTATGGTGAGTCTGTGAGCGGGTCAACTCATTACAGGTGAGTTCAATTCTATATTATTCTATAAATTCTGTCTGATCCTTATCGTTTCAGATACAATTCCCAGAGAGATAGCGAATAGGTCATTGCTCACATATTCTCAGAGGCAAACAGGTATTTATTTACAGGGTATATGGGGTTAATACATCACATCACAAAATCACATTGCACATTTGCCGACGGGAAAATATATACGTCAGGGGGTGATGCCTATAGGGGTATAAGGCACACAAAGTATGGGGATAGTGTATAGTTATTTATTTTAATATGCACGGAATTACACATATCAGTAATAGAGCTTAAACTGGTCCTGCCGGCTGTCACGGTGGGACCTTATCATGTCTGCGAGTCATACCATGCTTTCACTGCTTTTGCGATGGCACTGGCAAGTCTAGTCTGGTATTCGGGATCGCACAGCTTCAGGCATTCCTGGCTGTTGCTCAGAAAACCACACTCAACTATGACCGCAGTGCAGGGACTTTCCACAAGCACCATATACTCGGAATTACCTTTGGGCATTCTGGTGTTGCCAGGATCCACATCGGAAATCAAATATTGCTGTATGGTTTCTGCAAGGCATTTTCCTGCACTGGAGGTGGAATAGTAGAAGACCTGTGCACCGTGGACGTATTCGGCGGAGTAGCTGTTCTGATGAATGCTTATGTATAGATCGGCATTAAGCTCGGCAGCTCTGTTGGTCCGGTAATGCAGATCGGATGACTTTTTGCTGCCAGCATCCAGGCTGTTCAGTGAGCGGTCTGAATCTCTAGTCAGAGATACTGAAAAGCCTTTTGTCGCCAGGGCATCCTGCAGTTTCAAGGAGATCTCTAGGTTGATCTTCTTTTCCTCAATACCGTCAGGGCTCACCTTTCCGGGATCAAAGCCACCGTGACCGGGGTCTATGAGAATTAAAAAGTCATTGCAATTATCCTGTTTATCGGTCTGACTGGTGTCGCCTTCTGAAATATGAGTTTTGTCAGCTTCGTTTCCATGACTTTCAGATGTTTTATTTCCTTTGCCAGTTGGGGTGCTGTCATTTTTGACCGGTGTGGATGAGCTGTGTGTTCCCAAAGATTTCACGTAGCGCTGGTAACACATAACTGGAGGTAGTGATACCGAGGCAATGATCGCCAGGATCAGGAGAAAATGTTTATGCTGTGTTTTCATGATATATATCCCTGATTTCCTTATCAATAATCTATATGCATTTGACAGCGATACTATGCTGGGCTAAAATATGGGCGTATAGTGATTTGAAATGCTGGTGCTGAATGCACTAGCCAGAGTATGCGGTGCCATTTGTTGCAGGTGTCCGCATTTGCAGAGACAGAGGTTGAAAACGATGAATACGATAATAGCAAAGGCCGGCGTGGATGATGAGCATATGTATGAGCAGGCCGCTGAGATACTGAGATCCGGCGGACTTGTGGCATTCCCAACGGAGACGGTGTATGGACTTGGAGGGGACGCTCTGAATCCGGATGCATCCCACAAGATATATTCAGCGAAGGGCAGACCTTCGGATAACCCGCTCATAGTGCACATAGCGGATACCGACAGCGTATATGAACTTGCGGAATATGTGAGTGATGACACTAAGAAGCTGATGGAGGCGTTCTGGCCGGGACCGCTCACCATCATTTTAAATAAGAAAGCGGTCGTGCCGCATACCACTACAGGCGGACTTGATACTGTGGCAATAAGGATGCCTTCCCATCCAGTGGCAATGAAGCTTATAAAGGACTCGGGGGTGTACATTGCGGCGCCGAGTGCAAATCTGTCTGGAAGACCATCTCCGACAACGGCACATCATGTGCAGCAGGATATGGATGGTAGAATAGATATGATCATCGACGGTGGAGCGGTTGGAATCGGTATAGAGTCGACCATTGTTGATATGACAGGTGACAGACCGACCATACTTAGACCTGGATATATCACCCCTGAAATGATAAAGAATATCGTTGGGGATGTGACCATTGATCCAGCGATAACAGGGATGAATAATGCTCTGAGACCAAAGGCGCCGGGAATGAAATATACTCATTATGCGCCAAAGGGCGAACTAAGTATAGTCGAGGGCGAAAGGCTGGTTGCCGCGGAGCGGATAAGAAGTCTGGTTGCTGAGAAGAGAGCACAGGGGTATAAGACAGCTATTTTGTGCGATACTGAGAATGTAGGCCTTTACAATGACGGTGTGTGTGAGAATATATATGACGCCGGAAGCAAGAAGAATGAGATAACAGTTTCAGCAGGACTTTACAGTCTGTTAAGAACATGTGATGATATAGGTGCACAGTATATATACAGTGAGTCTTTTGAAGAGGGCGACATGGGCTATGCCATCATGAACAGACTCATAAAGGCCGCAGGCCACAGAATAATAAAATGTTAATTAATTTCGTAAGGAGGACCCGCGTAAGCGGGAGATTCCTTACGAATGTGGAAGCGCACTGATGTGCGCGTAGGTCATCAAGCAGAGCTTGACGACATAAGACGCATGCGCCGCGCGAAGCGCCTTTTAATGCGCATGCACAATAAGAGTAAGGAGGAGAATGAATTATGATAGCACTTGGATGTGATCATGGCGGATACGAGCTTATGCAGGAGGTCATTAAGCACCTTGAGGAGAGAGGACTTGAGTACAAGAATTTTGGATGCTACAGCACAGAGTCTGTAGACTATCCGATATATGGACAGGCTGCAGCAAAGGCGGTGGCTTCAGGCGAGTGTGATAAGGGAATCATCATCTGCGGAACAGGAATAGGAATATCCATATCGGCAAATAAGATAAAGGGTATCAGAGCTGCGCTCTGCCACGACTGCTTCTCAGCTCAGGCTACCAGAGAGCACAACGATGCGAATATGCTTGCTATGGGAGCAAGAGTCATAGGACCGGGACTGGCTCTCAAGATAGTGGATATATTCCTCGACACACCATTTTCAAATGACGAGCGCCATGTAAGAAGGATTGGAATGATAGAGTAAAAATGTCTTACAACTTCGTTTTTCCGCAACCGTTATTGCCTGCTGGGACGAGAGATAATCATACATTTCATAAAAACAGAACAACATAAAAAAGAAACCCATGACAGTTTGGTCAAGACTGTTCATGGGTTCTTTTTTATGCAGTTTCGTCGAAATGCATCAATAATTCGACATCAAACTGCGTTAAAAGGAAGAAAAATGATTAATGGATAAACATAAGTATTATCAACATAGTCACATTGTACATTAACAATAAAAAAATATCAAGGGGTTTGTACAAACTTTACAAAATGTTTATTTACAATATAGCAATATCATTATAAAATAATATTACTTGAGTTTTCACATAATAATCTAAAGTGATGCTTTGATAAAGTATGTGTCTGCTCAATTTCACAGAAGGGAGGAATGTTATGCTGCAGGAGACTATGAAGACAATAACAGATGCGGAAGCTCAGGCTGCGGAGATAGTCCGCAAGGCAAGGGAGGAAGCTGACTATACAGTAGCTGCTGCAAGAAAAGAGGCCACAGATATGATAGCGGCTGCAGGGGCGAGTGCGAAAGAGAGTATGAAAAACGCTGAGGGAAACCGCAGGACAGAGGAGGAAAAGCTGACGGTGAAGGCTATGGATGTTGCCACGGCAGAGATAGGACATCTTAGAGACCGAGCCACATCCATGGAGAGTGAAGTTACATCCATGATCATATCGGAGCTGGTTGGCTGACCAATTCTGCAAGCTGATATTAAATGTACAGCAAGCGTATACGAAATTGAAATTTAATCAACATTTGAATATGGAAAGGGGGTAAATATATGGCGGTACTTCCTATGAAAAAGATTGAGATCTGTGCCATGAAGAGGGACAGAAAAGCAATTCTTGAGAAGCTCCAGTCGCTGGGAATGGTTGAGATACAGACTAATAACGAAGAGACTGATGACTTCAGGAAGATGAGTACCACAAGCCAGAGAGCAAAGTACGAGAAGAGAGTACAGAATACAGATGAAGCCTTACAGATACTTGATAAGTATGTTCCGGAGGAGAAATCCATATTTGCCAGCTTGGAAGGACGGCAGGAGGCGTCAGAGGCTGACATTCAGGAGATCATAGCTGGCAGACGGGATTATAACTGTAAGGTTAAAAAGATCCAGGGGATCAGCAAGGACATAGCCGGATGCGAGGCGGGAATAGTCAAATGTCAGGTGGCCATAGACGGATTGGTGCCGTGGCTGAATATGGACATACCGATCAATACCACAGGAACCGAGAAGACGGATGTGATGATCGGAACCATGCCACCGGGACTTACGGAGACAGATATACATGGATATATAAGCTCTGCGGAACCGGAGATGGCGGGATACACAGTCGCTGTTGTAGGATCTGATAAGGACCAGACTTGTATGGTGGCAATAGCCCTTAAACCTGTATCACAGAGGGTGGAGGAGATACTGAGATCCCATGGATTTACAAGAATCTCCTATTTCTCCAGAAGGACACCCGAGCAGAAAATGGAGAAGTATAAAGAGGATATACGGGAGTTTGAGCAGTGTATAGAGGACAAGAAGAAAGAACTCGTATCTTTGGCTGATGACAGGAATAAGCTGAGACTTCTGGCTGACTACTATCGCATAAGGGCTGACAAATATCAGGTTCTTGGAGGCCTTCTCCAGTCTAAGAGTACATTTGTCATATCGGGTTATGTGCTGGAAAGAGATGCAGACAGGGTAGTGACTGTACTCAATGAGAAATTTAGTCTGATGGCTGATGTATATGATGTTCCGGAGAATGAGGCTGCACCGATACAACTGCAGAATCCGAAGATGTTCGCATCGGCGGAGGGCGTACTAGAGTCATTTGGACTTCCGGGCAAGGGTGAGATGGATCCAACCACACCGATGGCGATATTCTATATATTCCTGTTCGGACTCATGTTGTCCGATGCGGCGTATGGACTCATCATATTCCTGGCATGTTTTATTTTGATCAGGAAATTCCCGAAGATGGAGAACGGACTTCAAAAGTCCCTGCGTCTGTTCATGTACTGTGGTATATCCACACTGATATGGGGAATATTATTTGGCGGTTTCTTCGGAGACCTGATAACGGTGGTATCGAGGACGTTTTTCCACCATGAGGTGACATTCAAGCCAGTATGGTTTGCGCCTCTCGACGACCCGATGAAACTTTTGCTCTTCTCGCTGCTGTTTGGACTTATACATTTGTTCGGCGGATTGGCATTAAAGGGATATATGTGCTTGAAGAAAGGCGATGTGAAGGCGTTCATATGCGACGTGCTGTCGTGGTTCATGCTCATCACAGGACTTGTGCTGATGCTCATGCCAACGGAGTTGTTCGCATCCATAGCACAGATGCAGTTCAATTTCCCTGGATGGCTTAGGAATACAAGCTACGGACTGGCGATTGCGGGAGCTGTGATCATCGTGCTCATGTCGGGAAGAGACCACAAGAATCCGGCACTCAGACTGGCACTTGGACTGTATGACATATACAACCTGACAGGCTGGCTGTCAGATCTGCTGTCGTATTCCAGACTTCTTGCACTGGGACTTGCGACAGGAGTTATAGCACAGGTAATAAACCAGATGGGAAGCATGGCTGGCGATGGAATATTCGGAGCCATAGTGTTCGTCATCGTATTTATAGTAGGACATCTGTTTAACCTTGCGATCAACATGCTGGGAGCATACGTGCATACATGCCGTCTCCAGTATGTAGAGTTCTTCGGCAAATTCTACGAGGGCGGCGGCAATCCATTCAGGCCGTTCAGGGAGAATACGAAGTACGTAGATATAGTAAGTGGTACAGAAGTGCAGAAATAAGAAATAAAAAACCAATTTTAGGAGGAGAAAATATTATGACAATGGGAACGGTTTTGGCATTAGTGGGAGCTGCACTGGCAGTAATTCTTGCAGGCATGGGATCTGCATATGGAGTAGGAGTTGCTGGTCAGGCGGCAGCAGGTGTAGTAAGTGAGGATCCAAGCAAATTCGCAAAGGTTCTTATCATCCAGCTTCTTCCGGGTACACAGGGTATCTACGGACTTCTTGTTGGATTCATAGCATTGTCCAACATAGGAATCCTTTCAGGAACACCGAAGGAGCTCACAGTAGCACAGGGACTTATGATGCTTGCAGCATGTCTTCCAATAGCAGTAGTTGGTCTTGTATCAGCAATGCATCAGGGCAAGACAGCAGTTGCAGCAGTTGGAATAGTTGTAAAGAAGCCTGATCAGTTTGGTAAGGCGATGCTTTTCCCAGCCATGGTTGAGACATATGCGATCCTTGCACTTCTGGTATCAATTCTTGCGGTAAATGGAATCAAACTTTAATTTTTCATGCGCATGAACAATAGACGATAGTAAGGAGGATGTACTTTATGACAGGATTAGATACAATCGTAGAACAGATCCTTCAGGAAGCGCAGAAGGAAGCTGAAGAGATCAAAGCTCAGGCTGCCAGAAACGCGGATTCCATCATTGCAAATGCCAAAAAGACTGTGGATAAGATGAATGAGGAGACCGGTGAGAAGGTTGCTCAGGCAGAAAAGTCCGGATCATTCAGGGCGAAGTCCTCATCGGAACTCAAGAAGAGACAGGCGATACTTGCGGCAAAACAGACCATCATCGGAAATATGCTGGATAAGGCATATGACGCAATGGTGGCGCTTCCGGATGAGGAGTATTTCCGGGTGATCGTCAGATGTCTGGAGAAGTCGGTACAGCCGAAAAGCGGAGAGATATGCTTCTCCAGAAAAGATAGAAAACGACTTACACCACAGACTGAGAAGCAGATAGAGCAGATAGCTGCAGCTCATGGAGGAAGCCTGAAGGTGTCCGATGGGAACTGTGATATAGATGGAGGGTTTGTTCTCATTTACGGAGGAATCGAGGAAAACTGTTCATTCAGGGCGATGCTGGACGCGAACAGAGAACATTTGGCAGACAAGGTAAATGAATTATTATTTGTTGATAACAGATAGCTGGAGGTAGGCAGATGGCAGACAAATATATATATGCGGTTGCCAGGATCAGGGCGCTTGAGATGTCGCTTATGAGTCAGGCGGCCATAGAACAGCCACAGATTCCTACAAGAAGGCGGTTCAGTTCATCATAGAGAAGGGCTGGGGCGATAGTGATAATGCCAGTATGGATGAAAATGACATACTTAGGGCGGAGACCGACAAGACGTGGGCTGCCGTGGCCGAGATGGTGAATGATATGTCCGTGTTCGATGTCATAAGACTTCCGGATCTGTATCACAATCTCAAGGCGGCGATCAAGACTGTGGTTGCCGGGGAAACTCCTGCCCATGTGTTCTTCGACAATGCCGAGATAGACGGTCAGAAGATGTTGTCCATCGTAAGTGACAAGGCGTGGGACAGACTTCCAGAACACATGAGAGACTGCGCGATGGAGGCTTGGGACTGTATGGCACAGGCCGGAGACGGTCAGATGTGCGATGCTGTGATAGACAGAGGAACACTGCTGGCGATCATGCAGGCTGCGAAGAAGGCAGATGACAGCCTGCTCAGGGATTATGCAGAGACGACGGTGGCTGTTGCAGATATCAAGATAGCGGTGAGATCCATGAAGACAGGCAAAAACAAGGATTTCATGAAGAGAGCCATGGCGGAGTGCAACACTCTGGATATTGACAGGCTGGCGACGGCTGCGGTGGCTGGCATGGAGGAGATAGAGAGATACCTTGCGGATACAGCATACGCTGGTGGGGCAGAGGCACTTTCTGAGTCGGCATCGGCATTCGAGAGATGGTGTGACAACCGTATCATAGAGACGATAAAGCCTCAGAAGTACAACCCATTTACGGTGGGACCGATAGTGGCGTACATTCTGGCGAGGCTCAACGAGATAAAGACAGTCAGGATCATATTGACATGCAAGCTGAACCGGCTTCCGGAGGAGGCTATCAGGGAAAGGGTAAGGGAGATGTATGTATAAGATAGCTGTTATGGGCGATTATGACAGTATATACGGATTTGCAACTCTGGGCCTGGATACATTTCCTGTAGATGATCCGGAGTATGGGGTTACGCTGCTGAAAAGGCTGGCGGAGGACAATTATGCAGTTATATATATGACCGAGGCACTGGCTTCGGATCTCAATAAAGAGATAGACAGATACAGAGAGGTTATGAAGCCAGCGATCATTCTCATACCGGGGATATCAGGCAATACAGGGGCTGGAATAGCGGGAGTAAAAAAATCCGTTGAGCAGGCTGTAGGCTCGGACATATTATTTAATGAAGAATGATTAGAAAATAATGGTGAAACGAGCGGATATAGGTAATTGCGAAATCGGTATAATTCGATTTTGCAATTATCTATGGAGCGAGTGAGTATAGAAGGGAGCGTGAGCTGTTAAGTGGCTACAGGAAAGATTAAGAAGGTCGCCGGACCACTGGTCATCGCTGAGGGCATGCGTGATGCAAATATGTACGACGTTGTGCGTGTAAGTGAGAGCAGACTTATCGGCGAGATCATAGAGATGCACGGAGATCAGGCATCAGTTCAGGTATACGAGGAGACATCGGGACTTGCACCGGGAGCACCGGTCGAGTCAACGGGAATGCCTCTATCAGTTGAGCTGGGACCGGGACTTATAAGCAGTATATACGATGGAATCCAGAGACCGCTGGATGACATCATGAAGATATGTGGCAATAACCTGAAGCGAGGAGTTGAAGTTCCATCGCTGAAGAGAGATATCAAGTGGACGTTTGTGCCGACAGCAAAAGTGGGCGATAAGGTGTCGGCAGGCGATGTGATAGGAACAGTTCAGGAGACTGTGGTTGTCACACAGAAGATCATGGTGCCTTATGGCGTGACAGGAACCATCAAAGAGATAAAGGCAGGAGAATTCACAGTTGAGGAGACTGTATGTGTGGTTGAGACAGACAAGGGTGACAGGGAGCTGACACTCATGCAGAAGTGGCCGGTTCGTAAGGGCCGTCCATATCAGGAGAAGATACCACCGGTTATGCCACTTATCACAGGACAGAGAGTTGTGGATACATTCTTCCCTATAGCAAAGGGAGGAGTAGCTGCGGTTCCCGGACCTTTCGGAAGCGGTAAGACAGTCATCCAGCATCAGCTTGCAAAGTGGGCTGAGGCGGATATCGTAGTCTACATTGGATGCGGAGAGCGAGGAAACGAGATGACGGATGTTCTGAACGAGTTTCCAGAGCTGAAGGATCCGAAGACCGGACATTCACTCATGCAGAGAACAGTCCTTATAGCCAACACATCGGATATGCCGGTTGCGGCCAGAGAGGCATCTATATATACAGGTATAACTATAGCTGAGTATTTCCGTGATATGGGTTACTCGGTGGCACTCATGGCGGATTCCACATCCCGTTGGGCTGAGGCGCTCAGAGAGATGTCAGGACGTCTGCAGGAGATGCCTGGAGAGGAGGGTTACCCTGCTTACCTCGGTTCA
>ERZ857827.2888-NODE-2888-length-11386-cov-2.910246_pt1 | contig 11386 bp, 13 predicted proteins | sample MGYA00519761_ERZ857827 | MGnify/ENA primary metagenome ERZ857827 (study PRJEB31778, sample SAMEA3449370) | human gut metagenome | biome: human gut; feature: human-associated habitat; material: faeces | place: United Kingdom | collected 2010/2012 ... | reverse complement strand
TTATGAAACTTCCGCAGCGGGAACAGCTGTTGCTGCATTATCGTTATGATATGGGCATGAAACAGGAGCAGATTGCTCAACGGCTCAATGTTTCGCAGGTTCAGGTATCAAGGATGGAACGAAAGGTGCTGGCCAAGCTGAAAAATCGGCTGGTGAATACATAGGCAGCCATGTTATAATGAGGTGCGGAAAGAGGGATGCTTATGAATTGTAAACATCGGATTCAAAGTTTTTGGAAATATTTTTTACTGAGAAAACCGGAACTGGAAGATGCTCTGCGTGTACAGGATGAGCAGCGTACAGCCGATCTGATTCGGGAAATCAACGTGGAACTGGAGAGAGTCTGCGGCTGTAAAGTGGAGATCGAGTTGAATGAAGACGGTTTTTTCGAAATGACATTTGATACCGGACCGAGCAAGACAGTCCAGTATATTACAGAACTGATGAAACAGTGCGCACCGAAAGAGCTGGTGGAGGACTGGATCATCAATGCATGGCTTCCGCCTTATTCTGCCAAAGCAAGAAATGCATTGCTTAAAATCAAAGACAAAACATATACCGGTGCGGATTTTACGGTCTTTTATGAAATCGACACAGTAAATCATTGTCTGCATGTATCTATGTATTGTCCGGGGTTTGCGGATATTGCCGATGAGGACCGCAAGCGGGAAATGTCAGCGTATATGCTGGAACTTTTTCTGGGAGAGCTGGAGCTGGAAGCGCGTATTGCCAGCGTACAGGCAGTCGATAAACCGTTGTCAGATTGTGAGAATTTCTGCCTGCTGCCTAATTTTTATGAAGATGTATGTGATATCGTCATCGATCAGGAGTGGATGGAGTATCATGAACCGACAAATATCTATATGGCTTATAAGATCAATGAAGAAACAAATGATGACTCATTGCGTCATGATATGAAGCTGATCATTACGACGAACTCACTGCTGCAAGAGGAAATTTTACAGAAAAATTATGATTCCTGTCTTGATTTTCGCGATAAAGGCGGTGAATATGGCTACCTTTATTACGATAATCCGTACGAGGATGAAAAAAACGCCCTTGTACGTCAGACCATGGAGAAAAAACTCAATGAACTTCTGCATCCGTTAGCAATTGCAAGAACGATTGGCGGTGCAATCGGAACGAATTATTCCTACATCGATCTGGCAGTGTTCGACAAAGATGCATTTATGATCGTATTGGAAGATCTAAACAGCAAAATCAGTTTTGCCCTGCATTATCAGCCGTTTATGCCGGAACAATAAAATTGTTTTGAACTGAATCATAACTTGTTTTTGTTATATATAGGAATATCTATTGAACGATACTACTTAAACACATGGGTGTTATCCTGTATCCAACAGGAAATATCCATGTGTTTTATTGTTTTGGAAATCAATATATTCATCCGGTCATTCACTTCGGCATCAAAAAGGCCGGGCATTTTGATGCCTGGCCTTTTGCTGAAGCGATTTAGCTTGATAAGATATATCAGGCTTTGACTAATTTCTTTCCGGATGAAAAAGTAATCAATAAGCCTAAAGCGACTAATAAGATGGCTACGATCAATTGCAGACCGTCTGTCATGAATACAAAACCTCCACTGACAAACAGTTTCATGCAGATATTGTAGATGGAGATACCTAAAGATGTCATGGTAATGACAAGCATGGCGATCATTGGTGCATACAGCATGAATCCTTTTCGTCCTGTGACTTTCAGGAATACAGAGAGTACGATCAAGACCATAGCGGCAAGCAGCTGATTAGCTGAACCAAATAACGGCCAAATATTGTTGTATCCGCCTAAAGAGAGCAGATAACCGCCTAACAGAGTAATGACTGTGGCGACATATTTATTTGTCAGGAAAGAAATGATTCCGTTTTTCTCTGTTTCATAATTGTTTTCGAAGAATTCCTGGAAAGACATACGGCCGATACGTGCAACGGCATCCAGAGAAGTCAGCGCCAGTGCGGATACAAACATTGTCATGATGCACAATCCCCATTCCTGCGGCAATCCCAGCTGGGCTATGAGTCCGGTAACGCCAACAGAGAACTTGGTAAACGGTGTAGCTCCTTCCGCCATGGCCATGGCGCTTAAGGAACTGTCCAGTACACCGCTGGCACTCAGACTGGCCAGGGAACCGACAACAACGATGACTAAAACGGCGAGAAGTGATTCCAGCAGCATGCTGCCGTATCCAACCTGAAGCATATCTTTTTCGTTGCTGATCTGTTTGCTGCTTGTTTCACTGGATACCAGAGAATGGAAACCGCTGACAGCTCCGCAGGCAATTGTAACAAACAGGGTCGGGAACAGATAACTTCCGCTTTCAGAAGTGAAACCGGTGTAAAGAGGAGTAGAAATCTGAGGGTTACTGATGAATACTCCGACAATTGCCGCAATGATCATGGCAATGAACAGAAATGTCGTCATATAGTCACGAGGCTGTTTCAATAACCACATAGGAGTGACAGACGCAAAGAAAATATAGATAAAAACAATATAGATCCATGATGATTTATCCAAATAAAGCGGGCAAGCGATACCGGCAGCGAGCATGGCAATGATCAAAACGATCGCAATAACGACCTGTTTCCATCCGCCGATCTTTGTTTTTCTCAAGAATAATCCGAAAGCAATGGCAACAAATACATACAAAATGGAAATCGATCCGGCAGCTGCATTTGGCTGCAGCTTTGCTCCTTCAGCAGAAAAGCCGTTTAATGTTCCTGCCACCATATCTGCAAAGGCTGCGATGACTAACAGCGTGAACAGCCAGGCAAACAGAAAAAACAGACGGCGTCCCTTTTTGCCGATATAATCTTCGATCAGTTGTCCCATAGATTTTCCATGAGATTTTACGGATGCGTATAAAGCTCCGAAATCCTGTACGGCCCCAAAAAAGATACCGCCGACAACGATCCAAAGAAAAGCCGGAAGCCATCCCCACATCATGGCCATGACCGGACCGGTTACAGGACCTGCACCGGCAATCGATGAAAACTGATGAGCAAATACTTCCCATTTGCTGCTTGGAACAAAGTCTGTTCCGTCTTCCTTCTCTATGGCAGGTGTTTTGGCATTAGGGTCAATGCCCCAGCTTTTTACAAGATAGCGCCCATAAAGAAGATAAGCCCCAATAAGAATCACACTGGTGATTCCGAGTAAAAGTAATCCATTCATACAATATTCCTCCCTTTATTCAATATTTAAAAAGGGTTTTCATCTTAATGCAGAAAGAATTTCTGCGCTAAGACGAAAACCCTGTTTCCGCGGTACCACTCAGCTTGCATTGCTGCCACTTTGCCTGACTTATCAAAAAGACAGATTTTCATATAACGTTGAAAAAACGGTATCTCCTACTAACTACGGACAGCTTTCGGTTTACAGCTGGCAAGTGAGGACTGTTTCCGGCTCCGCCATCTTTCAGCAAACAATGGCTCTCTGTGTGAAGTGACGAGGAACAGACATGTCTTGATCATCGCTTTTAAATATTGAATACTGTGTTATTTTATTAAAATTGAAAGATTATGTCAATATGTTTCTGAAAGTTTCTGAAATATTATGAAAAGAACATAAAAAAGATTCCGTTGCCGGAATCATTCACTTTTATTTTATGGAGTCAATCATTGAAACAAGCTCATCTTGTGTCAAGCCTTTTTCAAATGTGATGGAAAAAGAAAGATCATCCTCTTCCCATATCGCAACCATCCACAGATCGCCGCTTCCTTTTACATGGATCTTATCGATATTTTCGCTGGATATGCTTTTTTCTTCTGTATACTGATGGGAGTTGCCGCTGATGTCTCCTTTTCGCGTACTGGTACGATAGTATAGTTCGTTTTGATTGTCATCATCATTATAACGGATCTCCACCATGTCTTTATCATATACATAATAATCCATTTTCGTATAGCCGTCCGGCAGCGCCGAAGGCTCTTTTATTTCCCATTTAGGTGCCAGCAGATGAGTAGCATCTTCACGGCTGTGCACTATTTTGATTTCGCTGTTTTCTTCCGCACTTTCACTGATTTTTTGATTATTTTCCTGAATGGTATCACTTAAAGAATCTGATGCAGGATTGCTGCATCCTGTCAAAAGAGAAAAAATCAACAGTGTAGCCGCAATATATATACTTTTCATGGAAACACCTCTCTTCACAGCGCTTCTTTCGCTTTGCATAAAATCTTCTTAATTTTATCAAAAATCAAAATAAAATGAAATCATTTCGATTAAATTCTAAAAAAAATCAGAAAAAATTCAGAAGTTTGTTCATAAATACGAGGGATGAAAACATCTTTCATTTCTCAAAGGCACATATTGTCTGTTTTTGAAACATATATTTAAAACAGGTGATAGAGATGTTTACGCTGCTAATGGAAGCATTGGCACAGATGTTTTATTTTACCGGCTATATCCGTTCGCAAAGTTTCGCAAAACCATTGTCTAAGGAGGAAGAAGAACGCTGTATTGCATTACTGGCGGAAAAAGACAGAGAAGCCCGTGAGAAACTGATTGAACATAATCTTCGTTTGGTTGCACATATTGTAAAAAAATATGACATAAAAAAAACACAGACAGATGATCTGATTTCAATTGGGACAATCGGATTGATCAAAGCTGTTGATTCGTTTCGGCCGGAGATGGGAAAAAAACTGACAACATACGCTTCACGCTGTATTGAAAATGAAATATTGATGTATTTAAGGAAAAACCGCAACAGTTTTCAGGAAGTGTCATTGAATGAACCGATTGCCAATGAAAAAGACGGGAGTGAAATTACGCTGCTGGATGCAATTGCGGCACCAACGCAGCGCAGCGTTGTAGAAAAAATTCAATTGGAGAAAGATCTGAAGCAGTTAAAGGAATATCTTTCTTTGCTTGATGAGCGTGAACTGATGATCATTACCAAACGATTTGGTCTTAACGGATCACGGGAACAGACGCAGAAAGAAATCGCACAAGAACTTCATATTTCCCGCTCATATGTCTCACGTATAGAAAAAAGAGCATTTCTGAAAATCTATAAGGCTTTTCGTAAAGCAGGCAGAAAAGAAAAGACAATGGCCTGAGTGAAAAAAGGAAGAGAACGTGCCTCTTCCTTTTTATGTCTGTTCATACAAACTTAGTTTGCCATTTGACATAGTTTTATAATGTGGCATCTCTCTGCCGATTTTAGATCTTGTGTGACCATGATGATACTTTTTCCTGTCATCTTCGCAGAAAAGCTGTTTTAAATATTGATGTTTTTTAGTAATGAATGTGATAGATCGAATCATGATCATAGAAAAAAACTGCGGTAAAGAATGCGATGTAACCCGAAATTGTTTTTTATGTTCACATTCGGTGAAATGACAATGAATCATGCTGCAGCCATAAAATGAAGGATCAGGATCCCAATTTTGCTGTAACATAAACAAAACATTGATTAATAAAAAAAGAAAATTGATATCAAAAAAAGATATCTTGCTTTTAGTCTGCCTAATGCATATAATAGGCGTAAACAGGAGAATGAAATGATGATCAAAGAATGGAACGGACATCGACCGGTCATTGCGGACAGTGCCTTTATTGCTGAAGATGCTGTGTTGATCGGCAATGTGGAAATTGGAGAAAATGCATCTGTCTGGTATGGATGTGTGCTGCGCGGAGACAGCGGCCGCATCGTCGTCGGGGAAAACAGCAATATTCAGGATGGCAGTATTCTGCATTGTGACCGTGGTTTTGAGGTGCGAATCGGTAAAAATGTAACCGTGGGACATGGTGCAATCGTACATGGCGCTGTCGTTGAAGATGAAGTTTTGATCGGCATGCGCGCAACATTGCTGAATGGAGCTCATATTAAGACGAAAAGCATTGTGGCAGCCGGTGCTCTTGTACCCGAGAAAAAATGCATTGACTCCCATCAGCTGGCTGTTGGGATCCCATGCAAAACAAGGGAACTGAAAAGCGGGCAGGAAGAGATGATTTTATGGAATGCACAGCATTATGTCGGACTTGCCGACGCTTATAAGGAACAAAAAGAAAAACAGCTTTAAGACAAGTCCTTAAAGCTGTTTTTGCTTTATACCGAATCAAAAACCGAGTTTTTCTTCAACAAGGATGACACGGATGCGTTGCGTCCGTTGAAAGCGGACACATACATAATCACAGCAGATGCGCTGTACGCTTTTGCAGTGCATGCAGTGATCTGATGTAAGACAAGGGGCAGAAATCTGCAACCGGCGGCAGTTGGCCGGTGCGGCGATTGTCTCCAGGCGTTGAAGAGCACCGTTGAGATCCTTCGTGATTTTGTTGCAACCGGCAATGACAATGACTTGTTTGGGACCATAAAGCATTGCGGCAACGCGATTTCCGTTTCCGTCCACATTGAAAATCTCACCGTCCATTGTTATTGCATTGGCGCTTAGCAGATAAGTATCACAGCTGAATGCTTCCTGGTCATGAATGCGTCGTTCATCAGCAGAAATAGATGCGTCGTTATGGGAAACAAAATTGACCTGCCGTGCCGCCAGCATGTCATAAATGCCGCACTCCAGTAAAGATTGACTGCCTCCGTCGCGCACAACTTCACCGTCGCTGATCATTTTTGAAACAAGAAGACAGGCTTCTTCTTTGGAAGGCACGATATCAGCAGGAATGTTATTTTCGATGAGTGCTTTAGCCGCCTGCCGCATCTGATTTTTGATTTCGAATTCATTATTTTGGTCCATTTTAGTGATCCTCCTGATTATTATACTAACACAAAGGAAACAATTGGTACGTCAATATATCGGCAAACGGCTGGACAATTTGTTAGTTCTTGGGTAGGATAAGAACAGCTTTTTCATGTTTAAACAGCAGAAATGTGGGAAAGACTTACATACATAGGAGGTATGCAGAAATGCGTAAAGTTATTTGTCTTGCGACAGCGCTCTTGCTGATGGCCGGCTGTGCGGGTAATGGAGAAACGAAAAGTGCCGAAGCAACAAAAAAGACAGACAGCGGTGAAATCAAAGCAGTTGTTGAAATGAAGGACAACAAAGTAACATCTGTGTCTATTGATGAAACGGCAGACGGGGCATCAAAGAAAGAAAAGAAAGATGATTATGGAATGAAAGGAAACAGCAGCATCCAAAAAGAATGGTACCAGCAGATTGCGTATTTGGAAAATTATCTGGTGAAAAACGGCAGTGATGATTTAAAATACGATGATCAGGGTCGGGCAGTAAATGCCGATGTTCTCAGTGGCTGCACGATTTCAATCGAAAAATACGTGGATGTCTATGAGGATGCAAAAGCAAAGGCAGAAAAATAATTTTTATACAGGAGCCAGCAATGTCTCCTGTTTTCTTTTGCGGAGAAATGATTTATGCAAGTTCCTGACGCAAAATAATCGGTATGTGCTAAAATAAGGATGCAGCTGAATTTGATGCGAAGATTCAGATGAAATCACAAAGATGAAAGATGAGGTAAAAACATATGAAAATAGCAGTAACGTATGATAACGGAGATGTTTTTCAGCATTTTGGAAAAACCGAGCAATTTAAGGTCTATGAAATAGAAGAAGGCAAAGTGACCTTTAGTGAAGTCATCAGTTCCAATGGAACCGGTCATGGCGCACTTGCCGGATTATTGGCAGATCGTGGAATCAATGTTCTGATTTGCGGCGGCATCGGAGGCGGTGCACAGGCGGCACTGGCTGACGCGGGCATTACTTTGTGCTCCGGTGCAAAGGGAAATGCGGATGATGCAGTTGCGGCATATTTAAAGGGTGAGCTTGTATCTAGCGGTGCTAATTGTGATCATCACCATGAAGAAGGTCATGACTGCGGCAGTCATGAGGGGCATTCCTGCGGGGGACATTGTGCCGGAGGCTGCGGAGCATCGCAAAGTACGATCAGCGGGCGTAATGTCGGAAAAACATGTCGTACGCATTACAAAGGCACGTTTAACGACGGAACTCAGTTTGATTCATCTTATGACCGTGGGGAGCCGCTGGAATTTATCTGCGGAGCTGGACAGATGATTGCCGGCTTTGATGCGGCTGTAGCTGACATGGAAGTTGGAGAAAGCAAAGATATTCACCTGATGCCGGAGGAGGCATATGGAATGCCGGATCCGAATGCGGTATTCACTGTTGCGATTGCGGATCTTCAGGGCTCAGAGAAGTTGGAAGTAGAGCAGCGTGTATACCTTTACAATCAGTTAGGACAGCCGTTTCCGGTAAAAGTGATTGCCAAAGATGCAACGACGATCACTTTTGATGCAAATCATGAAATGGCAGGCAAGGAACTGAATTTCCACATTGAGCTGGTTGAAGTAAAAGAATAGTCTGTAGAAAATCCGCTGTATCAGTGGATTTTTATTATAAAGCTGCCGAAGTGAAGTGAAAAAAACGGGAAGTATGTAAAACTGATGCAATGATGGGAAGAATGTAAAGGACCAGCCATTGCAAAATAAAAAGGAAAGCTTGCAAAAAACGGTCAGTTTCGTATAATGAATACCGTCGGAGGACAGAAATGAAGAAAGCAGACAAGATATGTATTCTGCTGATCATGGCAGCCTGTGTATTATTTTATATTCCGTTATGGTTTGCTTATGATGCGCAGGAAAACCGGGAAGTTGTAGTGAAAGTAAGGAATAAAGAAGTGTTAAGGACAGATCTGATGAAAGACGGCAGTTATACAGTGGACGGAAAGCTCGGAGAAGTCCTGATCGAAGTTCAGGACGGCAGGGTGCGTGTCGAAAAAGAAAATTCACCGCATCACTATTGTTCGATTCAGGGCTATGTCAGTGATCCTTCTACGCCGATCATCTGCCTGCCCAATGAGGTCGTCGTAACGATCGAAGGCAGTGAAGAAAGCACTGTAGACACAGCTATCCAATGAAAAAAACAAGGCACCTTACACTTTTTGCGATGCTGTGCGCATTGGCGATCGTATTTCATTTCATAGAATCGATGGTCGTCATTCCCGTTCCGATTCCCGGTTTCCGTCTTGGATTAGCTAATATTCTGTCTTTGATCGCACTGTATTATTTTAATCGGCGTTCATTATTTATCGTTGGTATCGTACGTGTCGTATTTGCGTCATTGCTCAGCGGTATGCTGTTTGCCACATCTTTCTGGCTTTCATTGTGCGGAATGCTGCTCAGCAGTGCAGTCATGAGCATAGCGGTGCGTTTTCGCTGTTTCAGTATTTATGGCGTCAGTGTATTGGGCAGCACGGCACACTGCATTGCTCAGGTACTCGTTATTTCATGGATCTATCAACAGTTTTTTATGCAGTCATTGCTGCCGATACTGGTGGCGCTGTCAATACCGACCGGCTTGCTGATCGCTATGCTGGCACAGCAGGTCTTGACACGGTTAAAACATGAGGAGGATTAGAATGATGGAAACATATGTTTATCGACCGAAAGGTGTATGCTCTAAAGAGATGCGTTTTGAGATGGATGGCGATATCATCCGCAAAGTAACGATTGTCGGCGGTTGTCCCGGAAACCTGCTTGGTATTTCGCGAATGCTTGAGAACAAACATATTGATGAAGTAGTGTCTGCATTTGAAGGAGTACGATGCGGCAGCAAATCAACCAGCTGTCCGGATCAGATTGCAGCAGCGTTGAAACAGTACCAGACACAGGGGCAGTGATGCCTCTTTTTCTTTTGCTTACAGCGATGTAAGGAAAGATAAGTTGATTTTGTGTATAATGAAAGCAGGTGAGACAATGAAAAAAATATTAATAGTAGAAGATGATCTGTCGCTTCGCGAAGAGCTTAAGATCTTGTTAGACAATAATGGATATGAAGGAAGAATACTTCATTCGTTTGAACATGTGGCCGAATCTGTCTTAAATATGGATGTGGATCTTGTTTTGCTGGATATCATGATTCCGGGAATCAACGGACAGCAGGTCCTTAAACAGATCAGGAGAAAAAGTGATGTGCCGGTCATCATGGTTACATCGCAGAACAGTGAGGTCGATGAAGTGCTTTCCATGAGCTACGGTGCCGATGATTATATTACAAAGCCGTATAATCCGACGCTGCTGCTTCTGCATATCGAAGCGCTTTTTAAAAGGATCAGCAAACAGCAGGCAATGGATGTCTACTGCAATGTTACCGTAAATGTATTGAAAAGCACACTGGAAAAAGGGAATCAGGAACTTTTGCTTTCCAAAAATGAAATGGCGATCTTCCATTATCTGCTGCAGCATAAAGGATGCATTGTCAGCCGTGATGAATTAATGGATTATCTGTGGGACACTAATAAATTCATTGATGATAATACGTTGACGGTCAATATTACGCGTCTGCGCAAGAAGCTTGAAGAAATCGGCCTGATCGATGTGATCGAAACACGACGCGGACAGGGGTATGTTCTTGTATGAAGCTGCGTTCTTTTCTAGGGGATCATCTGATTGATCTGTTGCTGTATGTTTCTTCCTATCTGGTTGTCATTTTGCTTCTTTCTCTGTTTCAGGTCAACATCATCATACTGATGCTTGTCATGAGTATCGGCTTTCTGTTCGGGACAACTGTGTTTGTTTATGAATTTCAGCGCCGGAAGCGATATTACTGTCAGTTGTTTGCAACGCTGGATCAGCTGGATCAGAAAAATCTGATTCATGAATTGGTGCCTGCTCCTTCATTTCTTGACGGAAAACTGCTGCACCAGGTTTTATATGAAACAAATAAGTCGATGAATGAACAAATGAATGTCAGCCGTGCATCAATGGATGAGTTTAAGGAATACATCGAGCTGTGGGTACATGAAGTAAAATTACCGATTGCGGCCGGACAGCTGATCCTTCATAACAATCCAAGCGGCGTGAATAAGAAGCTTCGCGAACAGTTTCAGCGAATTGAAGACAGTATTGAACAGGTACTGTATTATGCGCGCAGTGAACATTCCGAGAAAGATTATCTGATCACGAACTGTTCACTGGATGATATGGTGAGCAATGTCATTCGCCGTAATAAAGATGCACTGTTGTATGGGAAAATGCAGATTGATTTTGAACCAAGCGGTCTAAATGTATATACAGACAGCAAATGGATGGAATTTATCATCAATCAGGTCATGAGCAATGCAATCAAGTATTGCAACGGTAAACAGGGATCTATCCGAATCTGGGCTGAAGAGTCGAAAGAAACCAGACTTTTTATTGAAGATAACGGAATCGGCATTCCTGCATCCGAGGTACCGCGTGTTTTCGAGAAGTCTTTTACCGGCAGCAACGGACGTTCGTTAAAGTCCTCCACGGGAATGGGATTGTTTTTATGTGATCAGCTCTGCCGTAAGCTGGGACATTCCATTTCTCTGTGTTCGCAGGAAAATCAGGGAACAAGGGTAACGATTACATTTGCCCGAAATGAATTCTATGGAGTTCTTCGGGA
>ERZ857827.2886-NODE-2886-length-11392-cov-11.503837_pt1 | contig 11392 bp, 6 predicted proteins | sample MGYA00519761_ERZ857827 | MGnify/ENA primary metagenome ERZ857827 (study PRJEB31778, sample SAMEA3449370) | human gut metagenome | biome: human gut; feature: human-associated habitat; material: faeces | place: United Kingdom | collected 2010/2012 ... | reverse complement strand
GGGCTGTTTATTTCCGTATGGGCGTTTGGCGATGCCTCGTAAAAGATAAACAGAATGTTCCCTGCGCTTTTCTGTTTTTAAACGTCGGCCGAAGGGGAACGGGCGACCAGAAAAAATCTTACTATGTCAACGACAGCAGACACGTCTTTACTCCCGTGGATCGGGAAAGACTATTCCGCCGGCTTTCGAGGTAAACATATCCTCGTGCTCGGCGAAAGCTTCTATTGCGACGATTGCGACCCGTGTATCCTTGCGCCGGACAGCGAATGTAGGCAAATGCCCCGGAAAACCGTGGACGACTATCTCTCTTACAGGAAAGGCGAGGGGGAGTACCGGTCGTGGATGAAAACCTTTATCGTATTCGAGCGGGCGATGTATGGGCACGAGACGACCGTCGAGGAATGTTTGGCGTTCTGGAACGCCGTGATATTCGACAACTACGTGCAAACGCCCGTTCCCGCCTCCCGCACGGCCCCCACGGCCGCACAGTGGGAGCAGGCTGTCCCCGTCTTTTCCCGGCTCCTGAGCGAATACCGGCCCGACCGGATTATCCCGTGGGGCGACAGGCTCTACAACAAGCTCCCACCGCTCGACGGGCGCGAAGGCGAGCCGGTGAGTTGCGACGATTCCACCCGGGCAGTGTGGGTCTATCCGCTCGGCGACGGCCACTGCTGCGAGGTGCTCTCCCACAACCACCCCTCCTCTGGCTACTCTTGGGAATATTGGCACACCTGCCTCGAACAATTCATAAAACGTTAACCATTAAAGCACATACGGTATGAGAAAACAGATAATTAAATTCCTGTTCCTGCTCCTCGCCTTCGGCTATGCGATGGAAGCGAAATCAGGTGAGTTCACTGTCGATGGCATACGATATTATTATACAAACGAGGACGATGACGAAGTAAGTGTAACATACAGTAGCTCTGGAAAGTATTCCGGTAACATAGTCATTCCTTCGACGGTCACATACAATGGGAAACAATACACCGTGACAAAGATCGGAACTGGTGCATTTCGCGATTGCACCGGTTTGACTGCGGTGACCCTACCCAATGCCATGACATCTATCGGGAGGAATGCATTTCGCGATTGCACCGGTTTGACAACAGTAACCATATCCAATTCCGTGACTTCTATCGGGAGCTATGCTTTTTACGGTTGCACCGGCTTGACTGAGGTAACCATACCCAATGCCATGACAGATATTGGAGGCTGGGCATTTACCTATTGCACCGGTTTGCAAACGGTGATATGGAACGCTCATAATGTTCAAGATATTCCTCTAAATAAATCCGGAACCCCAATGCCTCCATTCTTATATTGTAAGAATCTGACCGATTTCGTATTCGGGGACGAGGTGGAACATATTCCGGCCTATTTATGCTATAACCTTACATCACTAAAAAACCTTGTCATAGGTAATTCCGTGACGAATATTAGAAGCCATGCATTTAAAGGTTGCACCGGATTGACTGCGGTGACCCTACCCAATGCCATGACAGATATTGGAGGCTGGGCATTTGCCTATTGCACCGGATTGACTGAGGTAACCATACCCAATGCCGTAACATATATCGGAAGCGGTGCATTTTCAGGTTGCACCGGCTTGACTGAGGTAACCATACCCAATGCCGTGACAGAAATCGGATTCAGGGCATTTTCAGGTTGCACCGGTTTGACTGAGGTAACCATACCCAATGCCGTAACACATATCGGGGACGGGGTATTTGCCTATTGCACCGGTTTGAAAAAGGTGATATGGAACGCTCGTAATGTTCAGAATTTTCTTCACAATTATTCTACGTACCCATTCTTATCTTGCAAACAACTGACCGATTTCGTATTCGGGGAAGAAGTAGAACATATTCCGGCCCTTTTGTGTTGTGAACTTGCATCACTGAAAAACCTTGTCATAGGTAATTCTGTAACGACTATCGGGAAGTTTGCTTTTACCAGTTGCACCGGCTTGCAAAAGGTGACAATAGGTAATTCCGTGACGGCTATCGGGGGCGGGGCATTTGAAGGTTGCAGCGGCTTGACAACGGTGACAATAGGCAATTCCGTAACAACTATCGGGGAAAGGGCATTTACCAGTTGCAGCGGCTTGACTGAGGTAACCATACCCAATTCCGTAACAACTATCGGGGAAAGGGCATTTTACTCTTGTACAAGTTTGACTGAGGTTTCCATACCCAACTCCGTAACAAATATTGGAAGCAGTGCATTTGAAGATTGCACCGAGTTGAAAACAGTGACGATAGGCAATTCCGTAACGACTATCAAGTCCTTTACATTTTCTTGGTGTACCCAAATGGAGAGTGTAACCATTGGCGAAAAGGTGGAAAGTATCGAAGATTTTGCATTCTCCCACTGCGACAATTTGACCGCAGTAATCTCCAAAGCCATGACACCTCCCCAAATATGGGCAATGACCTTCGACGACTATGCCATGACACTCTATGTCCCGGCGGGCTGTAAGCCGAAATATGCCGAGGCCAAGTACTGGAACAATTTCACCGACATTCGGGAAACCGGCGTAACCCTGCACACGGTTACGGCCAACGCCACAGACGAGACGATGGGATATGTGATGGGCGCCGGCGAGTATCCGCAGGGAAGCACGGCGACCCTTGTCGCCGTACCTTTCGGGCAGAACTATTTCGTGCGATGGAACGACGGAAATACCGACAATCCCCGCACGATAACGGTCACGGGCGACATGACCTTCACCGCCGAGTTCGCGCCGGTCGGCTCTGCCGTGGAAACACTGGAAAACGGGGAGAGAGGCATCTATGCGACTGGCCGCACCTTGCATGTGGAGAACGGCGGGGAATCCTACCGGGTGTACACCGCCGCCGGCCGGTTGGTCTATACGGGCAACGACAGCAGCGTGACGCTATCTGCCCCCGGTATGTATATCGTGCGCACGAGCGACCGCTCGCAGAAAGTGGCGGTAAAATAACAATTCCGGTTCTTCCTTTTTTCAGGCAAGGCGGCGGAGGCATATCCGCCGCCTTTTCTTTACCCCCTCTTCTCGAAGCATTTATAACCTGTTTTTATTTTAAACCTCTCCCCCTGTGTTCCTACAAGGAATATAGGGGGAGTGCCCAAAGAGCGAGGGGGTTGAAAAGACCAGCAAAAGCACGAGCAAAATCCCCGCCTTTATCGGGCGGTGAAGTCGCAAGGAAGACGGAGGAAAAAGGGCGAGGACTGTCCGAGCGAAGCGAGTTCCGCAGACCCCGACGGCGACTGCAGCGACGAACCCAAAAGCCCGATAACAGCGGCGGCGCTTCTTGGTTCGTTCTTCTCGCTGTTGAGAAGAATGAACAAATAACGCAAATTAGTGTAACAAGGACTTTCTTTGACAGGGAAAGAAAGTCCTTTGTAGCACCCTCCTCCCTTGCCGTGTCCCGCAGCATGGCGGGGTGTTTTTGCAACGCAAAATATAGGGGAGGTGGCACGAAGTGACGGAGGGGTTGCAAGAATAACAAAAAGGAATAAAGATATAGTATCCTAATCTGCCGAATCGGTCGTTCCCTTTTCACCCCTATCTTTGAATACCTTCGACAACCAGCGCTCTTGAACAGACTCCATCAATTCATAAAAATTAGGAACGAACAACGTACCCAATACCGTATTCATCGCCATACCGAACACGACAGCCGTACCCAGAGCGATACGACTTTCGGCTCCCGCACCTGTCGCGAACATCAGCGGAAGAACCCCGAAGATAAAAGCGAACGAAGTCATCAAGATAGGTCGCAGGCGCAACCTCCCCGCCTCCATCGCCGATTGCCGGATAGATTCGCCCTGCTTGCGGTAATCCATGGCAAACTCGATAATGAGGATAGCGTTCTTGGCCGACAAGGCAATGAGCAAAATCAATCCTATCTGACTGTAAATACTGATAGACAAACTCATGACAATACACCCCAGCACCGTCCCCAATATGGCAGTGGGCAAACTCAGTATTACGGCTATCGGGTTAGTCCAACTTTCATACTGGGCAGCCAGCACCAGAATCACGATCAATATCGCAAGTCCGAAGATAAGACCTACCGTAGAACCGCTCTGGCTCTCTTGATAAGCCTCCCCCGTCCAACTATATCCGAAATTCGTACCCAGTGTATTCCGGACCAATCGCTCCATAGCCGCCATACCCTCCGACGAACTTATCCCCGGAGCCGGTATCGCCGTGAGTGCAGCCGATGAATACATATTGTACCGGCTTACTAAATTCAGTCCCATCGTCTCCTCGACCTGTGTAAACGAAGAAAACGGAACCATGCTACCGTCCCGGTTTCGCACGCTCAGTTTCATCACATCGTCGATATGAGCCCTCGCTCCGGCCTGAGCGCCCAACTTCACCTGATAGATACGGCCGAACTCCACGAAATCATTCACATAAGCCGATCCCATATAATACGACAAAGCCGAGAAAACACTGCTGAGAGTAAGCCCCTGCATCTCCACCTTATCGCGATCTATATTCAAGGTATATTGCGGGGTATTCCCTTGAAACATCGAGTTTATCTGCATCAAAGCCGGCTCGCTACCGATATTACCGATCAAAGCATTCGCTGCGGATTCCAATTCGCCCGCCCCCAAATTGCTACGATCTTCGAGTTGCATTTCGAGACCGCCCGAAACACCCAGTCCGCTGATAGCTGGCGGATTGACGGCAAACACGATAGCCTCTTGCAAAACAGATGCATCCCGGTTCAGCCGCTCCACCACATTAAACACGCTATGTTCTTTCCCCTTCCGGTCGTCCCAGGGTTTCAGTACCACGAAAAACGTTGCCGAATTGGACGAACTTCCACCCTGTAACGCCGAAAAACCCACGATATTCAAGGCATTTTCCACTTCGGGGTACGACTGTATAATTCGATTCAAATCATCGCAAACCTTGCGGGTCCGTTCCATGGATGCGGCATTGGGCAACTGCACCGATACGATAAAATAACCTTGATCTTCCTGTGGAATAAACGAAGTCGGCCACTTGGCAAATCCATAGAAAGCAGCCAAAGCCAACACGATAAAAGCCGACAACGACACCAAAGGTTTACGCAACATCGAGCCGATAACTTTCACATATCCGTTCAAAGTCGCTCCATATCCCTTATTAAACCACTTGTACAAAAAAAACGAAGGTTCGCGGGTCGGTTGGAGAAACAATGCGCACAAAGCCGGAGTAAACGTCAGCGAATTGAACCCGCTGAATACGGTAGCGACAGCGATCGTCAAAGCGAATTGTTTATACAGTTCTCCTGTGATACCACCGATAAAAGCTGTCGGGATAAACACGGCCAATAACACCAATACCACGCCGATAACCGGACTCGTAATCTCCTCCATGGCCTTCTCGACCGCCTCCTTGCGACTATACTTTCCCGTATCGATAAGCCGGGTCGAATTTTCGACCACTACGATCGCATCGTCCACCACGATAGCTATTGCCAAAACAAGGCCGAAGAGAGTAAGCGTATTGATAGAAAATCCCATCAACTTCATCACGGCAAATGTTGCGATAAGCGAAACCGGTATGGTCAGAGAAGGAATAATCATTGCCCTGAAATTTTGTAAGAAAATAAGAATGACCAGCATCACGATAAGAGAAGTCTCCACAAACGTAACCAATACCTCATCAATAGATGCACTCACGAATTGAGTCGTATCGAGCACCACCTTATATTGCACATCGTTCGGGAAATAACGGCTCAAATCCATCATCTTCGCTTTCACAGCTTTTGCCACATCGAGAGAATTAGACCCCGGCAACTGATAAATGGCGATAGCCGCCGTTTCTTTACCGTTAATAGTCGATGTCGTATTGTAAGTCGCACTTCCCAAATCTATGGTAGCGATGTCGCGCAACCTCAGATATTCCCCGCCGGGCAACGACTTGATGATGATCCGTCCGAACTCCTCCGGCGTAGAAAGGCGACCTTTCGAAACCAATGTAAACTGGAAAGCCTCGTCCGTATCCGTAGGAGGTTGTCCCACACTACCGGCCGACACCTCCATATTTTGTGCCTGAATAGCCGAATAGACATCGGCCGGCGTAAGGCTCCGTATACGCATCAACTCCGGGTCGAGCCAGATACGCATGCTGTAATTATCGGCTCCGAACACCGTCACACCGCCTACTCCCGGCAAACGGGACAACTCGTCGGTAATGTTCAACTTGGCATAATTCGACAGATATAAACTGTTATACAATGGATTATCCGATTCCAACGCCAAGAACATGACGATATTAGTAGACTGCTTCTTCGTGATAATTCCCTGTTGTATGACAGCCTCCGGTAAATTTCCCTGCGCTATGTTCACCCGATTCTGTACCAACACGGTCGCCATATCTATATCGGTTCCCACCTCGAAAGTAACGGTCAGCGTATATTGCCCCGACGACGAAGACGACGAACTCATATAAATCATTCCGTCCACACCGTTCACCTGCTCCTCGATAGGTACACCTACCGTTTTCGCCACCGTCTCGGCACTCGCCCCGGGATATACAGCGGTCACCTGTACCGTAGGAGGTGTTATATCGGGAAACTGGGCGACCGGGAGCGTATAGATGGTAACCAATCCCACCAGCACCATAACAATGGCGATGACCGTAGCGAAAATAGGCCTGTTAATAAAAAATTTCGAAATCATACCCATTCATTTTTAGGAACCATTAATTCTTTTCCAAAACCGGACGAACCGGCATGCCCGCTCTCACTTTCAACAAAGCCTTTGTAACATAACGATCGGTCGGTGAAATCCCCTCGTCGATCACTCTCAAAGTATCGTTAACCAACTGTCCCGTCTCCACAGGGCGATATTCCACCACATTAGAATCGCTCACCACATACATATACTTGCCAAGTTGGTCTGTGGCAATAGAAGCCTCCCTCACCAATATCGCATGCTTGCGGCTACCATACGGCAACCGGATAGAAATATACAAACCACTCTTCAACTCGCCGGCAGGATTATCCACCTCGGCCCGTATCGAAAGCGTTCCCGTCGACAAGTCCACATTCGGCGACAAATAATCGAGTCTGCCGTAATAACTGCGGCTGGTAGGCTCCTGAAAAAGAATCTCCACCCGGTCGCTCGGTACGGAATGTTTACCTTTGCTCTGGTTCAGCAACATTTTCAAATATTGATTATCCTCGATATTGAAATAGGCATACATTTTCTTATCCTGATAAATAGTCGCCAACTTCGTCGATTGCAAAGACCCGCTGATATAATTACCCACATCGTACAAATTGCGTGATATCCGGCCCTCGAACGGGGCTTTCACATAACAATACCCCAACTGTATGCAAGCCGTCGACAACGCAGCCTCGGCATTCCGAACAGAGGCCCTACTTTGTTCCAATTTCGACTCCGCCTGTATCAAATCGATCGTACTGATGGCATCGCTTTGCGCCGCCTCTTTCATTCGGGTGTAATTATTCTCTGCATAATCATACTGTGCCTGAGCCGTTTTCAACGCTGCCTCGGCCTGTTCCACGGCATCCTCGTATTGCGAAGGTTCGATAACGAAAAGCAACTGTCCCTTCTTTACGATCTCACCCGGCGTATAGGCCACCTGTTGCAGATATCCGTTTACACGAGCCACCAGATCGACGGTTTGTAACGAAGTAAGGTAACCCGGATAACTCTTTATCAAAACCACCGAATCGACCGCCGGATAAGCCACCGATATTTCGGGCAGCCGAACATCGCCACTTTGCTTCTCCCCCTTTTTCGATTGGCAGGAAAAAAGCGAAAACAATACAGCCACAGCCACTATCGGCATATAAGAAAACAAACATCTCATAAAATATGAATTTTAATTTTAGGGTTGACTCGAATCTATCCAACCGCCACCCAGCGATTGATATAAAAGAATAAGCGCATTGATGGCGTTTCCCTGCGCCGACACATAAGAATTTTGATACGAAAGCAATGAGCGCTGCGCATCGAGTACATTTTGGAACCCCGACAAGCCTCGCTTATACAAGTCGAGCGAGAGCGACAACGTCTTTTCACCCTCGGCCACCAGCTCTTTCAACATTGCAATTTGTTTGACGATATGCGTATAACTGTTCATGGCATTCTCCACCTCTTGGACAGCCGTCAACACAGTTTGGTTATACTGCTCTATGCCGCTATCGAGCTGAGCCCTCGCCGATGCCAAAGCCTGTATGCGCTGTGTCCCTTGAAACAAAGGCCACGAGACGGTAGGAGCCAACTGATAGGTCATACTCCTTTTATTGAAAAAATGGTCCATATCTCTGGAAGCGAATCCGATACTGCCGTTCAAATACAATTTCGGCATAAAATCAGACTTGGCTGCACCCACCGAAGCCGCATACGATGCTACCGTCCGTTCGGCCTGCCTCACATCAGGACGGCGGCGGAGCAAATTCATGGGAATACCTATACCCACTAACCTCTGATAATCGGGCAACGGCTTTGTCGTCCGGAGCATCGGACGCAACTCATCGGGATACTTCCCCAACAAAATAGCGATAATATTGATCTGTTTCTCTATACCCGCTTCAAGAGACGGCAAAGAAGCCTTTGTATTGAAATAAACCGTCTTGGCTTGCGAAACGTCGAGTTGCGACGCCAATCCGGTCTCGTACCTCACCTCCGTAATGTGCAGGATACTCCGTTGCGATTGGATATTGCTCTCGGCCACGATATACTGTTGCTGATACGTGCGCAATGTCATATAAGCAGTCGCCACTTGGGCACACAGAGACACCATCGTCCCGTTATATTCGTCCCGGGAAGCACGGAACAACTCTTTCTTCGCTTTGGCCCTCTGACGTATCGAACCGAACAAATCGATTTCCCAACTCACCGACAAATCACCCGAAGCATATTGGGAATAAGTGTTATCGGCAGCCTCTCGCCCCAGATAACCGCTATTACGGGTCTTCGTCCAACCGGCCGAAAAATTCACCGACGGATAGAAACCGCCCTGTTCCATACGCCAAGCCGCTCTGGCCATACGTATGCGATCAGCGGCCGCCAACAAATTATGGTTACTGTCCACCGCCTCTTGAATCAACGTGTCGAGACAAGCATCGTTAAATTCGCTCCACCATAAATCCTCAGGAGGCAACTGCTGCGAAAACAATGTATCGGGAGTCCACGCCTTCGGTATGTCGTCAGACAAATAACGAGTAGCCGGTTGCTGGGCATAAACAGCCCCTCCGCAAAGGAGAATCAATACCGACACAACAAGCCGACTTCGAATAAAAAAAACTTTACACATAACGTTAAACAGCTTCTTTATTGATTTATATCGTTCAATCGAAATAAATTTTCGAGACAACGCCTTTTTCGATAATAAATTATAACGGTCGTAATTCGAAATAGTTTACAAAAATCCAAACTCCTGCCTCCTTCCGCCTTTATCGAACCTCTCCCACCTGTAAGAGAAAGCGAAAAACGCTTATCGAGTCACACCATAGAAAATCGACCTCCTCAAAGATTCAGTTCCGAATTTTCCTTCCTACGAAACAATTCGCTATCTTTATCAAAAAAATCGAATGATGACAAATGATAAATACACCCGTTTGGTAAAACTTCAAAAAGCATTCTTCAACGAACACATCACACGAGAAATTCCATTCCGGCTATGTGCTCTCGACCGCTTGGCCGAAGCTCTCGTTAGCCGGGAAAAACAATTCTGTGAAGCCCTGCATGCCGACTTGGGAAAATCCGCATTCGAAAGCTATGCCACCGAAATCGGATTCCTCCTCCACGAAATACGGACGACGAAAAATCACTTGCAAAGTTGGGCTCGCGACCGACGTCGTCCCACCCCCCTCTTTCTCTTCGGCTCGAAAAGTCGCATTCACTACGAGCCCTACGGTTGCGCACTCATCATTGCCCCGTGGAATTACCCGCTGCAATTAGCTTTATCTCCCCTTATCGGAGCCATAACGGCCGGTAACTGTGCCATCGTCAAACCATCGGGCGAAGCACCCCGTACGGCAACCGCTTTGCAAGAACTTATCGACGAATGTTTCGAGGAAGAATACATCGCCGCTACCGATGCCGATCGGGAAACCACCGAGCTACTCCTGCAAGAACGGTTCGATTACATCTTCTACACAGGAGGTGTCGAATACGGGCGTCACGTCATGCAAGCCGCATCTCGCCACCTCACCCCCGTCACACTCGAACTGGGAGGAAAAAGTCCCTGTATCGTCGATGACGATGCCGATTTGAAAGCCGCCGCACGCCGCATCGTATGGGGCAAGTTCCTCAACTGCGGACAAACCTGCGTAGCCCCCGACTACCTCATGGTACATCACAAAGTCCAAGACAAACTCACAGAATATATCTGTGACGAAATCACCCGTCAATACGGCGAAAACCCACAACAAAGCCCCGATTATCCCCGTATCGTCAATGCTCGGCATTTCGACCGCCTGTCGGCGCTCCTCTCGCACGGCACGATACTTTGCGGAGGCACAAGCGATCCCGCCGACCGATACATGGCCCCCACGCTGCTCACCGACATACCCCCGCAATCCCCTCTGCTCACCGACGAAATCTTCGGCCCCATACTCCCCGTACTCCCGTTCGACGACATCGACGACTGTGTCGAATACGTCAACGACCGGGAAAAGCCCCTCGCCCTCTACTACTTTACCCGCAGCAAAAAACGGGCACGCTACATGATACAACACACCACATCGGGCGGAGCCTGTATCAACGACACCATCGTACAAACCGCCAACGGAAACCTCCCCTTCGGAGGAATCGGGAACAGCGGAATGGGAGCCTACCACGGCCGCGAAAGTTTCGAGACATTCAGTCATCGCCGCAGCATCGTCTACTCCTCCCTGTACCTCTATCCCAATTTCAAATTCCCGCCATATGCCGACAAACTCAAATGGCTTAAACGATTGATGAAATAACCCTCATATCCCGAAAAAGAAAAACGCAATCTCTCCTCCCATTGTGTCGCATTTCACCGAAATTAAGGCAAAAAAATACATCTCCCCCTCCTCCCCTGTGTTTTGTAGAGCAAAATATAGGGGAGGTGTCCGCAAGGACGGAGGGGTTAATAAAAACGGCGGCGCTTCTTGATTCGTTCTTCTCGTTGCTGAGAAGAATGAACAAATAACGCAAATTAGTGCAACCGAGACTATCTTTGGCAGGGAAAGAAAATTATTAGTATCCAACCTTCTCCCCCTGCCGTGCCCCGAAGCATTGCGGGGTGTGGCTCATAAAATCGGAGCAGAAGCGAAAAAGAAATACATCTCAACCTCTCCCCCTGTGTTCCTACAAGGAATATAGGGAGAGTGCCCGTAGGGCGAAGGGGTTAGAATACAAGCAAGATCCCCCGATTCCGCCTTTATCGGGCGGTGAAGTC
>ERZ857827.2885-NODE-2885-length-11397-cov-2.492418_pt1 | contig 11397 bp, 9 predicted proteins | sample MGYA00519761_ERZ857827 | MGnify/ENA primary metagenome ERZ857827 (study PRJEB31778, sample SAMEA3449370) | human gut metagenome | biome: human gut; feature: human-associated habitat; material: faeces | place: United Kingdom | collected 2010/2012 ... | reverse complement strand
CTGAACAAACTGATCGATGATGATATTTTTGGGCAGTGCACCGGCTTTGCGCTTAAGATGAGTGTAAGCGTGGTTGTGTAGTTTACATTTTATCGCAACCATGTTATTTTCTCCGTGTAAACGATTATAATCTGCATTTGACAGAATCAGAATGCTGTGTTTGAGCCGTTTGATCAAATCGGGAGCGATCCTGCGTATAACATCATCCTGCATGGCTTTACTGTCTGTTACACCAAGCGAAGAGACATAGGCACGGTCTTTTTCCTCGATCAAGCAGGCACATACGACTACCGGTCCAAAGTAGTCACCGGTCCCGACCTCATCACTGCCGGCCTGCGGAAATCCCATGAAATCAGTTTTTTGAACGATCGGCTGCGGCTGAATCAGTTCTGCCAGCGCATCGGCATCTTCTCCCTGGAAAACGACTTTTCCGCTTTCATATGCAGTAATGACGCAGTTTTCACATTTATACTGGTAAAGGGCATAAGGAGGGGTTTTTCTTTTTTCTGCATGCTGCAGTTTTTTTGCGAGTTGCTCCATCTGCCCTTTGTTCATTATGATTGTTTTTACGGACATACTATCACCTGCAGGTATTCTATCATAGAATATACGAAAACGTACAGCAAATCCTTGCTGTATTTTATTCGATGAAAATGAAAGATAACTGTGATACAATTAAAAAAGACTGTGAGGTATTATAATGGAACAATGGATTGTTTTATTCAACTTGATATTAGTTATTGTGTGCATAATTTATTTGATTCGCTCATGGCAAAGAGGATTTGTACTTCAGCTGATCGATCTTGTTTCATGGCTGTTTTCCGCTGTGATCGCCTGGGTCTTATGCGGTTACTTGAGCAAAGCTTTGCCGATTCTGCAGCTTTCTTTGACAAAACTTGATGGAGTCAATGATTTTATCAGCACACAGGCGAGCAGCATTGCCTGGTTTTTGATCATTGCTATCGGTCTGCGTCTGATTACAGTGATCGCGCATCCTTTTGCGCAGGCCCTTAATCGTCTGCCTTTGATCGGCGGCATCAATCGTTTGGCCGGTTTGCTGCTGGGTATGGCAAAAGCGCTGATCATCGGATATTTGCTGTTGGTCATTTGTTATCTGCCAGTGTTCGATCAGGGAAAAGTCATTGCCGAGCATTCGTTTTTGAAATATTGTGCTCCTTTGGCTGATTTTGCATTGAACAGCGGCGGCAGCATGCTGCAGCGCTTAGAACTGATTGATTCCCTGCAGAATGATACATCAGATCAAGATACAGTATCCAGAATTGAAGAATGGATTCAGAATGAAAATGACGGAGAGGAGGGAGCGATATTCGACTGGCTCGAATCGCTGCAATAGTATGAAAGAAACATATCAGTCAATTGAATTTTCAGCCGTAAAAAAACAGATTGCCGGTTATTGTGCTTTTGAACTGGGGGCAGCGCTGATCATGGATGCAAGGCCGCAGTTTGATGCTTTGTGGATCAAAAGAGAGCTGCGCCGCTGCCAGCAGGCTTCGAAAGTATTGCGAGAACAGCTACACTTTCCTAATGATGATATTCTTGATATCTCTGCATGGATCTCTCGCTGTCAAAAGGATATCACGCTGCGTCCCGGAGAGCTTCGCAGCATTGCCTCTTTCATTGCGACCTGTGATCGCGTCAAGCGCTTTTTGAGCAGCTGTGACAGTAGCTTGGATGAACTGCATGATCTCAAAAGCTCGCTGCTGGATCATGCCAGAGTACGTCGAAGCATTGAGGAATGTATTTCGGTGGAGGGGGAGATTTATGACCACGCGAGTGAAAAACTGAGTACACTCCGTCGGACATCCCTTGAAGTATCTGCCCAGATCTCAACAGAGGCACGCCGCTTCATATCCTCTCACGGTTCGATTCTGATGGATACAATTACGGCTTTGCGCAATGAGAGAACGTGTGTCTTGGTCAAAGTCAGTGAAAAAAACAGTGTTCGAGGTATCATACATGGTGAAAGTGCCAGCGGTCAGGCCGTTTATCTTGAACCTTCAGCTCTTGTTGCACTCAATAACCGCCAGCAGGCGCTGAAAAGCGAAGAAGAACAGGAAATGGAACGCATTTTGAAACAGCTGACAAAAAAGGTACGCGAAGAAGCGCTTGGACTGTTGGCAAATCTGGATACGATGGCTTTGCTTGATGCTTTGTTTGCCAAGGCAAAGTGGTGCAATGCCAAAGACGGCTGCATTCCCTTACTTAACACAAAAGATCATCATTTATATCTGAAAGAGGCCAGACATCCTTTGATTCCTGCGGAAAGAGTGGTTGCAAATACATATGAACTTAAACCGGACATACGTTGTCTGCTGATCAGCGGTTCCAACACCGGAGGTAAGACAGTTACGCTGAAAACGATTGCCTTGTTTGTGGCCATGACCCATGCCGGCTTTCCGATCCTTTGTGAAAATGCAGTCGTCCCATTGTTTCGTGCAATCTGTCTGGATGTGGGTGATCAGCAGTCAATTCAGGAATCGCTCTCAACGTTTTCCAGTCATCTTTCCCGGCTTTCAAAGATTTGCGAACAGGCAGATCAGGATTCCTTTGTCATACTGGATGAACTTGGCAGCGGGACTGATCCTAATGAAGGTGAATGTCTGGCCATTGCAATTCTCGAACAACTTCTTTCCCGGAAGGCAACGATCATTGCGTCTACACATTTTGCCAAGGTAAAATCGTTTGCCAACAGCAGAGAGGATGTGCTGCTGTCCTGTGTTGCGTTTGACATGGAGACAATGACGCCGACTTATCATTATCTGGAAGGTGTCGGCGGACAGTCCAATGCATTTGCCATTGCCAGACGATATCATCTCAATGATGCCATTGTGCAGCGGGCAGAACTTTTGAAAGAACAGGGACAAGATAATGTTCAGGAACTGATGGAGCGTTTAGAGAAAAATGCCGCTGAGCTGCAGCAGCAAAAAGAAGTGCTGCATGAACGTCTGGATGAAATACAGAAGCTGCGGACAGAACTTCAGACGGAAAAAAACAAGCTGCGCCGCCAGCAAGATGAAATGCTCAAGCAGGCAATGGATGAGGCAAAAGAACGTTATGAGCAGCAGCTGGAACAGGCGGAAAAAATCATTGCGGAATTAAGATCGATGAACGAAAACAGCAAGCCGCACGAAGTGTCTGAAAAACTGCACGAGCTGCGTGAATTGCAGCCGCAGCAAAAGGAAGAAGAGACACCGGCAAAAGAAGAGGAGATCCATGTTGGCGATTATGTGCAGATTCGTTCTTTGAATTATCACGGCGAAGTCCTATCGATCAGCAAGAATAAGGCATGCGTGCTGGCAAACGGAATGAAAATGAACGTATCGCTGGGGCAGCTGGAAAAAACCGCAAAAGTAAAACATGAGAAAAAGGCGAAGAGCAAGGGCTATAAAAAAACGGTTCGTTCCTCTTCGTTTCCGCTGGAGTGTAATCTGATCGGCATGCGTGTGGACGAGGCATTGGCCGTTGTCGATAAATACTTGGATAATGCGATCCTCAATCGGGCAGGAAGTGTACGGATCGTTCATGGAATGGGAACAGGGGCACTGCGTAAAGCAGTCCACAACTATCTGAAAAAGCAGCCGAAAGTTGAAAGCTTCCGTATGGGGGCACAGGGGGACGGCGGCCTGGGAGCCACGATCGTCGAATTAAAACAGAAAGGAAGACGCTGAGATGGCAAATATGGAGAAGATCGCGGATAAACTTGCGATTCTGCCGGCTCTTCCCGGCTGTTATCTGATGAAGAATAAAGGCGGGGACATTATTTATGTCGGTAAAGCGAAGGTGCTGAAAAATCGAGTGCGGCAGTATTTTGTCGGTGTTCACGATTTTAAGACGACCCGTCTGGTTGCCAATATTGACGATTTTGAATATATTGTAACAGGAAGTGAAAAAGAAGCACTATTGCTGGAAATCAATCTGATCAAAAAGCATACCCCTCCTTACAATATCATGTTTATGGATGACAAGACGTATCCTTATCTGAAGCTGAGCAGGGAAGCGGTACCCCGATTGGAAGTCGTTCGTAATACAAAAGACAAAAAAGCAGAGTATTTCGGACCTTTTCCTGATTCCAGTGCAGCTTATGATATGATGAAGCTGCTTAACCGGATGTATCCGTTGAGAAAATGCCGTCATCTTCCCAAAAAAGAATGCCTGTACTATCACATCGGCCAGTGCCTGGGACCGTGTGTTCATTCGATCGAGGAAGAAGTCTATTCGAAAATGCGCAGCGACATCCGTAGATTTTTAAAAGGGGATGTCAGCGGAGTGCTCGATGACCTGAATCAGAAAATGATGCAGGCCAGTGAGCAGCTGCAGTTCGAAAAGGCACAGGAGATATACGAAATGATGAATTCCATTCGTCATGTAGTCGATAAGCAGCAGATTGATTTTAAAGATCATTTAGATCGGGATGTATTTGCATATTATGTTGACAAAGGCTATATATCGATACAGGGCTTTTTTATGCGGGCCGGAAAACTGTTGGAGCGTTCTTTGTCAGTAACACCGTTGTATGAAGAGGAAATGGAGGCGTTTGTGTCTTTCATCGGCCAGTATTATGAGCATAATCCGCTTCCTAATGAAATCCTGATTCCCAAAGAATACGACGCAGGAATGCTGAAACAGCTTTACGGTGATAAAATTGTACAGCCGCAGCGCGGTGATAAAGCCAAACTGGTGGAAATGGCTTTGAAAAATGCCAAGAATGCGCATGAACAGAAATTTACACTGGTTGAACGTAAAGACAGACAGAAGGAACTCGCCATGGCACAGCTCTCGAAAATTTTCGAAAAAGACATCCACCGCATAGAAATATTCGATAACTCTCATTTAGCTGGAACATTCAACGTCAGCGGCATGGTCGTATTCTTAGACGGAGAACCGCATAAACCGGGTTACAGGCTGTATCGCCTTGGAGAATACCGCTCTGATATGGACAGCATGCGGGAAGTATTGTATCGTCGCTATTTCCGGCTTTTAAAAGAAGGCAGTTCACTACCGGATTTGCTGGTGGTCGACGGCGGTTATCAGCAGGTAGAGGCAGCGAAAGAGATACGGGAACTGCTTGATCTTGATTTGACGATTTGCGGATTAGTTAAAGATGAACACCATAATACGAGTTCTTTGATGAATGATCAGGGAGCGATAATTCCTATCGAAAAAGAAGGCTCGTTGTTTTTCCTGCTGGCGCAAATGCAGGATGAAGTCCATCGTTTTGCTATCAGCTATCACCGGCGTCTGCGAAAAAAAGCCATGACACGTTCAATTCTTGATGAGGTGGAAGGGCTTGGAGATGTACGGAAGAAAGCCATCTGGAAAAAATTCGGCTCACTGAAAAATCTCAAACAAGCCAGCATTGAATCTATTAGTGAAGTTGTTCCGCAGAAAGTAGCGGAAAATATATATCATCTGTTACATAATTTGGACCAGATCAAAAACGATGCATAGTATAAAATGTGTCTGATGGAGGGATCCTTATGTACAGTATCTTGACCAAACGGGAACGTGAGGTCTATGAACTTCTGATCCGAAATCACTCGACCCAAGAAATTGCCCGCTGTCTAGGAATTTCCGAAAAAACAGTGCGTAATCATATTTCCAATGTAATGTTAAAACTTGGCGTCAAGGGACGGGCACAGGCAGTGGTAGAGCTGCTGCGCCTGGAAGAACTGGATCTGGAACAGGACGATTAAGTCCTGTTTTTTTTATTTGTACGAAATAAAGGTGATGTGTATAATAAGAACGAGTAAGGAGACAGTGGAATGAATGATTGTTTATACCATGCAGGAAAAACGGATATAATTATGGAAACAAAACAGGTCGGCAGATGTTATGGGAGCCGCTGGGCATTAAAAGACTGCTCTCTGCGTTTAAAACAGGGATCGTTTACTGTGATCGTCGGACCAAGCGGCAGCGGGAAAACCACGCTGCTGCATCTGCTGGCCGGTCTTACATCATGCAGCGAAGGAGAAATATGGATGCGGGGAAAGCGTGTGGATACATTGCCTGCCAAACAGCGCAATGTGGCAGTCGTTTTTCAGGAACCGGCATTGTTCCCGTATATGAATGTGGAAGAAAACATAGCGTTTGGAAGCAGCGACAAAGATCGGATCCATTTGTCAAAGAGGGCAAGAGAAACGGCACAATTGCTGGAACTGGACGGCCTGCTGAAACAGCGTGCAGACCGGCTTTCCGGAGGAGAAAAGCAGCGTACTGCAATCGGCCGCGCATTGATGAAAAATGCAGATATCATATTGATGGATGAACCTTTCAGTGCTTTGGATGCTCCGCTAAAACAGTCATTGGGAGAAAGACTTCGCCGATTGCAGCAAAAACTTCATCTCACTATTCTGTATGTAACACATGATCAACAAGAGGCAATGCGCCTGGCAGATCATTTGGTCGTAATGAATGAAGGAAAATTGATTCAGCAAGGAACGGTGTGCAGCGTATATGAACATCCCTCCCATGTGTTCTGTGCGAAATTTATAGGAAATCCGCCAATGAATCTGATACCTGCTGTGATGGACGATCATTATCTGTGCATCGGTTCTTCCGTCATTCCTTTGCCGGCGTGTTTGAAAAAGTGCGGCGAAAGACGTCGTCTTTTGATCGGTGTGAGGGCACACCAGCTTCATTATGGAGAAGGCTGGGGATACGCTAAAACGGTAGAAACGCAGTTTGACGGAGACAGGACAAAGGTTTTGATCGAATGGGAGCAACAAAAACTTTATGTGTTAATGAAAGGGGACAGCATGATCCCATCACATGGAGGCATTTATTTTGATTTAGATGAAAGTATTTATTTTGATGCTGAAACGGGATGCCCGCTTGTTTTACGGGACAGACAAGGTTCGTGAATTTCCGACATACTTGTGATATAATAAAAAAACACAGCAAAATAAACGCTGATTTGACAGTGAGGTGGATGCGATGATATGGAAACGCATGGGATTTATTGCAGTGTTGCTGGCTGCATTTGGTATCTGTTTTTATTGGATGAATCAATCTTATGATCCGCTGGCACGTTATCCTTATGCGGATGATGCCGACCGTGAACTATTATTGGAATATCTGAACCAGGAAGATATCAACTATCTGATCACGCAGCAAATTAAACCGGAGGAAATCATGCCGTTTATTCAGGTAGATGGATTTGATATTGCCAACACACGCTGGTATTATACAGCGCTTTCGACACAGGAAGATGATGTGGATTATATTGTGAATTTTATCAATGAATATCGAAACCGCCTTTCCTACGATACGCTGGAGACGACTTTGTCGCATTATTCTTATAGTAACCTGATTCGTTATTTTGAAACAACGGCTGATTATGATTCGCAGTCACAGCTGGTTCCCGATCCGACTGAGTTCACATTGATTTTGGACGGACATAAGACAGTATTTAATTATGAGCCGGAAGACCTGACGCTACTGGAACATTTGCCGGTCGTTTCTACCAAAGGAGAATCCAAAGGCTTTTATCTGCGTGCTGATGCTGCACAGGCTCTTACAGAACTGCTGAAAGATGCTTCGGAAATAAATGGAGAAACCGGAGGCGGATTGAAGATCGCACGTGCTTATACCTCTTTTGAATCGCAGGTGGCATTGTATGAGGAAGCGCAGGAGCAGTACGGCAATGAGGTTTCGCTTTTTGAAGATGTACCGGGTGAAAGTGAATATCAGTTAGGTTATGTCGTTTCGTTTGAATTAAGCGATGACTGGAATAAACTGATCAAAATAAATAAAGACGGCTCATATGATTATAGCGAATGTGAAAAAGAACTCAGTGACTTGCAGCGGCAGCAGCTTTCATGGCTGCGTGAAAATGCTTATCGTTACGGATTTATCATCCGTTACGAAGAAGGTAAGGAAGAAAAGATAAAAAAAGCATGGCAGCCGTTCACGCTTCGTTATGTGGGAACAGAAAATGCCCGTATCATGCATGATCAGGATCTGTGCATGGAGGAAATGACATTTAACACGAAATAGGATGCTCAGCATCCTTTTTTTGGTATGTTTTAAAACAGTTTTTCATAGTCTGAAACAGAGGTGATCTTTTGCGGATGCATGTGCGTAATGAAATAAAACCCCGTCTTTTACTTTATCTGTTTTCGGCAATTTTTTGTTGTATCAGCTTGTCTGTAATTTTACCGACGAATCAGGAAAGTATCCTTTCCTTCGAACAGGAAGAGAGTGTTTTACAGGTGTATCTTATGGATGAGGAGCATCTTCTGGTGCCGGTTGCTCTTGCTCAGGAGCAGGACAAGGACAGTGAACGTCAGATTGAGGTCATGATGCAGTATTTATGTAATCGTCAGGAACTGGAAGGATTCCGCGGTTTTTTTAAGGAAGACAGTATTCTGGAAACGGTCAGTGTCAAAAATGGAACAGCAACCTTGAATTTTAATGAAAAATTTACAGCATATGATCCAAAAGACGAGTTGAAGCTGGCAGAATCCATTGTATGGGGGGCAACGCAGTTTTCAGACGTAAAAAATGTTGTTTTACAGTTACAGGGAAAAGAACTGAGCGAGATGCCGCAGGCGAAGACACCGCTGAAACAGCCGTTGGACCGCAGCATAGGAATCAATCATTTTGAAACATCTTCATCATATCTTCACGACAGTGCATCATTAACGATTTACGGAATAAAAAAAATCAGCGGCCAGACCTATCTGATACCGAGAAGCCGACGTGTCAGTTTAGAAACAATGGCATCTGTGCAGTCACAGGTGGAAGCAGTGATCGCTGATCTTTCCGTGAGCAGTACTTTAAATTCAACCATGAAAGATCATGAAGTCGGCATTGAGACAAATGCAGACGGTGTAGTCAGCGTTTCACTTGATGAAAGCATTTTTGGCAGTGACCGTATGATCAAAAAAGATGATGTGAACGAATTAGTTTTATCCTTGTGCTCATTGCCATCCGTTACCGGTGTCCAGCTGCTGTGCGGAGAAGAAGAAAAAGCATGTACGGCAAATGAAGTTTTGACAGCTGAAAATATGATTTACAATGTAATTGATCTTTCTTCATAACATGATTTTTCACTTTTCCCGTTTGAATATTTTTGATATGATAATCATGGAAAAGTGGTGATACAATGAAAATAATCGTGGTAAGTGATTCGCATGGAAGAAATGATCGGTTGGCAATGATCACAAAACAGTATCCGGATGCAGATGCATTTCTTCACTGCGGTGATATTGAAGGAGATGAATACGATGCGGAACCGTATTTGGTGGTTGAAGGTAATAATGATTATTTTGGAGAGTTTCCTTCTGAGCGTATCCTCCCTTTTCAAGGGCATCGAATCCTGTTGATTCATTCACACCGTTTTTCGTATCGCAGAAGAGATGAACAGATGATTGAATATGCGAAAGAACGCGGCTGTGATATCGTATGCTACGGACATACGCATGTAGCGGATTATCGAAAGGTTGATGGTGTCGTGTTGCTGAATCCAGGTTCATTAAAATACAGCCGGGACGGTCGTGATCCTTCCTATGCTGTTTTGACCATTGATGAGAAAGGCGTAAACGCAGAGATCATTTTTTTGAATCAGCCGAAAGAAAAACATCGTTTTTTCTTCTAAGGAAAAAAAACAGTTGAAATAAGGGCGCAATTCTGCTATTATAGTTAGGCAGTGAGATGTCTACGTAGCTCAGCTGGATAGAGCATGCGCCTTCTAAGCGCACGGTCAGGGGTTCGAGTCCCTTCGTGGACGCCATTCTAAAAGAAAAGCCTTTAAATAAAGGCTTTTTTTATGTGTTGATAAATTTTGGTATATATTTGGTATATATCTTGATATCTATGTAAGATTTCAGTTATAGGGTCAGATCATTCCAATCACTGATGAAATTATAAAATCGCTCCAGACTGTTGAAAGTGAACAGCTGTCAGCTTATTATTAATAGTTTTGATGGTATAGGAGATATAAAAGTTATTCTTTGAAAGGTTGTATATGCTATGATAATAAAAAAGGATGGAGGTATGAATGTGACGTCAACAGAGATCTTAACAGTCAGAGATCTTTGCAAAACGTTTAAATTAACAAAACGTCAGCAAAAGATCGAGAAAACGCATGAGCGTTTAAAAAAAGCGGTCGATCATCTTTCTTTTTCCGCCTATCAGGGAGAGATTTTTGGTTTGCTAGGCCCAAACGGTGCAGGAAAAACGACCACCCTGCGAATGCTGGCAACACTGATTCAGCCGGATGAGGGCGATGCTGTGATTGACGGGAGCAGTATTGTACATGAGGCAGAGGAAGTACGACGTAAGATCGGTTTTCTGACCAGTGAACTGAAGCTTGAAGATTTTTTTACCCCGAATGAGTTGTTCCGTTTTTTCGGGGAGCTTCATCATCTTAATAAAGAACGGATCGAAGCGAGAAGGAAGGAACTGTTTGATCGTTTTGGCATCGCGGATTTTGCCGAAGTGAAAGTAGCAAATCTTTCCACCGGAATGAAGCAGAAGCTCAGTATCGTTATTTCGATTCTGCATGATCCGGAAATTATCATCTTCGATGAACCGACCAACGGTTTGGATGTACTGACTGCAAAAATTCAGGCGATTCTGCGCCGCACATATTCCTTTGGAACTCCGGGAAATGTTCTGGAATATAAAGGGATTGTTCTGAGTCCTTCCCGCTGTACACTGACGTGGAATGGAAACGATATTGATCTTACAAAAAATGAGCTTCGCATTCTGGAAATATTGATGGAGCATGCCGGAAAGGTTGTTTCCAGAGATGCGATTATGACGAAACTATGGGAGAGTGACAGCTTTATTGATGATAATACGCTGACTGTGAATATTACCCGCCTGCGCAGGAAACTGGAAAAAGAAGGACTGAAAGAATTTATCATTACCAAAAAAGGCCTTGGATATATGGTATAAGACGACAGTATAAATAAAAGGATTTTTTATGAAACTTTTTCTGGATTATATAAGCAAAATTAAATTCTATATCATTCTGCAGTTGTTTCCTGTAATGCTTGCAGAAATAATTTTCTTTCTTTATCAGCTGCCGATTGAACCGATGGTGTATGTTACTGTTTTCTGGTTAATAACTGGTATTTGTGCGTGTCTGAACGGATTTTACAGATACAGGAAAAAGGTAGAACAGTTGGAATTGATTGCAGCTGCACCGGATATCAATCTTTCACAGATGGATTCTCCTGTCGGTCAGGATGAAAGATTCCAACAGGAAATTATGCAGCAGTTAAATCAGATGCGTATCGATGTGGAGAATGCCAGCCAGAAGGCATCTGAAGACATGACAGATTATTATACGATGTGGGCACATCAGATCAAAACGCCGATTTTTGCACTGCGACTTTTACTTCAGGAGAGTCCTGAGGAAAATAAAGA
>ERZ857827.2884-NODE-2884-length-11417-cov-5.495687_pt1 | contig 11417 bp, 6 predicted proteins | sample MGYA00519761_ERZ857827 | MGnify/ENA primary metagenome ERZ857827 (study PRJEB31778, sample SAMEA3449370) | human gut metagenome | biome: human gut; feature: human-associated habitat; material: faeces | place: United Kingdom | collected 2010/2012 ... | reverse complement strand
CGGCCGAACGCGCCGGGTATCTCGCCGCCCGGGGTCTGCCGGGCGTCTACGCGCCGGAGGCCGCCGCGGCCGTCATCCGCCGCGCGATCTTCCGTGAACTTGATCTGGAGGAATGCCCATGAACCGCAAGACCATCGGGCTCGCCATGTGCGGCTCGTTCTGTACCTTTTCCCGCGTGCTGGACGCCTTTTCCGCGCTCGACCGCGAACAGTATGACCTCGTCCCCATCCAGTCGCAGGCCGCCTACTCTACCGACACCCGCTTCGGCGCGGCCGCGGACTTCCGCGCCCGGCTTGAAGCGCTCTGTGGCCGCCCCATCATCCATACCATCGAAGAGGCGGAGCCCATCGGCCCCAAAAAGCTCCTCGACGTGCTCGTCATCGCCCCCTGCACCGGCAATACGCTCGCCAAGCTCGCCGCCGGCATCGCCGACGGCCCGGTCACCCTCGCCGCCAAGGCCCACCTGCGCAACGAGCGCCCGATCGTCCTCGCCGTCTCGACCAACGACGGTCTGGCCGGCAACGCCGCGAGCCTCGGCGCGCTTTTAAACCGCCGCGGCTACTATTTCGTCCCCTTCGGCCAGGACAGTGCCATCAAAAAGCCCCGTTCCCTCGTCGCCGACTTCCCCCAGCTCCCCGCCGCCCTCGCCGCCGCCCTCCAAGGCCAGCAGCTCCAGCCGATGCTCTGCGGGGCGAGGACGTAACCTCGCCGCAGCGGACTACAGCTTCCCCTGCGGGAAGGCATGGAGATGCGCACCCCAAAGGCTCCCCTCTCAGGGGAGCTGGCAGCCGCAGGCTGACTGAGAGGTTGCCGCAAATTTGATATGACCTCTCCGTCCCGGCTCCGCCGGGCCACCTCCCCTGAAAGGGGAGGCTTTGATGCAAAGATACCCCGCCCGCTGCCGGGGCAGCGGGCGGGGCATTTGCTGTGATCTGCTCTGTCTTACTGTTCCATCGTCAGGAAGCGGTGGAGCATGACGGAGACCTGGGCGCGGGTGGCGTTGTTCTTGGCGGACAGGGTGGTCCGGCCGTTGGTGCTGACGCCGGTGATGATGCCGTTGCCGACCGCCCACTGCATCGCCGTGACCGCGTAGGAGCTGACTGCGCTCTGGTCGGCGAAGCCGTTCAGCGCGGAGGAGCTGGCCGCCGGGGAACCGGCGTAGCGGTACAGGATGGCTGCGATCTGCTCACGGGTGATCTTGCCGTCCGGGTCGAAGGTCGTGGCGGTCGCGCCGTTGACGATGCCCTTGCTGGACGCCCAGAGGACCGGCTCATAGTAGTACTGGTTCTGCTTGTTGTCGGTGAACTTGTTGGTGATACCGGCAACGGAGGGTTCGCCCGCCGCACGGTACAGGATCGTGACGAGCATGGCGCGGGTCATGTTCTGGCCGGGGCCAAAGACGTTGGGGTTCTTCGTGCTGATGCCGTTGACAAGGCCGTTGCCGTACATGAAGTCGACGGAGTTGGCCGCCCACTTGAACGAGCCGGAGACATCGGTGAACTTGCTCGACGCCGTCTGCTGCACGACCTTGAAGGTCAGCGTGCCCTTGTCGCTGCCGTTGATGGTGTAGTTGACCTCGACGGTCTTGCTGTCGGCCAGCGGGAGGACATAGAGGTTGTCGATGGAGTTCGAGCCGGAGAAGGAGAATCTCGTCGAGCCGAGGTCCTTGGCTGCGAGCGCGGTGCAGCTGTTGATCTTGCTGTACTGCGTGTAGAGCTTGCCGCCGGTGACACGGGTGATGGTGATGTACGCGCTGGACGCGCCGGACTCGGGCGCGAGCTCATCCGCGATCGCCATGGACTTGAAGGTCGCGCCGGTGGAGTACACCGAGTGCGTATCGTTGACGTAGATGACCAGATTGCCGTTGGCCTCGCCGTTCGAGCCGTAAGCGGTGAACGGGATGACGACGGAATACTTCGCCGTGCTGGAGCCAGCGATGAACGTGACGTTCTTCAGGAGCGTCGTGCCCGTGGACACGTAGTAGCTCTCGCTGCCGACCTTGCCGGAGCTCGTGGAGCTGCCCTTATACAGCGCGCCGCGCGAATCGCTCGCCGTGCCGAACCTGACGTAGCTCAGGCCGGAACCATAGACAGACTGGAAGTCGCTGACCTGCATGGTCTGGGACTCGTTCGCGGAGATATGGTAGGCAACGGTACCGGCGTTCGTCATGATGACGAGCTTGCCGGTCGCGATCTGGCCGCTGGTGCCGTAGGCCGCGTAGTCGATGGTGTAGCTGCCCGCGCTGCGCGACGGCTTGAACGCCATGCGGCTGACGTCGCTGGCCGAATACTTGTTGCCCGCCGAGATGGAGCTGGACAGGGAACTGGAGGAATAGATCGTGCCGGTCGTCGGCAGCGTGAAGGAGAAGGTGCTGGGCGTGGTGCTCGTGGCCTTCTTGACCGCGTCAGAGAGCTTGCCGCCGTCGAGCATGACGTAGCTCGCATCCTCCTCGAGCATCAGCTGCACATCCTCCGCCGCGGGAACGGTGACGGTGATGTCCTTGGTGCCGGTGTATTCCTTGCCGTCAATGGTGGTCTTGGCGGTCAGCTTGGCCGTGCCGCCGGAGACAGCCGTCACCTTGACGCTCTTGCCGGTGGAATCGACCTTGACGATCGCGGTGTCGCTGGAGGTCCAGCTGATGGTCGGGTTCTTGCCCGTGACGTCGACATAGCGCTTCGTCAGCGGGTTATACTGCTGCGGGGTCGCCGAAGCGGTGACCACATCGCCCGGCTTGATCGTGCCGGAGTTGTTGAGGTTGATCTGAACAAAATACTCGCCGCCGACAGAAACACTGGAAATGTTGCTGATGACGTAAGCGTTATCGCTCGTAATGATCTTGCAGTAGAAGGAATAGGAACCCGGAGCGGTGATGACCTCGGACAGATCCAGCTCAGAAATGCCGTAGGTCTTGCCGCTCATGCTCGTGTCGGTCTTGACTGCATTGGACTGGCCGTTGTACCAGATGAACTTACTGAAAGTCTTACCGCCGGTATAAGCACTGACAGCCAGCTTCATAGATGTGCCATCCAGCTTGTAAGTCAGGCTGGATTCCGGCTGGTCCTCAATGGTGATATCCGAAATATCGACCGCCTCGGTTGTTACCGTCCGCTTTCCATCGATCGGATAATAGAATGTTTTGTCCGAGGTATATTTTCCATCCAGTTCAACATCGAACTTGTACTTTGTACCGCTCTTCACCGGCGTAACATCCTTGACCGGCAGGTACATGGTGTTGTCCGACTGGACGAGTTTGACCTCAATGTCGCGCTCCTTCAGGTTCTTGATGGTGTCGATGACGCTGCTGATGGGGCCTGCAACGGCCGGAGCCTTTGCGTCCTTGTAGCAGACACCCTGCCAGATATCAAACGTATAGGTAGCGTCCTTGCTGCCGTCGACAGAGGCATTGAGCGTGACCTTCGTGCCCGCCTTGCGCATGTAGACGGTCACATTTGCGCCGGTAGCCGTAATCTTGCTGCTGTTGCTGGCAAAGGAAATGTAGTTCTTGCTGGCCGCCGGGATAGACCACTGTACGCGGCTCGCATCGGATGCAGTGTCGGAATCGACCGTAGCCGTCAGTTGAATGCTGGTCAGCATTTCCGAAGGAACCGTAATATGGCTGCTGCCATTCTTCGTCGTATCCATCACGCCGAAGAACATGTTACCCTTGCTAAGTTCACGCTTTGTCGTTGCGTTTGCAACGTCGATTGTCAGGCCGTCGGCTTTGGTGGGTACGATCGTGACATTGCTGGTCACAGAAAGGGTATTCGTCATGCCCTTGACCGTGACTTTGACCGTCGCAGTGCCGGTTCTCGACTGCGGATAGAGCGTACCGTCGCTGCCGACGATCAGCGTATTCTCATCGCTGCTTGTATAAACAAACGTCTTATTCGAAACGTTCTGGCCGTAACGCTTCAATGTCGGCGTGAGCTTCGTCAGCGTCGCATTATAAACGATAGTCAGATTCTGCTGCGCGTCCGGCAGCGTCAGGTCATACCCGGCCTGGCCGCCGACCGTGACTGTAAAGGTCTTTGTGATTGGGTTGCCGTTGGCATCCGTGACATAATCATAATATGTTTTTTGGCTAGCAGCCCCTTCAACAGTGAAATTCGCATTCTCGTTTCCAGAAGGGTTCGGTGTCTTTTTCAGCAAATAAGCCGTGATGATGCTCGGGCCATTGCCGCCAGCTGCTGCAACGCTCACCGTGGATTCACCGTTGCCGCTGTTGTTTACATAGTAGCTGCCGATTGTCGTTTCTGCGCCGCCTACCGTTGCAATGCTCTTATACTGGCTCGCAAAGCCAACGATCACGTCACCTGCTCTGCCCTTAGGGCCGGTGACCGTCGCCTTGAGCGTCAGACTCGCACCCGGCTCCAGCGCTGCACTCGTGCTGCTGCCATAACCGTAGTCATAGCTGCCGCTGGTCGTCGTGCTCAGCGTGAGCGTCCAGTTCGTGACCGTGACTTCCCACGTCATGAGTGCTTCGTTATAACTCGAAGAGTTCACGTCGCTTGCTTTCTCATAGGCGGAAATCGTTGCGCTGTAGCCATAGTAGCTGCTGCTGCTTGTTACCGCCGTGATTGTCGCAGTACCATTACTGCCTCCTACAACACGAACAGCGCTATCATTGGACGAGCGCCAATATGTAGCCGTCTTTCCGTTCACATTTTTACACTCTAATGTTCTAGTCTCGCCCGGAGCGAGATACAACGCGCCGCCCACCGTGGGCGCAGCCAGCACGGCCGGGACCATAGACAGAACCATGGCCAGCACCAGTGCAAAGCTGAGGATCTTTCCAAATGTACGCTTCATAAGTGCACCTCTTTCAAATTCGTAGTTTTCTATCACTACAGATTTCCATGTAATCAGTTTACCATAAAAATTAAAAAATGCAACCAATTTTTATGCTTTCCGCCGATTTTCCAACCCTTTCAGCCCCTTCCTCCCCATCTTGCGTGGTAGACGTAATATCCCCCACAACATATTGTGGCCCCGCTCCGCCGCGCCCAAAGGCTCCCCTGAGAGGTTGTCACAAATTTGGTACGACCTCTCCGTCTCGGCGTTCCGCCGAGCCACCTCCCCTGAAAGGGGAGGCTTTGGACTTGCGCACTCTATGGCTTCCCCTATGAGGGGAAGCCATCCACCCACCGCCTTTTCAGACATAAAGGAGATCTTCCATGCCCAACAGAACCATCTGCCTCATCAACGATTCCTTCCCGCCCGTGACCGACGGCGTGGCCAATGCGGTCGTCAATTATGCCCGGGTCATCACCGAAAGCGGCAGCACGGCCGTCGTGGCCACGCCCGCCTATCCCGGCGCGGATGACAGCGCGCTCGGCTTCCCGGTCGTGCGCTACCCGAGCATCGACATGACGAAGCTCGTCGGCTACCACGCGGGCTTCCCGTTCTCAGAAAAGACGATGAAAACGCTCATGGAGTATCCGTTCGACCTCATCCACTGCCACTGCCCGATCACCTCCGCCGTCCTCGCGCGCGAGCTGCGCAGCCGCATCCACGTGCCGACGGTCTTTACCTATCATACGAAATTCGATATCGACATCGCCAACGCCATCCACGCCAAGCTCCTGCAGGAGGGCGCAAAAAAGCTTCTCGTCGACAATATCAGCGCCTTCGACGAGGTCTGGACGGTCAGCCGCGGCGCGGGAGAGAATCTGCGCAGCCTCGGCTACGAGGGTGACTGGCGCGTCATGCCGAACGGCGTCGACTTTGCCCGCGGCCGCGTGCCGGACGCGCTGGTGCAGGAGACCTGCGGAGGCTTCGACCTGCCGGAGGGCGTGCCGGTCTTCCTCTTTGTCGGCCGCATGATGTGGTACAAGGGCCTGCGCATCACGCTGGACGCGCTCAAAAAGCTCAAGGACGCGGGGCACGTGTTCCGCATGGTCTTCGTCGGCAGCGGCGGGGATCATGACGAGGTCGTCGCCTATGCCGAGTCCCTCGGCCTGTCCGACTGCGTGTTCTTCACCTCGCCAAAGTATGACCGCAACGTCATCCGCGCCTGGTACTGCCGCGCGGACCTGTTCCTCTTCCCGTCGACGTTCGACACCAACGGCCTCGTCGTGCGTGAGGCGGCCGCCTGCGAGCTCGCGAGCGTCCTCGTGCGCGGCAGCTGCGCCGCGGAGGATATCACGGACGGCGAAAACGGTTTCCTGATCGAGGAAAACGCCGAATCCATGGCGAAGCTGCTCGCAAAGCTCTGCCATGAGCCCGAGCGTCTGAAGCGCGTGGGCCGGCAGGCGCAGGACGAGATCTACCTGTCCTGGGACGACGCCGTCCACCGCGCGCAGCAGCGCTATGAGGCCGTGATCGAAGCCTACCGCTCCGGCCACAGCGAGCCGCGCCGCAGCCTCGCCGAAGAATACTACGAGACTCTGGCCGCCTGCGCCGCCGCCCTCAAACGCAGCCGCGCCCACCTCCGCGACCACTGGGACACCTTCGCCGAGCATTTCCAATAAAGCAAAAGCTCCCTTGTGTAAAGGGAACTGGCCCGAAGGGCCTGAGGGATCGATCCCCCGCCGCAGCGGAAAAGGCGCCCCTTCCAGGGGAGCTGTCAGCCGCAGGCTGACTGAGAGGTCATCTGAGTACCTCCGGCGGTGCGGAACCCTTGGCTCCCCTTCCAGGGGAGCTGGCTCGGCGCAGCCGAGACTGAGAGGTTGTATCGACTTTGCAGCTGCCGGTTGTCTCCGACGGCCATATCTTTTCCCTTGCGCGGGAAAAGATATGGAAGAAAAGGGCGCTGGGGGTACGGGGTGCATTCCGCCTCTGAATTTAGGCGAAATCCTAGTTTTTGGTTGTCGTTCCACACGAAACTCACCTCACGGGCGTCTTGCTACGCGCCGCCTGATACGGTGGGTCCAGATTTGCAGCTAGTTACCGTAGAATATTTGCCATCAATAGAAGGTGCAGGCCGGATTTGCCGGTCTGCACCTTTTTGCGGGGAAGTTGTTATTACGCCCCTACAGAAGAAGGCATAAAGATCCCCCAGCGGCTTTGCGGCGGCTGGGGGTGGTTGTTTTATTTTCCGGGGTAGAGGCATTCGACGTTGTGGTCGGCGAAGAAGTCGAGCCAGGGTTTGCTGGGGGCGGTGTTGGTGACGACGATGTCGAAGGCGTCGAGCGGGGCGATGTCGATGAAGGAGACCTTGTCGATCTTGCTGCTGTCGAGGATGAGGATCTTCTTCTTCGCGCAGCGAAGCATCGACTGCTTTGTCTGCGCGTGGAACTCGGACGAATCCGTCACGCCGGCCTCGAGGTCGATGCCCTTGCAGGACATGACGGCGGTGTCGACGTGGTAGCGCCGCAGCATCTGCTGCGTCTGGTCGCCGACCAGCGCGAGAGAATCCGGCTTCAGCCGCCCGCCGGTCAGGATGATCGTCCAGCCATCGATGCCGTTGAGCTCCACGACCAGCTCGACCGAGTTGGTGATGACGGTCAGATTTTTCTTTTCCTTCAGCTTTTTTGCCAGATACAAAGACGTCGAGCTGTCGTCGAGCATCAGGTGGTCGCCGTCCTCAATGAGGCGGCTGGCCAGCGCGGCGATCTGGTTTTTGGCGTCCACGTTGGTCTTGTTGCGGATGGTGTAGGACAGATCCGTCTTCGTGCTGTTGCCGAGGATCGCGCCGCCGTAGGTCTTGGTCGCGTAGCCCTCTTTTTCCAGCTTGTCCAGGTCGCGGCGGATCGTCTCCTCCGTGACGTTATAATACTCGGCAAGATCGCTGACGAGCACACGCTGCTCGGCGCGGAGCTTGTCCAGAATTTCATTTTTCCTCTCGATAGCCAGCATGTCTGAACCCCTCAACTTTCCGATATTGTGCAGATTCCACATGAAACAACATCAGTATAGCACGCAAAACAGGCAAAAGCAAGCAAAGCTTTTCCGCGCCCGCGAGAAAAGTTGTGTAAAACTGTCAGTTTTGCTTGAAAAATACCGGCGCATCTGCTAAATTAAAAAGGATGGAATTATGTAAATCAAACCCGAAGCTGGAGCGTGCGTGCCATGGTCTTTTCCAACCTGATCTTTTTATATCTGTTCCTGCCGCTGTGTCTGGCGGCGTATTTCCTCTGCCGCAGCATTCCGGCGAAAAATGCGGTGCTGATCGTCTTCAGCCTGATCTTCTACGCCTGGGGCGAGCCGGTCTACCTGTTTCTGATGATCGCCGCCGCGGCGGTCAACTGGGGCTTCGGGCTGCTGATCGAAAAGCGGCACAAGCGCGTGTTTCTTGTGCTGGCGCTGGTGCTGGACCTCGGGTGCCTCGCGGTCTTCAAATATACGGGCTTCGTGGTGGAAAACCTGAACGCGCTGTTCGGCGCGTCGATCCCCGTGCCGGTCATCGCGCTGCCCATCGGCATCTCGTTTTATACCTTCCAGGCGCTTTCCTACACGGTCGACGTCTGGCGCGGGGATGTCCCGGCGCAGCGGTCGTTTGCAAAATTTCTGCTCTACATCTCGCTCTTCCCGCAGCTCATCGCCGGGCCGATCGTCCGCTATGCCGACGTCGTCGGGCAGATCGACGCGCGCAGCTTTGACGCCGCCGATGCATTCTACGGCGCGACCCGCTTCTGCATCGGCCTTGCCAAAAAGGTCCTGCTGGCCGATGCCGCGGGCAAGGTCGCCGCGCAGATCCTGGACGGCAGCGCCGCCTCGGCGACGACCGCCGCGGCCTGGCTCGGCATCGTGCTCTATACCTTTGAGATCTATTTCGACTTTTCCGGCTATTCCGATATGGCCATCGGCATGGGCCGCATCTTCGGCTTCAAATACCCGGAGAATTTCCGCCTGCCCTATACCTCGCGCTCCATCACCGAGTTCTGGCGGCGCTGGCATATCTCGCTCGGCTCGTTCTTCCGCGATTACGTCTATATCCCCCTGGGCGGCAAGAAAAAGCATCAGCTGCTCAATATGGCCGTCGTCTGGGCCCTGACCGGGCTGTGGCACGGCGCGAGCTGGAATTTCGTGCTCTGGGGTCTGTATTTCTTCGTGATCCTGGCCGCGGAAAAGACCATCGGAGAAAAGCGCCTGCGGCGCATCCCCACGATCCTGCGCCGCGTGGGGACGATGCTGCTGGTGATCCTCGGGTGGAACATCTTCTACTTTACGGACCTGACGCAGCTGCTGCAGCACTTCGGGCTGCTGTTCGGGCTGCTCGGGGCGGGATTTTCCAACGCGCAGACCGGCATCCAGCTGGTCAACAACCTGCCGCTGCTGCTCGTCTGCGCGATCGGCGCGACGTCGGTGCCGCAGAACCTCGGCAATCTCTTCGGCGGTGTGTGCGTGCAGGGCGGCAAGCGCAGCGGGCAGATCGTCTACGCCTGCGTGACGTTCGCGTTTGACGCGGCGCTGCTGGCCCTGTCCACGATCGCACTGGTCGGCTCGACCTACAACGCATTCCTGTATTTCCGGTTCTAAGGGAGGGCGGAACGATGAAAAAACTCTATACGGCCTTCCTGCTCGTGCTGCTGGCCGCGCTGCTCGGCGTGGGCATATATTCGCTGGCCGATCAGGACGCGGCGGGCTCCGCCTCGGAAAAGCGCGAGTTCGTCAAGCCGGAATTTTCCGTCCGCGCGCTGCTGGACGGGACGTATATCCCGGCGCTCGAGCAGTATTACTCCGATACCTTTCCCGGCCGCGAGACGCTGCTGAACGCGAACCGGACGCTCAATAAATTCTACTATTACTCCGGCTCCGGCGAAGACAGCGTGCTCATCGTGAACCAGACCGACGCCGCCGCGCACGGCGGCGAAGCGCTCGACGCCGTGCAGAAGGCCAACGGCCAGACCGCGCCCGAGGCGAAGCCGCCCGCGCAGGAAGCACCTGCCGAACCGCCGTCCGACTCCACATCTGTGCCGTCTGAGGATCCGCAGGAGGAGCCGCAGTCCGACGAGACCGATCCGGCCGAACCGGCAGGGGAGGAGCCGACCGAACCGCAGCCTGAGGCGGACCCGGAGATCGACACGCCGGACGAGTCCGACGCGAGCTACGCAGGCTCCGTCGTGGTCGTCGGCGACCGCGCGATGGAGATCCCCACGCGCCTCGACGATATCATCACCAGCTACGCCGCCGCGGTCGGAAATCTGGCAAAGGCCCTCGGGCCGGACGTGCGCACGATCTCGCTCGTGACGCCGAACGGCGGCGAGTTCTACTCGCCCGAGAGCCTGCACACCGGCGAGCACAGCCAGAAGGATATGATCGACTTCTGCTACGGCCAGATGGACAGCGGCATCGTCACCGTCGATGCCTACGCGAAGCTCCGCGCCCATACCGACGAATACATCTACTTCCGCACCGACCACCACTGGACGCAGCTGGGCGCGTATTACGCCTATACCGCCTTCTGTGAGGCCGCGGGCTTCGACGCTGTGCCGCTCGAGCAGTTCCAGACCGGCCGGTATGACACCTTCCTCGGCTCCATGTACACCTTCACCAAGGGCTACCCGCAGAGCGACGTGCTCAAGCAGCACCCGGACTATCTGGACTATTACCTGCCCATCGCCGATACCCATGCAAGATACTATGCCGACGGCTCGCTGGAAAACGGCACGCCGGTGAGCGTCGTCTATACGCAGCTGGACGAGAGCGTCTCCAATAAATATCTCTGCTTCATCGGCGGCGATACGCCCGTCTGCATCGTCGAGAGCGACGTGCAGGGCCCGACCTGCATCGTGCTGAAGGAATCCTACGGCAACGCCTTCGTGCCCTTCCTCACGAGCCACTACGGCCGCATCATCGTCATCGACCCGCGCGAGTTCAACCAGGAGGGCAAGCCCACCCTGGACCTCGCCGCCTTCGCCGCCGACCAGGGCGTCGACGACCTGATCGTCATCAACTACCCCTACATGATCAACAGCAAAGCCTTCGTCCGCTACCTCAACGCATTGGCGGGGGTCAAATAAGAGAAAACGCCGCAGCCCCTGCCTTCCCCTCATAGGGGGAGCCTTTGGCGCGCACAGTCCCAAAGCCTCCCCTTCCAGGGGAGGTGGCTCGGCGAAGCCGAGACGGAGAGGTTGCTGCAAATTTGTGACAACCTCTCAGTCTGCTTCGCAGACAGCTCCCCTGCAAGGGGAGCCTTTCCGCTGCGGCGGGGTTCACCCCTCAGGCCCTTCGGGCCAGCTCCCCTTGACAAGGGGAGCCTTGGGTGCGTGCAAATCAAGAAAATTCAATGCAAAAAGGTGCAGTCTGACAAAATCAGACTGCACCTTCTATTTATTGCAAATATTCTAAGGAAACTGCTCACCAATCTGATTCCTACGTATCAGGCGGCGCGTACCAAGACGCCCGTAGGGTGACCACCGAGTGGAACGATGCCTGAAACATAGGTTCCTGCCTGAATTCAGAGGCAGGAAGCACCAAACGTAACCAAGCGCCCCTTTTCTCCCCCTTCTTTTCCGGCAAGACGGAAAAGAAGG
>ERZ857827.2883-NODE-2883-length-11435-cov-2.208172_pt1 | contig 11435 bp, 9 predicted proteins | sample MGYA00519761_ERZ857827 | MGnify/ENA primary metagenome ERZ857827 (study PRJEB31778, sample SAMEA3449370) | human gut metagenome | biome: human gut; feature: human-associated habitat; material: faeces | place: United Kingdom | collected 2010/2012 ... | reverse complement strand
GAATATTGTCCGGTTTTTGTTTTTTTGGCTTTTTCATCGATTTTAAGACGTTCGAACAAAACTTCTCCTACTTGCCGTGCCGAACTGACATTGAATTCTGTTCCTGCCAATTGATAAATTTCCTGTTCGAGTTGCAGAACTTTTTCGGTAAGCAGAATCGAAGATTGGCGCAAAGCTTCGGTATCGACTCTGACTCCGGTGATTTCCATCTCTGCCAATACTCGTATTAACGGCATTTCGATAGAGTAGAAGAGGGGTTCGAGACCTTCTTTTTTTAATTCCTTTTCGAAGACATTTTTTAGTTTTAATGTTATATCTGCATCTTCGGCGGCATACTCACTGATTTTTTCGATCGGCACTTGACGCATTGATAGCTGATTTTTTCCTTTAGGACCGATAAGTTCTTCAATGTGTACGGTTTTGTATTTGAGATAAACTTCAGCCAAGTAGTCCATGTTATGGCGTTGTTCGGGCTGCAATAAATAATGGGCTACCATTGTGTCGAAGAATTTCCCTTTTACAGTGATTCCATAATTTCTCAATACGATATAGTCGTATTTTATATTTTGACCTATTTTTAATGAGTTTGTATTTTCTAATGCATTTTTAAATTTATTTACAATTTGATTCGCTTTATCCCGCTCAGTCGGGATCGGGACATAAAATGCTTTATTTTCTTGTAATGCAAATGACATTCCTACCAATTCGGCCGATATCGGATCGATTCCGGTAGTTTCTGTGTCAAAAGCAAAATATTCCGCATTTTCTAATTCGGTTATTAAATCAGATATTTTGTTCTCATTATCAATTATTTGATAGTCATGTTCTATGGTTTTTAACTCACTGAGAATCGAATATTTTTCTTCTTCTGTATTCTCGTCCGGAAATACGTCAAAGAGAGAAGCTTGAATAGGTGTTTTTGAAACAGTTGTTTTATTAACTGTTGTACCTAATACTCGATCTGCTAAATTCCTAAATTCAAGTTCCTCGAAAATTTCCCGTAATCGGATTTCGTTTATCGCTTCTCGTAATAATTCTTTTTCATTGAAAATTATGGGGACGTCTGTTTTTATCGTTGCCAGAAATTTGGAAAATTCTATTTGTTGTTTGTTTTCTTCTACTTTTTTGCGTAACGCACCCTTCAACTGATCGGTACAGCAAAGTAAATTTTCGATAGAGCCGAATTCATTGACCAGTTTTATCGCTGTTTTTTCTCCTACGCCGGGACATCCCGGGATATTGTCTGACGCATCGCCCATAAGCCCGAGTATATCGATAACCTGTTCAGGACGTTCGATGGAGAATTTTTGTTTTATTTCTTCAACTCCGCGTACTTCGAAATCTCCTCCTCCGAATTTGGGTTTGTAGATAAAAATGTGAGGACTGACCAATTGCCCGTAGTCTTTATCCGGGGTCATCATATACGTATCGAACCCTTCTTTTTCAGCCAGCTTGGCCAGTGTGCCTATGACATCATCGGCTTCGAAACCGGGAACTTCTATGATAGGTATATTGTAGGCTTTGATAATTTCTTTTATAATAGGTACGGATTGTCTTATTACCTCCGGAGTTTCTTCTCTCTGTGCTTTATAAAGCTCATATGCTTCGTGCCTGAAAGTCGGACCACTGGGATCGAATCCTACTGCAATATGGGAAGGATTTTCTTTTTTCAGTACGTCTTCCAACGTATTTACAAATCCGAATATAGCGGAGGTATTTACTCCTTTAGAGTTGATTCTCGGATTTTTGATGAATGCGTAATATGAGCGGTAGATGAGTGCGTAGGCATCCAGTAAAAATAGCTTTTTTTCTTGCATTTGCAGGCTGTTTTTAATGTACTTTGTTTTTATATCGGGAAAAAATTTCCCTTATTTCCCGGTAAATTTACAATAAATATGGATATTCTTTTGTTTTATTGCTATTTTTGCACATCATTAAAATAATATGGATAAACTATCTATTATACAGCAGCCTATTCTTGATGAATTGGAGATTCTGAACCGGACTTTGGCAGAGACGTTGAATACAAGCAGTCCGATGATGAATACCGTTGTTGATTATTTTCTCGGAACGAAAGGCAAGCAAATACGTCCTATGTTGGTGTTGTTGAGTGCCCGTTTATTTGGGAAAATCAATGCTGTTACTATCGATGCTGCTGCTGCTATAGAACTTTTGCATAGTGCCAGTCTTATACACGATGATGTTGTCGATGAATCGAAGCAACGTCGAGGAAAGCCCACGATTAATGGAGTTTGGGATAATCGTATAGCGGTGCTGGTAGGTGATTATTTTGTCTCTTGTGCGTTGAAGTGTTCTATTTCTACCGGGATTCTGGAGGTTATTAATACGCTGGGATTTTTAGGTCAGGAATTGGCGAAAGGAGAGATCGACCAACTTTCGATAGCTCAAGATCATGTTTTGAATGAAGAAGCCTATTTTAATGTAATCCGTCAGAAAACGGCGTCCTTGTTTATCTCCTGTATGAAAATGGGGGCTTTATCGAATGGTGCATCTTCTGAAGCTATCGAACAATTAATGGTTTTCGGAGAGAAACTGGGGCTTTGTTTTCAGATAAAGGACGATACGTTCGACTATTTTTCGGATGATACTATTGGTAAACCTACCGGAAATGATTTGAGGGAGGGCAAAGTTACTCTACCTTTGATTTTTGCGGTTCGGAACGCTACAGATGTTGAAAGGGATGAGGTAATGGCAATTTTGAGGCAAAAAGAATTATCCGCTAAGGATATCGATAAGTTGACCGAATTTGCAAAATCTCATGGAGGGATAGAGTATGCTAAGAAGGTTATGGAGCGTTTACGAACAGAAGGCTATGCGGCTTTGGCTTCTTTTGGCGAAAATCCCGTTGTGACTTCTCTAAAAGCTATTTTAGATTATACGATCGATAGAACAAAGTAACTGAAAATAGGATATTTGAGAGAAATAAAAAGGGGATACTTCCATTCGGAAAAGTATCCCTCTCTTTTTTGTATTTAGAAAAATTTGACCGGGCTTCCGGCTATGGAGCTTAACAAATTGTTTGCTAAACGGAAATATTTTTTATCCAACCATTTTTCTCCGAGAACTTCGGCGACAATGCAATAATATTTTACGGCATCTTCTGTGGTAGATATTCCTCCGGCCGGTTTGAATCCGATCATTGTTCCGGTTTTATCGTAATATTCTTTGATTGCCTGGCACATGACATAAGCAGCTTCGAGGGTTGCCGCCGGTTCCATTTTTCCTGTTGAGGTTTTAATGAAGTCTGCTCCTGAATAGATCGCCAATATAGAAGCTTTTTTTATGTTTGAGGCTGTTTTCAGCGCTCCGGTTTCAAGAATTACTTTCAGGTGAGCATCCCTGCAAGAGTGTTTGATCTCTTCGATTTCATCGCACATTTCTTCGTATTCTTCCGCTAAAAAGTTCCCGACATTAATCACAATATCTATTTCATCAGCTCCATCGGCAACAGCTAATGCCGTTTCTGCAACTTTTACTTCGGTAAAGGTCTGAGAAGAGGGGAATCCTGCCGAAACGGCAGCGATATTTACATCGGATACTTCCAGATTCATGCGGACTGTTCCTGCCATATTGGGATATACACATATCGCGGCAACGTTATTCATTTCGGGATGTTCATTTTCGAAATCGTTTACCCGTTTTGTAAAATTCGTGATATGTTGTGCTGTGTCGGTCGTGTTGAGGGAAGTCAGATCTATACAGCCGAAAAGGAATTTATAAACATCCGTATTGCTGTATTTCGATAGATTTTCCCGAAGGATCTGTTCTACTTCTTGTTTCACTACATCATCGTTCAGATTGGTGTTGTAGTTTTGAAGAGCTTCGTTGTACTTGTCCATAATTAGTATAGTTTAGGATTATTGATGTGTCTCTCTTTGTCCCGATTTGTTTTTTTCAGGAGATTTTTCTCGAATGCTTCCGTGAGGTTTATTCCTGTTTGATTGGCAAGGCATAGAAGTACCCATAAAACATCGGCCATTTCGTCTCCGAGATCATGTTCTTTATCGCTTTCTTTGAATGATTGATCTCCATATCTACGGGAAATAATGCGGGCGACTTCTCCTACCTCTTCTGTAAGAATCGCCATATTGGTGAGTTCACTGAAATATTTTACTCCGAACTCTTTTATCCATTGATCTACAGTTATTTGAGCTTCTTCTATGGTCATGGTTATTCTTTATTTTTAGAGTCTATCCAGATTGTTACAGGTCCGTCGTTGACCAATTCTACTTGCATATCAGCCCCAAATTCTCCTGTCGCTACGGATTTTCCAATTTCTTGTTCTGTGTAGTGACATAAGGCTTCGTACATAGGTATTGCATGCTCGTGTTTTGCCGCTTTGATATATGAGGGACGATTTCCTTTTTTGGTTGATGCGTGCAAAGTAAATTGGCTTACAATGAGTACTGATCCGCCAATATCCTTTACTGATCGGTTCATAATGCCGTTTTCATCATCGAAAATACGTAAGGATGTCGCTTTTTTTGCCAACCATTCTGCATCTTCTTTTGTGTCGGCTTCTTCAATTCCGACCAAAATCAGCAGTCCTGTATCTATTTTTGATTTTATTTTTCCGCTAATAGTTACGGAAGCCCGTTTTACCCGTTGTATTAAGATTCTCATATCGACTTCTTATTGCTCTATTAATACAAAGTTACGAATAAAGTTTTAAGAGCCAGTCTAAATTTTCCGATAAAAAATGCAATCAGGGTATCTTTGCTTTTTCTTTCGGTCTGCTTTTTCTGTTTTCATTTGTCAGTTTAGACTGCTATCTCTCTTGTAAAAACAAAAAAACTCTCTCGAAAAAATTCCCGAATCAGACTTGATTAATTCTAAAAAAAACTGTTCAAAATTTCTTATGTTTATTTTATTCATTAATGTTGAGAGTTGAGATTTTGTATTATTATTTTGGCTTTGGCTTTACCGATTATGCTTGCTATCTCCTCGAAACTCGCTTCTTTAACTCGTTTCATGCTTTTAAATTCTTTCAGGAGGGCGGTCTTTGTTTTATCTCCTATGCCTTTTATATTATCGAACGCAGATGCGATTTGGCGTTTACTTCGTTTGTCTTTATGAAATGTAATAGCAAACCGGTGTACTTCATTTTGTATCTGTTCCAATAGTCTGAAAAGTTGGCTTTGAACTTTTATTCCAATTACTTTGGGGGGAAACCCGAATAGAAGTTCGGAGGTTCTGTGTCGGTCATTTTTTACTAATCCGGCGATAGGAATTTCAAGGTGCAGTTCATCTTCTATTACTTCTCTGATTATCTCCATTTGACCTTTTCCTCCATCTGCAATGATGAGATCGGGAAGAGGTGCTTCTTCTCGGATTAGGCGCTGGTAACGGCGTCTGACGACCTCTTTCATCGAGGCATAATCATCCGGGCCTACGACAGTTTTTATGTTGTATTTACGGTATTCTTTTTTTGCCGGTTTACCCATTTTGAATACGACGCATGCAGCAACAGCGTCACTACCCTGAATATTCGAATTATCGAAGCATTCGATATGTACAGGAGGTTTATTCATGCAGAGTTCTTTTTGTATTTCTTTAAGCAGCTTCATGCTGCGGTGCTCGGGATTAAGTTTTTCTGTCTGTTTTAGCTTGTCGATTTTGTATTGTTTTACATTTTGCTCCGATATTTCGAGTAATTTTTTCTTGTCTCCGCGTTGAGGAACGATAAATTCTACATTTTCAAATTCAAGATCAGGTAGAAACGGAACGACTATTTCACGAGACAGACTCTTAAAGCGAGTACGTAATTCTGCGATTCCCAATGCAAGAATATCTTCTTTTGCTTCATCAAGCCTTTTCTTGTATTCGATTGTGAAACTTTGTACGATCGAACCGTTGCGGATATGCATGTAATTCACGAATGCGGCATCATCCTCTTCATCGTAAGAAAATATGTCGATGTTATGTATTGTCGTGCTTACAATGACTGATTTTGCTCGGTATTTTTCTAATAAGAGGTATTTCTCTTTTAAGACTTGAGCTTCTTCGAATTTCAGGTTTTCCGAGAGTTTCCCCATCTCTTGTAACAAGTGTTCGCTCAATTGCTGTATATTGCCGTTAAGAATCTGTTTTACTTGAGAAATATATTCTAAATAGGTCTTTTCCTCTTCAAGGCCTTCACATGCGCCTTTGCAATTTTTGATGTGATATTGGAGACAAATCTTGAATTTTCCCCGACGAATGTTTTCCGGAGTAAGGTTATGTGGGCACGTGCGTATCGGATAGAGTGTCCGAATAAGCTCAAGAACGGTTTTTGCTAAATGCACATTTGCATACGGACCATAATATTTAGAGCCGTCTTTTATAACTTTTCGGGTTAAGAATACTCTGGGGAAATGCTCATTGCGAACGGTGATCCATGGGTATGTTTTATCATCTTTCAATAAAACATTATATCGGGGTTTGTATTCCTTGATCAGGCTGTTTTCAAGATGTAGGGCGTCTTCTTCGGTTTTTACTACGATATATTTTAGATCGCGAATATTCCGTACTAAGACATTCGTCTTTACCGAGTCATGAACTTTATTGAAGTAGGAAGATACTCTGCGTTTTAAATTTTTTGCTTTCCCGACATAAATAATTTTGCCCTCTTTATCGAAATATTGGTACACGCCAGGAGTTTCGGGTAGGAGGGCAATGATGTTTTTAATATGTTCGCTTGTTGTTTCTGCCATTTAGTATTTAATGAGAGCTTCGATTTCTACTTCAGGAGGGAAAACATCCCTTCCTTTTAAAAATTCCAGTTCTACGATAAAATTTACATAGACTTTTTTAGGATTAAACCGTTTTACTAATTTGTATGCAGCCAGCATTGTCCCACCGGTTGCCAGCAGATCGTCATGCAATACAATTATGTCTTCTGAATTGAGCGCATCTTTATGTATTTCGATTGTGTCGGTGCCATATTCTTTTCATAGCTTTCACTCCATGTTTCAGCAGGAAGTTTTCCCGGTTTTCTTAATGTAACAAATCCTGCCCCTAAATTGTTGGCGATAATCGGGCCCATTATGAACCCTCTGGATTCTATCCCTACAACTTTTGTTATCCCTTTTTCTTTATATAGTTTTGTCAGTTCTTCACTAAGGGCATGTAGACAGTCTTTGTCTTTAAATACTGTTGTGAGATCTCTGAAGATGATTCCTTTTTGTGGAAAGTCTTTTACATCCCTGATCTTTTCTTTAATGTTTTCGATGCTCATGGCTTGTTCTATCTTATTGTTTTATTGATGTTTGTATTGTTTATTTAAAGAGTTTCTTTCTATTGTTTCACGTGGAACTAAAAGTTATCTTCCGGATAATACCAATAAAATATTGATGTCGCTTGGCGAAATTCCCGGGATTCGAGCAGCCTGAGCGATTGTTTCCGGATCGATTTTGTCGAGCTTTTGTCTTGCTTCAGTCGAAAGTTGTTTTATCGAATTATAGTCGAATTTCCCTTTTATTCGAATATTCTCAAGACGAGATATTTTATCGGCAATCATTTTTTCACGATCGATATATCCTTCATATTTTATTCGAATTTCCGTAGCTTCTATGATTTCATCTTTACGATTCTTGATTTTATCGATTTCTTTATGTAGGGCAGGGATTAGTTCTGCAATTTTAGAAATGGATAATTGAGGCCGTAAAATTAAGTCGATCAGTTTTATTCCTTGTTTTAACGGGGATGTTCCGAGTCGCTCTAAGCCGCTATTTATGTATTGAGGCTTTACGGAATAGTTTTTTGCGAATTCTATAAGATGATTGATATGCTCTTTTTTCTCAATGAGAAGACTGTGCCTTTGGGTAGAAGCTAATCCTAAATTATAAGATTTTTCGGTAAGACGCATATCTGCATCGTCTTGACGAAGTAAAATGCGATATTCGGCTCTGGATGTAAACATTCGGTAAGGTTCATCTACGCCCTTTGTTACCAAATCATCGATTAATACTCCGATATATGCTTCGTTCCGAGCTAAAATGAACGGATTTCCCCCGTGGCAGTTGATATGGGCATTTATTCCTGCAATTATACCTTGTCCTGCAGCTTCTTCATATCCGGTTGTTCCGTTTACCTGTCCGGCAAAGAAAAGATTCTTGATTTTTTTTGTTTCGAGATTATGCAAAAGTTGCGTCGGATCAAAATAATCGTATTCGATCGCATATCCCGGACGATAGATTTGAATGTCTTTAAATGCCGGTATTTTTTGCAGAGCATTCAGTTGAATTTCCAGTGGTAAAGAAGATGAAAATCCGTTCAAATAAAATTCTCGGGTCGTTTCACCTTCCGGTTCTAAAAATAATTGATGTCCTGTTTTATCGGGGAATGTGACGATTTTTGTCTCGATACTGGGACAATAGCGTGGTCCGATACTTTTGATTTGTCCGTTAAATAGGGGAGAATCGGGTAGTCCTTGACGGAGTATCCGATGCACTTCTTTGTTCGTATATGTCGCCCAGCAGCTTTGTTGTTTTAATTTGCGCGGCTCAAAATCTAAATATGAAAATTTATGGAAGTCGTTTTCTCCGAGTTGTTCTGTCATTAATTCGAAATGGACGCTTCTCCCGTCTATTCGTACTGGAGTCCCTGTTTTCATTCGCCCGACAGTGATTCCTAATTCAGATAATTGTTCGGTGATTCCGTACGATGCAGGTTCAGAAATTCTACCTCCTCGCAGTTGAGTCTTTCCGATATGTATTAGTCCGTTCATGAAAGTTCCGGAAGTGATAACTACGGATTTTGCTGAAAACTGGACATCCATGTTTGTAAGAACTCCGGTTACCGTATTATTTTTTATGACCAACTCTTTTACCGAATCTTGCCACAGATACAGATTGTCTGTATTTTCGATTATTTCTCTCCATGTGTGGATGAACTTTTCCCGGTCACTTTGTGCTCGAGGACTCCACATGGCAGGTCCTTTAGAGCGGTTGAGCATCCTGAACTGTATCGCCGTCTTGTCGGTTACGATTCCGGTGTTACCTCCCAGTGCGTCTATTTCCCGCACAATCTGTCCCTTTGCAATACCACCGATAGCCGGATTGCAACTCATTTGTGCGATTTTATTCATATCCATTGTAATGAGCAGGGTTTTTGAACCTAAATTTGCGGCTGCACAAGCGGCCTCGCATCCGGCGTGTCCGGCTCCAACAACAATTACGTCGTACTTGAAAGTCATTTTGCTGTATTTGTTTATAAACAGGTCATTTTTTGTCAGACAAAAGAACAAGAGCTTCGTTTTCTTTTTGAGTCATTATCTCTCTTTCTCCCGGCCCTTTGTCGTTGATTCCACATAAATGTAATATCCCGTGTATTATGATTCTATGCAATTCTTCTTCGTATGATACTTTAAATTCATCGGCATTGCTCTTCACCGTATCGATGCTGATAAATATATCTCCGCTGATACGATTTTTTTCGGTGTAATCGAATGTAATGATGTCTGTGTAATAGTCGTGATCGAGATATTCTCTATTTATTTCTAATATTTTCTCGTCCGAGCAAAAAATGTATGAGATATCACCGCATTTTTTGCCATATATTCCGGCTACATTTTTTATCCAGTCTCCGGTTTCTCTTTTTTTTATTGCCGGAAGCTTTACCCCTTCGGCAAAGAATGTAATAGCCATGTTCCTATTATCTTTGAGATTATAAACGAAATTACAAAGATAGGGCTTTATCCTGTACATAGATGCCTGATAATACGAAAAAACGTTTATTCGGTATCTTGAGAAGCAACTATTTAAAAAAGATATATGCAACAACGATAGCTGCAATGATTCCTACGAGATCGGCAAAAAGTCCATACCCGGCAGAATAGCGGGTATTGCGGATACCTACGCTTCCGAAGTATACCGCCAGAATATAAAATGTCGTGTCTGTCGATCCTTGTATCGTTGAAGCTACACGGGCGACAAAAGAGTCTGCTCCGTATGTGTTCATCGCATCAACCATCATTCCCCGAGCACCACTGCCGCTTAACGGTTTCATGAGGGCTGTGGGGAGCGCTCCTACAAAATCGGAATCGATACCGCAAGCATTGATCCCTGCTGTTATTCCGGATATTATGAAGTCCATAGCTCCGGAAGCTCTAAAAATAGCTATGGCGACTAACATCGCTACTAAATAGGGTATGATTGTAACTGCAGTTTTGAATCCCTCTTTTGCGCCTTCTATAAATGCGTCGTATATGTTTATTTTTTTTCGTATTCCTGCAATTATGAAGCTGATGATTATACAAAATAATAGACAATTTGCTCCGAATTGGGAATATAGAGATACTTTTTCTTGAGGAAGTTCGGCAAAAAAGTAAAGTATAGAACCGATTATGGCGGTAAGTCCCAAAATAGAACCCATGATTACCCGATCAAATAAATTTATTTTTTGTTTAAGGCATACTGCGATAAGCCCGGCTAATGTGGAGCAATATGTTGCTATCAATATAGGCAGAAATATGTCTGAAGGATTGGCTGCTCCCATTTGTGCCCTGTATACCATTACTCCTAAAGGGACTAAAGTCAGTCCGGTAGTATTTAATACAAGAAACATGATCATCGGATTGCTTGCCGTCTCTTTATCGGGATTTATCTCTTGCATTTCTTTCATTGCTTTCAGACCGAGGGGTGTTGCCGCATTATCGAGTCCCAGCATATTTGCAGAAACATTCATGAAGATAGATCCGAATGCCGGGTGGTTCTTGGGAAGGTCAGGGAAAAGTCTGCAAAAAAGAGGGCTGATAAGTCGGGAGAATAAGGCAATGATACCTCCTCGTTCTCCTATTTTCATTAACCCCAGCCATAAAGATAGAACCCCGGTAAGTCCTAATGATATTTCGAAAGCCGTTTTGGCTGAAGTGAATGAAGAATTCATGATATCGTTCCAAATTGTCAGATTCCCGAAAAATACAGATTGAATTACTGCAACTCCAAAAGCAATCAGGAAAAAAGAGATCCAAATATAATTTAAGACCATGGGGATAATTTTTACGTGATGTGAACAAATTTATATATTTTGTGCGAATACGGCATATTTGAAGTTAAATAAATTGATGGCAGATTTATTTGAGAAAAAAAATGGTTGTTGTATTTCTGTTATAATGTGCTGTTAAATAGGTATTTATTGAAAATTTATCTTCTCCAGAATTGCTTAATTACGGATTTCCCGTATTTCTGTCCGATTTATTTTAAGGAAAATGAGGAATAAAGTTGTATTTTACAAATGTTATGAAATGCAACTTTCTCAAGGGCTTGTCTAAATTTTCCGATAAGAAAATATTATCAGAACATCTTTGCGGTTTCTTTTGGTTTGTTTCCCGGTTTTGATTTTCGAATCAGACCGAGCAAAATTTAAACAGACTCGTAAGAATATAAAAAATAGAAGGCGGAGGCTTTTGTATAGCATTTTTTTATACTTTTGAA
>ERZ857827.2879-NODE-2879-length-11445-cov-6.093766_pt1 | contig 11445 bp, 9 predicted proteins | sample MGYA00519761_ERZ857827 | MGnify/ENA primary metagenome ERZ857827 (study PRJEB31778, sample SAMEA3449370) | human gut metagenome | biome: human gut; feature: human-associated habitat; material: faeces | place: United Kingdom | collected 2010/2012 ... | reverse complement strand
CACGACCCCGGCGGGGCCAGAAGCCTGCGCCGCAGGCTCCAGACCCTCGTGGAGGGCCCGGCAGCCGAGCTTTTGCTGCGCGACCCGTCCGTGCGCGCGCTGCGCGTGCGCTGGGAGCAGGGGACCGCCGTGGTGGAAGCGGGACCGGTCTGATTTTAAAACAAACGTTCAAAAATTCGGAATTTGACGGTTTTTCACGAAAAATGGCAGACATTCCCCGAAAAATTTTTTCAAAAAAGGGTTGCAATTTATGTAAACAGAACGTATTATATTACTGAAGTGGAGCGAAGTGGAGCAAAATTTCAGTAAAGTGGAGCGAAAGGAGGCGCGAAGGGATGTTCGGGAAGTACAAGCACACTGTCGACGAAAAGGGACGTCTGTTCGTGCCGTCCAAGCTGCGCGAGGAACTTGGCAACACCTTCTATGTGACACTGGGCCTGGACCACTGCCTCTCCGTCTATACGGAGTCCGGCTGGCAGGCGATTCTCGATAAATACAACGCGCTGCCGATCGTTCAGGCGCGGAAGATGCGTTTCCTGTTTGCCAATGCCGCCAAATGCGAGCCCGATAAGCAGGGCCGCTTCCTGATCCCGGCGGAGCTGCGCCAGTACGCGGGCCTTTCCAATGAAGTCACCTTCATCGGCCAGGGCGGCCACGCGGAGATCTGGGACAGCGCGGCATATGACGAGCTGGAGCGTCAGACGCTGACCCCGGAGAATCTGGCGGCTGTCATGGAGGAACTGGGCTTCTGATGGAGTTTGCACATCAATCGGTGCTTTTGAACGAGTGCATCGACGCGCTGGCGATCAAACCCGACGGGATCTACCTCGACGGGACGCTGGGCGGCGCGGGCCACTCGCTGCAGATCTGCCGGAACCTCACCACCGGCAGGCTCATCGGCGTCGACCGTGATCTGGTCGCGCTGGAGGCCGCAAAGAAGCGGCTGTACCGGCACGCGAAAAAAGTGACGCTGGTACACGATAATTTTGAAAACGTCGGCGCGATCCTCACCGCGCTTGGCCTCGACCGGATCGACGGGATGCTGTTCGATCTGGGCGTTTCATCTCCGCAGCTCGACGACGCGGAGCGCGGCTTTTCCTACATGGCCGACGCGCCGCTCGACATGCGCATGGACCGCGAGCAGTCGCTGACCGCCTATGAGATCGTCAACAACTGGCCGCGCGAAGAACTCAAATCCATCCTCTACGAATACGGCGAGGAGCGCTACGCCCCGCAGATCGCCGCCGCCATCGAGCGCGTGCGGACCGACCGCCCCATCGAAACGACGCTCGAGCTCGTCGATATCATCCGCTCGGCCATGCCGGCCAGCGCCCTCCGGGAAAAGCAGCATCCGGCCAAGCGCAGCTTCCAGGCCATACGCATCGCCGTCAACGATGAGCTCGGCGCTGTCCGCCAGGGCATGGAGGCCGCGATCGACCATCTGAAGCCCGGCGGCCGTCTCGCCGTCATCACCTTCCATTCGCTCGAAGACCGCATCGTCAAAAATGTCTTCCAGGACGCGGCCAAGGGCTGTACCTGCCCGCCGTCGTTCCCGGTCTGTGTCTGCGGCCGCAAGCCGAAGATCCGGATCCTGACGAAAAAACCCATCATCGCCACGCGCGAGGAGGTCGAGGAAAACCCACGTTCGCGCAGCGCAAAGCTCCGCGTCGCAGAGCGCGTGTGAGTCTGAAAGGAGTCCGCTGCCATGGCGCAGTCCAATAGAAAATTCTATAGAGACAACGGCGCCGCAGCCTACGACGTCTACGCCTGGAACGATCAGGCCGCCCGACAGTACGAAGACGGCCGGGCCTATGAGCGGTCCCGGCAATATGAGCTCCCCGAGGAGCAGGTCCGCGAGCAGCCCTATCGCCGCGTCAAGTCCCGCACGGCCATCGCGCCCTTCACGCTCGTCGGCATGCTGACCGTCGCCTGTCTGATGATCCTCGTGATCTTCGGCTACGTGCAGCTGTTTGAAGCCAGCAGCAGCGTCTCGAAGCTCGAAAACCAGCTCGCCAACCTCAAGGAGCAGCAGCTGATGCTGCAGAGCAAATATGACGCCAAGATCGACCTTGCCGCGGCCGAGGCGCACGCGGCTGAGATCGGCCTGACCAAATGCCAGCCGGAGCAGATCGTCTACGTGAGCTTTTCCGGCACCGACCAGGCGGAGATCTATACCCAGCAGCGCACCAGCGTCTTCGGCGAGATCCTCGACGCCATGCAGCAGAGCATCTTCGGCCTCATCGAGTATCTCCACCCCACAGCCTAAACCGCATATTTGACTCCCACAGCAGCATAAGCTTGGACAGAACCTCCCAGTTGGAAATCCGGCCGAACAGGGGCGGTCTTTGCAGACCGCCCCTTTTTTAAGCAGAAAGGCAGTTTCATGGCAAGAAAAATCATCCGCCTGCCGCGCACCAAGGAGCAGAAGCAGGCAAACAGGGAGCAGAACCAGCGGGCAAACCGCACCATCCTCCGCCGCACGCTGGTCCTGATGGTCCTGTGCGGCGTGATTGCGTTTGTTCCGCTCATCGGCACGCTCTACCATCTCATGATCACCGAGCATGACTATTACAACGAGAAGGCCATCAAAAACCAGACGCGCTCGACGAACCTCACCGCCACGCGCGGCGTGATCTACGACGCAAATATGAACGTGCTGGCCTCGTCGTCGACGGTCGAGACGGTCTTCATCGACCCCAACGAGATCGCCGAGCAGATGAAGCAGCCGGAAAACAGCAACCTGCTCGACCAGATCGCCCGCGGCCTCGGCGAGATCCTCGACGTCGAGCCCAGCTTCGTCTATGAGCAGGCCGCCGACAAGCAGTACCGCTATAAGGTCATCAAGCGCAAAATTTCCGAGGAGCTGGCCGACGAGGTCCGCGCCTTCATCAGCGAAAACAGCATCACCGGCGTGTATCTCGAGACGGATCTCAAGCGCTATTATCCCAATTCCTCCCTCGCCGCGCAGGCGCTCGGCTTCGTCTCGAGCGACAACAACGGCTCTGAGGGTCTCGAGGCCTACTACAACGAAGAGCTCTCCGGCACCGCCGGCAAGGTCGTCACCTCCAAGGGCAACTACGGCTCCGAGATGCTCTATACATATGAGAAGTACTACGACGCGTCCGACGGCAGCAGCCTCATCACCACCATCGACTCGACCGTCCAGGCCTACGTCGAGAAAAACCTGCAGAACGCCATCGATAAGTACGACATCAAAAACGGCGCGTTCTGCATCGTCATGGACGTCAACACGGGCGAGATCAAGGCCATGGCCACGCTCGGCTCCTACGACCCCAACAACTATCTGGAGATCTACGACGACACGACCGCCCTTCTGCTCGAAAACGAGCGGGCGGCGGCCCTCGCCCTGCCCGAGGCCTCCGCAGCCTATGAGGCCGCGATCGAGACCTACAAGCAGGACGTCGCGGCGGCCCGTATGGCGCAGTGGCGCAACCGCTGCGTGTCCGACGGCTATGAGCCCGGCTCGACCTTCAAGCTCATCACGCTGGCCTCCGCGCTCGATTCCGGCGCCGTCACGCTGAACGACTCGTTCTACTGCGGCGGCCAGGAAAAGTTCACCGGCCGTGAGCAGATCCTGAACTGCTGGAAATCCGCCGGTCACGGCGCGCAGACGACCGCCCAGGCTCTCGGCAACTCCTGCAACATCGCCTTCGGCCACATCGGCCTGCGCATGGGCGGCGACACGTTCTACGATTATCTCAAGAGCTTCGGCATCATGGAAAAGACCGGCGTCGACCTGCCCGGCGAGGCCAGCGGCCTGTTCTACGAGCGCAAATACCTCAACGACCCGGCAAACTACGGCACGTCCTACCTCATCACCTCCTCCTTCGGCCAGAGCTTCCGCATCACGCCCATGCAGCTCGTGCGCGCCGTGGCCGCGATCGTCAACGGCGGCTACGTGCTCGAGCCCTATATCGTGAGCGAGGTCGTGGACGCGGACGGCAATACCGTAGAGAAAAACGAAAAGACCGTCCTGCGGCAGGTCATCAGCCAGCAGACCTCCGAGACGATGCGCACGCTCATGGAGCAGGTCGTCACCGAGGGCACGGCCTCCGCGGCCCGGACGCCCGGCTACCGCGTCGGCGGCAAGACCGGCACGTCCGAAAAGCTCGACGAATATGACGAGAACGGCCAGCAGGTCAAGGACAAGATCGTCTCCTTCGTCGGCGTTGCGCCGATCGACGACCCGAAATACGTCGTCCTTGTCGCGCTCGATACCCCGGCCTATTCGGAAAACAGTGAAAAATACACCGTCCACGGCATGTACATCTCCGGCGGCCTGATGGCTGCGCCGACCGTGCGCGATATCTTCCTCGACATTCTCCCGTACCTCGGCGTCGAGCCGGACTACGGCTCTGAGGATATCCGCGGCGTCAACTTCACCGTCCCCGACGTCATCGGCATGGACGAGACAGAGGCGGGCGAGCTGCTCGCCGAGAAGACCATCACCTACCGCGTGGTCGGCACCGGCTCCGTCGTGACCGACCAGCTGCCCGTCGCAGGCAGCCAGGTGCCCGGCAATTCGCAGATCATCCTCTACATGGGCGCGGAGAAGCAGGCGACGCGCGTCGAGGTCCCGGATTTCATCGGCTGCTCCGTCGCGGACGTCAACTACCTGGCCTCGAACGCGGGCCTCTACGTCCAGGCCAAGGGCACGGACCGCACGGATGTCTACGTTCTCGCGGCCTACCAGGATATCGATCCCGGCACAGAGGTTGACAGAGGTACTACAATTACGGTAGAATTCTCTTCCACGGGCGCATCCGACTAAGGAGGACACTATGAAACTCAAAGAACTGCTGCACGGCCTTGACGTGCTGGAGCTGCACGCGGACGAAGATCTGGACATCACCGGCGTCCAGTACGATTCCCGGCAGGTCACGTCCGGCGATCTGTTCGTCGCGATCTCCGGCTTCCAGACCGACGGCCACAGGTATATCCCCAAAGCCATGGAAAACGGCGCAGTCTGCGTCGTCTGCGAAAAAAAGCCGGAAACGGACATTGCCTATGTGCTGGTCCCCGACGCGCGCGCGGCGCTGGCCGCGCTCGGCGCGAACTGGTTCGGCCATCCGTCGGACAGCATGTGCATGATCGGCATCACCGGCACGAACGGCAAGACCACGAGCACGTATCTGCTCAAGCACGTGCTCGAAAAGACCCTCGGCGCGAAGGTCGGCCTCATCGGCACCATCCAGAACATGATCGGAGACGAGGTCCTGCACACCGAGCGCACGACGCCCGAATCCTTCGAGCTGCAGAAGCTGTTCGCCGAGATGAAGGCCGCGGGCTGCACACACGTCATCATGGAGGTCTCGTCCCACGCGCTGGTCCTGCACCGCGCGGACCAGATCGCCTTCCGCGTCGGCGTGTTCACGAACCTCACCGAGGACCACCTCGACTTCCACAAGACCATGGACGCCTACTGCGATGCCAAGGCCATGCTCTTTACCCGCTGCCGGACCGGCGTCGTCAACGTGGACGATGCCTACGCCGGCCGCATCCTGGCGCAGGCCTCCTGCCGCTGCCTGACCTACTCTGCGCAGCAGCCGGCAAGCCTTCGCGCAAAGCACCTGCAGCTGCTGTCTGACCGCGTGGAGTTTGACGCGGAATACGACGGGCAGACGCAGCCGGTCACGCTCGGCATCCCCGGCATCTTCAGCGTTTATAACGCCCTCGGCGTCATCGGCGCGGCGCTCGCGCTGGAGATCCCGCTGCCCGCCATCGCCGACGCTCTGCGGACCGCGCAGAGCGTCAAGGGCAGGGTAGAGGTCGTCCCCACGCCGGGAAAGGACTATACCGTCCTCATCGACTACTCCCACACCCCGGACAGCCTCGAAAATATCTTAAAAGCCGTGCGCGGCTTCTGCCGCGGCCGCGTGATCGCGGTCTTCGGCTGCGGCGGCGACCGCGACCCGTTCAAGCGCCCCGTCATGGGCAGAATCGCGGCGCAGCTCGCCGACCTCAGCATCGTCACCTCGGATAATCCCCGCACAGAAGACCCCTATAAGATCCTCCGGCAGATCCTGGCCGGGATGCAGGAAGCCGAGACGCCCTACGAAGTCATCGAGACCCGCGAGGCCGCCATCTTCCGAGCCATGGATCTGGCCCGGAAGGACGATATCATCGTCCTCTGCGGCAAGGGCCACGAGACCTATCAGGAGATCGGACACGAAAAACGCCATCTGGACGAGCGCGAGGTCGTCCGTGCGTATCTGGAGAGGGAAAGATGAAAGAACTGACACTCAGGAAAATCGCAGAGGCCTGCCACGGGACTGTCGCACCGGAGGCAGAGACCGTTACCGTCACCGGCGTCCAGTCCGACTCCCGCCGAGTCCGGCCCGGCGACCTCTTTGTCGCCATCAAGGGCGAGAAGGCCGACGGCCATGACTTTGTCGCCATGGCCGCGAGCCTCGGCGCGAAGGCCGCGCTGGTCGCAAGACCCGTGGAAGCGCCGATCCCCACCATCCTCGTCGCCGACACCATCCGCGCCTACGGTGATCTGGCGGCAGCCTACCGTGAGCACGCCGGCATCACCGTCATCGGCATCACCGGCAGCGTCGGCAAGACGACGACCAAGGAAATGACGGCCTGCCTGCTCGCGCGCAGCTTCCATACCGCCCGCACTGAGGGCAACCACAACAATAACCTCGGCCTTCCCATGACCATTCTCGACATGCCGGACGACACCGAGGTCGCCGTGCTCGAAATGGGCATGAACCACTTCGGCGAGATGGCCTACCTGACCTCCATCGCGCGGCCGGATATCGCCATCATCACCAACATCGGCACCATGCACATCGAGCACCTGGGCTCCCGCGAGGGCATCCTGCAGGCCAAGCTCGAGATCTTCCGCGGCGTGCCGAAAAACGGCGTCGGCGTCTTCAACGGTGACGAGCCCCTGCTGTGGAACGTCCGTGCGGACGGCGGCCACAAGAAATACTACTTCGGCATCGAAAATCACGCCTGCGACGTGTTCGCCACGGACATTCAGGAGCTCGAAGACGGCATGCGCTTTGTCGTCAGCGGCTTCGGCCACCGCTTTGAGCTGTTTGTCCCCGTGCTGGGCCGCCATACGGTCTATAACGCGCTGGCCGCTGTCACGGCCGCGCTCCTGCTCAAGATCCCGCCCGAGACCATCCAGGCGCAGATCTCCGGCTTCCAGAATACCGGCATGCGCCAGAAGATCTACGAGCGCGACGGCTTCACCATCATCGAGGACTGCTACAACGCCGGTCCCGAGTCGACCGAGGCCGCGCTCGATATCCTCGCCGGTTTCCGCGCGCGGGCCAAGGGCCGCTGCATCGCCGTCCTCGGCGATATGCTCGAGCTCGGCAACCGCTCGGCTGCGGAGCATTACCGCATCGGCCGCATCGCCGCGGCGAAGGTCGACATGCTCTACACCTACGGCACGAATTCCGAGCGCATGGTCTCCGGCGCGATCACCGGCGGCATGAAGCAGAAATTCGTCGAGCATTTCGACACGCACGAGGACCTGGCGCACATGCTCAAGATGCGTGCCCGGCCCGGCGACGTGATCTTGTTCAAGGGCAGCCGCGGCATGCGGATGGAAAAGGCCCTGTCGCTGTTTTTGAAGGAAGAAGAGTCGTAACTGCACGGCCTGTAGTTTACAAGAGAGAGTCTCGGAGGGATCCAGAATGGATGCAATGTTTTTTATCGTTCTCGGCGCGACGCTGGTCTCGTTTTTGCTGACGCTTGCGTTCGGCCGTTTCGTTATTCCCATGCTGCGCGCGCTGCACGCGGGCCAGTCCATCCGTGAGGTCGGCCCGCAGTGGCACAATTCCAAGGCCGGTACGCCGACCATGGGCGGCATCATGTTCATCGCCGCCATCCTCCTCTGCACGGTCGGTTTCGGCTGGAAGAGCATGGTGGAAAATGCCGACTACACGCACCTGTACGTCCTGGGCCTTGCCCTGTGCTACGGTCTGGTCGGCTTCGCCGACGACTTCGTCAAGGTCAAGCTCAAGCGCAATCTCGGCCTCACCGCCAGCCAGAAGTTCCTGCTGCAGCTCGTTGTGGCCGTCATTTTCCTGTTCGTGCTCAAAAAGAGCGGCGACCTCAGCTGCGACCTCTATATCCCGTTCTGGAACCTCGATCTCGAAATCCCGACGGCGGTCTACATGGTCTTCGCGGCCTTCGTCATCGTCGGCTGCGTCAACGCCGTGAACCTCACCGACGGCGTCGACGGCCTTTCGAGCAGCGTGACCATCCCGGTCATGGTCTTCTTCGCCGCGACGGCCTATATCTACGGCCGCACGACGCTGGCCCTGCTCCCCGCGACGGTCGCGGGCGGCCTCGCAGCCTTCCTCTGCTACAACTTCCATCCGGCCAAGGTCTTCATGGGCGACACCGGCTCGCTGTTCCTCGGCGGCATGGTCTGCGGCATGGCATTCGCGCTCGATATGCCGCTGATCCTCATCCTGGTCGGCATTATCTACATCTGCGAGACGCTATCCGTCATCCTCCAGGTCACGTATTTCAAGCTGACCCACGGCAAGCGCATCTTCAAAATGACCCCCATCCACCACCACTTCGAGCTGTGCGGCTGGAAAGAGGAGAAGATCGTCTTCGTCTTCACCGCCATCACCCTCGTCATGTGCGTACTGGCCTATCTTGGCGTTATGAACCGGTATTGATCCCGGTTTTCCCGGAAAGGAGCGACCCCCTATGGCAAGCCGTCAGGACGGCGTCACGCAGCTGTATGATCTCCCGCAGGGCGGGGAACCGGAGCGGCTGCCGCAGCCGGAAAAAACAAAGGATAAAGTCCTGCTTGACGAGCGCGGACTGCTGGATCTGCCGTTTCTGGCGCTGACGGTCCTGCTCGTGCTCATCGGCGTGATCATGGTCTTCTCGGCCTCCTACGCCCGCGCGTACTACCTGACCGGCAACTCGACCTACTATTTTGCCCGCCAGGCCATCTTCGCCGTCGCCGGGATCGCCGGCATGCTCTTTGTCAGCCGGCTCAACTATCAGCTCTGGCGCAGCGCCTCGTTCATCATCCTGCTGGTCTCGGTGTTTTTTCTCATGCTCGTGCCGATCATCGGCTCCACGGCTAACGGCGCCAAGCGCTGGATCAAGGTCGCGGGCACCCGCTTCCAGCCCTCCGAGCTGGCGAAGATCGCCATCATCATGACCTTCTCCGCCCTCATCTCCACCTACCGCGACAAAATGCGGACCTTCCGCTACGGCATCCTGCCGTTCGTCGTCATCATGGTCGTCCTGTGCGGCCTGGTCGCGCTCGAGCGTCATTTCTCCTGCATTCTCATCATGCTGCTCCTCGCGGCCGCCATGCTGTTTCTCGGCGGCGTGCAGCTCAAATGGTTCGCCCTCGGCGGCATCGCCGTCGGCCTGTTCGCCTTCATCTATCTCAAAACGCAGGGCTATGCCGGCAGCCGCATCACCGCCTGGCGTGACCCGGCCTCCGATCCAACGGACAACGGCTATCAGATCCTTCAGTCGCTCTACGCCATCGGCTCCGGCGGCCTCATGGGCCTCGGCCTCGGCAAGAGCCGCCAGAAATATCTGTACTTGCCCGAGGAGCACAACGACTATATTTTCCCCATCCTCTGCGAGGAGCTGGGTTTTGTCGGCGCGGTCGTCGTGATCCTGCTCTTCATTCTTCTCATCGTGCGCGGCTATTATATCGCCATGCACGCGCGTGACCGCTTCGGCGCGCTGCTCGCCGCGGGGATCTCCACGCATTTTGCGCTTCAGACCTTCCTCAACATTGGCGTCGTCACGAATTTCCTCCCGGCCACCGGCATTTCACTCCCGTTCTTCTCCTATGGCGGCACGGCGCTGCTCATGCAGCTGTTTGAGGCCGGTATCGTCCTGGCCGTGTCCCGGCAGAACGACAATAAACTCCTGTAAAGCAAAAGGGGAGAGCCTATGAACATCGTCTTTACCTGCGGCGGCACCGGCGGACATATCTATCCCGCCATCGCGGTCGCCCGCATGTTCCGCGAGCGCCAGCCGGACTGCAGGATCCTCTTCATCGGCGCGGAGGACGGCATGGAAAACAAGCTCGTCCCGCGCGAGGGCTTCGAGCTGCAGACCGTGCAGATCTCCAACTACCAGCGAAAGCTGACCCCCGCCGCCATCTGGCACAATCTCGTGACCGTGCAGCGCATGTCCGCGACGTTCGCCAAAACGAAGCGCATCCTGAAGGACTTCCAGCCCGACGTCATCGTCGGCACCGGCGGCTACGCCAGCTTCCCCGCGCTCAAGATGGGCGCGAAGCTCGGCATCCCCACCTGCGTGCATGAGTCGAACGCCGTCCCGGGCCTCACCACGAAGCTCGTCGCACGCACGGCCAGCCGCATCATGGTCTCCTTCGACGCCAGCCGCCAGCACTATCCCGACCCCGAAAAGGTCCTCCTGACCGGCACGCCCGTGCGGGAGGAATTCCTCTACGCCAAACGCCAGCAGGCCCGGCAGGCACTCGGCCTCGGCGACGAGCCCTTGATCGTCTCGTGCTGGGGCAGCCTCGGCGCGCGGGAGATGAACAAGAAGATCGCGCAGTTCATGCGCTGCGAATGCGAAGACGGTACGCCCTTCCATCACATCCACGCCACCGGCTCCTTCGGCTGGCGCTGGATGCCGGACTACGTCAAAGAGCAGGGCGTCGACCTTGCCGCGCACCCGGCGCTGGACATGCGGGAATATATCTATGACATGCCGCAGGTGCTCGCCGCGGCGGACCTCATCATCTGCCGCGCAGGCGCGGCGACCATCGCCGAGGTCTGCGCCAGCGGCACGCCCTGCATCATGGTGCCGAGCCCGAACGTGACCGGCAACCATCAGGAAAAGAATGCCCGGGTGCTTGAACGCTCCGGCGCGGCCGTCGTCCGCGAAGCGGACTGCGACGGCAGAAGCCTCTACGAGACCGCAAAGGCGATCCTCTCGGATCCCGAGCGGACCGGCGGCATGCGCACCGCCGCCCGCGGCATGGCCGTGGTCGACGCGGCCGAGCGCATCTACCAGACCGCGATCGAGCTCGCCCGGGGCTGACACGAAGCGCCTCCGGCGCGCATAGGATGGGCAAAATCCAAGGTATGAAGGAGAATGCCCATGCCAGCAGCGCTGCTCGTTTCCAAGTCGCCGCCGCTCTGCGGCGAACTGACGGTCCACGGTGCGAAAAACAGCGTCCTGCCCATCCTGGCCGCGACGCTGCTATGCAGGACGCCCTGCGTCCTGCATAACTGCCCCGATATCCTTGACGTGACCCACACGCTGCAGATCCTGCGCCATCTCGGCTGCAGCTGCGAGCGCAGCGGCTCGACCCTTTCCATAGATCCGCGCGGCTTTGCGGAAAACGCCGTCCCACCGGCGCTCGCAGGCTCCATGCGCGCCTCGAGCCTCTTTCTCGGCGCGCTCCTGGCCCGGACCGGGGCGGCCGCGCTGACG
>ERZ857827.2876-NODE-2876-length-11449-cov-53.531683_pt1 | contig 11449 bp, 7 predicted proteins | sample MGYA00519761_ERZ857827 | MGnify/ENA primary metagenome ERZ857827 (study PRJEB31778, sample SAMEA3449370) | human gut metagenome | biome: human gut; feature: human-associated habitat; material: faeces | place: United Kingdom | collected 2010/2012 ... | reverse complement strand
ACGACTATCTGGTCAAGCCCTTCGAGATGAAGGAGCTGATGGCCCGCATCAACGCGGTGCTCCGCCGCAGCGAAATTCCCGACGACACCAAAAAGCGCCTGACCTTCGACAAGCTGGTCATCGACCTGGACAGCTATGAGCTGCTGGTGGACGGTAAGAAGATCGACACGCCCCCCAAAGAGCTGGAGCTTCTGTATCACCTGGCCTCCACCCCCAACCGGGTGTATACCCGCAACCAGCTGCTGGACGAGGTGTGGGGCTTCGACTATTTCGGCGACTCCCGCACCGTGGACGTGCACATCAAGCGCCTGCGGGAAAAGGTGGAGGGCGTGTCCGACCAGTGGGAGCTGAAAACCGTGTGGGGCGTGGGCTATAAGTTCGAAGTGAAATGAGCCAGGAAAAGATCACCCGGTTCCGCCGCCGGTTCGACAGTCTCTATTGGCAGCAGTTCCTGCTGACGGCGGGCATGGTGCTGCTGACGCTTTTGCTGCTGGGCGTGTCGTTTTACGCCCTGAGCTATAACGACACCGTGTCCGAGCGGCGCAGCGAAATGCGCCAGCACGCGGAGCTCATTGCCAACATGTCCGGGGACTATCTGGCCTCCGACGGGCAGACCGCCAGCCCCAGCCTGCAGAATCTCATCGCCCTGGCCGCCGGGCTTACCAAGGCGGACTTTCTCCTGTGCAACGACCAGGGCTACGCCCTGCTGACCTCTGATGAACGGCTGGGAGGCCAGGTGGTGTCCGTCCCCCAGGAGATTCAGGACGCCGTTTTCGGGGACAAGGGCTTTTACCAGGGCCGCAGCAGCATCGGCGGCGCATATGACCTCCGGCAGTTCGTGGTGGCGGTGCCCGTCACCCAGGAGGACGGCGGCACCGTGGGCATGGTCCTGGCGGTGATGGACGCCCGGTCCCTGATGAGCATGTGGCGCTCCTTCATCGGCCTGTTCTTCATGACCTCGGCCATCATCCTGCTGATCTCCTTTGTGGCCAGCTCCCTGACCTCCATGCGCCAGATTCAGCCCATCCGGGAGATGGTCCAGGCCACCCGGTCCTATGCCGCCGGAAACTTCGACGTGCGCATGCAGGACACCGGCCGCAGCGACGAGATCGGCGAGCTGGCGGCGTCCTTCAACAACATGGCCGACTCCCTGGCGGAAACCGAGCGCCAGCGAAGCGAGTTCATCGCCAACATCTCCCACGAGCTGAAAACCCCCATGACCACCATCGCCGGATATACCGACGGCATCCTGGACGGCACCATTCCCCCGGAGAAGGAACGGAAATATCTCCAGATCATCTCCGACGAAAGCCGCCGCCTCAGCCGCCTGGTCCGCCGGATGCTGGATATCTCCCAGATTCAGTCCCAGCAGGACATGAAGAAGGAGGACTTCGACCTGTGCGAGAGTATGCGCCTGGCCCTGCTGTCCATGGAGCAGAAGATCACCGACCGGGGCCTGGACGTGGAGGCGGACATCCCCGAGGATTCCGTCATGGTCCAGGGGGTCAACGACCTGATCACCCAGGTGATCTATAACCTGCTGGAAAACGCCGCCAAGTTCGCCGCCCCCGGGTCCACCCTGTACCTGGGGCTGACGGAGACCGGCGGCGACAAGGCGGTGGTCACCGTCCGCAACACCGGCCACACCATTCCGGCGGAGGAGATTCCCCTGCTGTTCGAGCGCTTCCACAAATCCGACAAATCCCGCAGCGAGGACAAGGACGGCTACGGGCTGGGCCTGTATGTGGTGAAAACCATCCTGTCCCAGCATAAGGAGAAGATCACCGTCACCAGCGAAAACGGCGTCACCTCCTTCAGCTTCACCGTGCAGCTGGCCCACCCCATGCGCAATACATGAGAGGAACTTTTGCTATGACAGACGAAAACAAGGATATCTGCCCGGAAACTCCGGAGACTGCTCCCCTGTCTCCGGAAAGCCCGGAAACCGTCCCCCTGTCTCCGGAACTGCCGGAGACCCCGGAAGCGGCCCCGGAGGAGCCGAAGGAGGTGGTCTCCTGGTACATTCCCAAGGAGCCCCAGGGCCGGGAGGTGGTCAGCTACTATGTCCAGCGGGACCCCATGCCCCAGAACGTCTGGCAGCAGGCCGCCAAAAAGGAGAAGCGCCGCAGCCGTCTGTGGCTGTGGATCTCCCTGGCCGTGCTGGCGGTGACGGTGGCGGCTGTGGTGCTGGCGGCCATACTGGGCGGCAGCAGCGGCAGCGGTCAGCATCGGCCCCTGCCCGACGGCGACGGCGACAACCCCAGCAGCATTGTGGACATTTTCGGCAGCAAGGCCACTACCATCCCCCGCATCCAGGGGGACAAGGGCGTGCGCCTGGCCTGCCGGGACCCCCAGAGCCAGCCCCTGACGGCCCAGGAGGTATATGCCAAGGTGAATCCCTCCGTGGTCACCGTGGTGTCCGAGCAGTCGGAGGGAGCCTCCATCGGCACCGGCGTCATCATGACCTCCGACGGGTATATCATCACCAACGCCCATGTGATCTCCGGCGGCAAGAGCTGCTGGGTGGCCCTGGACACCGGCGTCACCTATGAGGTGAACTTAGTGGGCTTTGACGAGGAGGAGGACCTGGCCGTGCTGAAGGCCGATCCCCAGAATCCCCTGCCCGCCGCCGAATTCGGCAACTCCGACCTGGTGCAGGTGGGCGACACCGCCTATGCCATCGGCAACCCCCTGGGGGTGGAGCTGCGGGGCACCATGACCAGCGGCATCATCTCCGCCGTCAACCGCGCCGTGGAGGTGGACGGCAAGACCATGACCCTGCTACAGACCAGCGCCGCCCTGAACAACGGCAACTCCGGCGGCCCCCTGATCAACGAATACGGCCAGGTCATCGGCATCAACACCCTGAAAATGAGCACCACCGACAGCACCGAGGCCACGGTGGAGGGCCTGGGCTTCGCCCTGCCCATCAGCTCCGTCAGCTTCGTGGTCAACGACCTCATCGCCAATGGCCGCTACCGGGGCGCCCCCTCCCTGGGCATCACCGTCACCACCGTGGAAAAGGACGGCGGCGGCACCCAGGTCCAGGTCATGGAGGTCAGCACCGGCTCCGGCGCGGCCGACGCGGGCATCCAGGCCGGGGACGTGATCCTGGCGGCAGACGGCCAGGCCGTGTCCGTTACCTCCGACCTGCTGACGATCCGGCGCAGCCACATCATCGGCGACACCGTGACCCTGACCATCCTCCGGGACGGCCAGCAGTTCGACGTGGAGGTGACCCTCCGCTCCAACCGCAGCTTCGGCTGACAGATAACGCCCAAAAGGACGGACCCGGGGTCCGTCCTTTTTTGTCCCGGGCCTGTCCCGGGTTTGTTCACACGTTTTTCATTTGCATAGCCGGGACGGGTGTGGTATACTATATAGGTATTTGTATATTCTGGTGCTCTGCACCCTCGTATAGCAGAAAGGAATCAAAAACTATGGGACTGATCCAGAAAATCTTCGGCACCTACAGTGAGCGGGAGCTGAAATCCATCTACCCCATCGCCGACAAGATCGAGGCCCTGGAGGAGGAATACCGCGCCCTCACCGACGAACAGCTTCAGGCCAAGACTCCGGAGTTCAAGCAGCGCCTGCAGCAGGGCGAGACCCTGGACGACATCCTGCCGGAGGCCTTTGCCGCCGTGCGGGAGGCGGCGGACCGGGTGCTGGGCCTGCGCCCCTATCGGGTGCAGCTCATCGGCGGCATCGTCCTGCATCAGGGACGCATCGCCGAGATGAAAACCGGTGAGGGCAAGACCCTGGTGGCCACCCTGCCGGCCTATCTCAACGCCCTGACCGGCAACGGCGTCCATATCGTCACCGTCAACGACTATCTGGCCAAGCGCGACAGTGAGTGGATGGGCAAGGTCCACCGCTTCATGGGCCTGACCGTGGGCCTGATCGTCCACGACCTGACCAAGGAGCAGCGCCAGGCCGCCTATGCCGCCGACATTACCTACGGCACCAACAACGAGATGGGCTTCGACTATCTGCGGGACAACATGGCCATCTATAAGGATGAGCAGGTCCAGCGGGGCCACAGCTTCGCCATCGTGGACGAGGTGGACTCCATCCTGATCGATGAGGCCCGGACCCCCCTGATCATCTCCGGCATGGGAGAGAAATCCACCCAGCTGTATGACATGGCCGAGTCCTTCGCCTGCCGCCTGAAAAAATATGTGGTGACGGAGACCGACGACAAGGAGGCCGAGGACGAAACCCTGGACGCGGACTACATCGTGGACGAAAAGGCCCGCACCGCCACCCTGACGGCCCGGGGCATTGCCAAGGCCGAGGAGTTCTTCCACCTGGATAACCTCTCCGACCCGGAGAACAGCACCATCGCCCACCACATCAACCAGGCCATCAAGGCCCACGGCACCATGAAGCGGGACGTGGACTATGTGGTGAAGGACGGCGAGATCATCATTGTGGATGAGTTCACCGGCCGCCTGATGTTCGGCCGCCGGTATTCCGAGGGCCTGCACCAGGCCATCGAGGCCAAGGAGCACGTCTCCGTCCAGCGGGAGAGCAAGACCCTGGCCACCATCACCTTCCAGAATTACTTCCGCCTGTACAGCAAGCTCTCCGGCATGACCGGTACGGCCATGACCGAGGAGGAGGAGTTCGGCACCATCTACAAGCTGGACATTGTGGAAATTCCCACCAACCGCCCGGTGGTCCGTATCGACAACGAGGACGCCGTGTACAAAACCGAGCAGGGGAAGTACCGGGCGGTGATCCGCCAGGTGAAGGAGTGCCACGAAAAGGGCCAGCCCGTCCTGGTGGGCACCGTGTCCATCGAGAAGAACGAGCTTCTCAGCCGGATGCTCACCAAGGAGGGCATCAAACACAACCTCCTCAACGCCAAGAACCACGAGAAGGAGGCCGAGATCGTGGCCCAGGCGGGCCAGTTCGGGGCCGTCACCGTGGCCACCAACATGGCAGGCCGCGGTACCGATATCATGCTGGGCGGCAACGCCGAGTATATGGCCACCAACGACCTGCGCAAGGCCGGTTACACCGACGAGGTCATCGCCGACGCCACCGGCTATGCCGAGACCGACAACCACGAGATTCTGGAGGCCCGCCAGCTGTTTGCCGACAAGCTCCGTCAGCATAAGGCGGAGATCTCCGGCGAGGCGGACCGGGTGCGCCAGGCCGGCGGCCTGTTCATCATCGGCACCGAGCGCCACGACTCCCGCCGGATCGATAACCAGCTCCGCGGCCGTGCCGGCCGCCAGGGCGACCCCGGCGAGACCCGGTTCTACATCTCCCTGGAGGATGACCTGATGCGCCTGTTCGGCGGCGAACGGGTCCAGGCCGCCATGGAGCGCATGAACATCGACGAGGATATGCCCATCGAGAGCAAGATGCTCACCCGCTCCATCCAGCAGGCCCAGACCACCGTGGAGTCCCGGAACTTCCAGGCCCGTAAGTCCGTGCTGGAGTATGACGATGTCATGAACAAGCAGCGGGAGATCATCTATGGCCAGCGCCGCCAGGTGCTGGAGGGCATGGACGTGAAGGACGTCATCATGAATATGATGAACACCTCCATCACCCACCTGGTGCAGAATGCCTTCTCCGGCGTCCATCACCTGGATATGACCTCCTGCCAGGAGCTTCTGCGGCAGGTGGAGGGCCTGTACTTCCCCAAGTACGCCGTGCGCTTCTCCCAGGAGCAGCTGGACGCCATGGACGCCCAGGCCGTCATTGACGCCTTCACCCAGGCCGCCGCCGCCTACTATCAGCAGAAGGAGGACGAGTTCACCGCCCCGGTGATGCGGGAGGTGGAGCGCGTGGTCCTGCTTCGCGTGGTGGATGAATACTGGATGGAGCACATCGACGCCATGAGCGACCTGCGCCAGGGCATCCGCCTGCGGGCCTATGCCCAGACCGACCCCATCATCGCCTATAAGAAGGAATCCCTGGAGATGTTCGAGGAGATGATCGCCGCCATCCAGGACGAGACGGTCCGGCGGCTGTATTCCGTGCGGCTGAAGAAGAACGAGGAGGTCAAGCGGGAGCGGGTGGCCAACGCCACCTCCGAAAGCGTGGGCGGCGACGGCACCGTGAAAAAACAGCCCCGGAAGGTCAAGAAGATCGGCCGAAACGAGCCCTGCCCCTGCGGCTCCGGCAAGAAGTATAAGAACTGCTGCGGCAGGAACGCATAAGGCGGGACAGGCGATTCTTTGCCCGCCGCCGACAAATATCACGGATTCGGAATGACAAGGAGTATTCTATGTCCTTTCTCACCCATACAAGCGAAAACGTGCTGTGGATGTCCAGCTCCCTGCTGGACGGCTCCGGCGTGCGCCACGGGTTCTCCACCCGCGTCGGCGGCGTCAGCCCCGCCCCCTGGGACTCCCTGAACCTGGGCGTGGGCCGGGGGGACGACATGGACCGGGTCCGGGAAAATTACCGCCGGTTCTGTGCCGCCCTGGGGGTGGATGAGCACCGGGCGGTGCTGAGCAAGCAGGTCCACGAGGACAACGTCCGCCATGTGACGGCGGAGGACTGCGGCAAGGGCCTGTTCCGGGACCGGGACTATACCAGCGTGGACGCCATGGTCACGGACACCCCGGATATCCCCCTGGTGGTGTTCTCCGCCGACTGCGGCATCATCCTGCTTCACGACCCGGTGCACGGGGCCGTGGGCGCGGCCCATGCCGGCTGGCGGGGCGCCGCTGGCGGCATCGTATACAAAACCGTCCGCCGGATGCAGGAGCTGTTCGGCACGGACCCCGGGGACCTGCGGGCCGCCATCGGGGCGGCCATCGGCCCCTGCTGTTTTGAAACGGACGCGGACGTACCCCAGGCCCTGGAGGCCGCCCTGGGGGCGGAGGCGGAGCCGTATATCACCCGCCGGGGGCCCAAGTGGCACGTGGACCTGAAGGGCGTCAACGCCCGGTGGCTGGAAAAGGCCGGGGTGCGGCAAATCGACGTGTCCCCGGACTGCACCGCCTGCCATCCGGAGCTGTACTGGTCCCACCGGCGGATGGGCCAGGCCCGGGGCGCTCAGATCGCCATGATCTGCCTGTGAAATCGAGGTATCCCATGAAAAAGCGCATATTCGCGGCGCTTCTGGCCCTGTGCCTGACGGCGCTGACCGGGTGCGACTGGTCGACGGCCGACCCGGAAGACATTTTCGGCACCCTGACGGACTATTACAACGTGGAGCAGAAGAAGCAGGACGTGAAGCTCACCTCCTTCGCCCTGCCCTATCTCAAGGGGGAAACGGCGGACCCCATCACCTGCTCCGACGGGGCCATGCAGACCCTGGGGGCCCTGCTGTATGAGGGGCTGTTCGCCCTGGACGGGTCCTTTGACCCCCAGCCCGCCCTGGCGGAGTCCTACACCTATGACGCCGCCCGGTATACCTACACCATCACCCTGCGAAGCGGCGTCACCTTCAGCGACGGCAGTGCCGTTACCGCCCGGGACGTGGTGAACAGTCTGCGCCGGGCCCAGTCCTCCGCCCGCTACAGCGGGCGGCTGGCGGAGGTGTCGGACCTCTGGGCCAGCGGCGGGGCGGTGCGCATCACCCTCACCGGTGACAACCGGAGCTTCGTCTCCCGGCTGGACATCCCCATTGTGAAGTCCGGCACCGAGAGCAGTACCTTCCCCACCGGCACCGGGCCTTACGCCTACAGCGGCGAGGGCGGCGCCCATCTGGCCAAAAACGCCTCCTGGTGGCAGGGGAAGTCCCTGCCCCTGGAGCGCATCGAGCTGACCGCCTGCAAGGATACGGACTCCGTGTCCTACGCCTTCTATGCCCGGGAGGTCCAGCTTCTGTTCTGCGACCTGACCGGGGCGGACGACTCCAGTGTATACGGAAGCGGCGACTATACCGACGCCGCCGCCACCATTATGCAGTATCTGTGCCTGAACACCCGCCGGGCCCCCTTTGACGACCCCGCCGTCCGCCGGGCCGTGACCCTGGGCGTGGACCGGGCCAGCTGTGTCAGCGCCTATCTGCTGGGCCACGGTCTGGCGGCCCAGTTCCCGGTGTCCCCGGCCAGCGGCCTGTATCCCAAGGACCTGGAGGCCGCCTATTCCCAGGATGGCTACGCCTCCGCCCTGGAGGCGGCGGGCCTGAACACCGGCAAGACCCGGAGCCTGACCCTGCTGGTGAACCAGGAGAGCAGCTTCCGGGTGTCCACCGCCCAGACCATCGCGGCGGGGCTGTCCCGGTACGATCTGCAGGTCACCGTGCGCTCACTGCCCTATGACGAGTATGTCCAGGCCCTGGAGCAGGGGGACTTCGACCTGTGCCTGTGCCAGGTGAAGCTCACCGCCGACTGGGACCTGCGTCCCCTTCTGCAAAGCTATGCCGCCATGAACTACGGCGGCTTTGCCGACCCCGAGACGGACGCCCTGCTGGCGGCCCTGTGCGCCGCCGAGGCCGGGGAGCGGTCCGCCGCCATGACGGCCCTGTGCGAAAAGCTCCTGGACCAGGCTCCCATGGTGCCGGTGTGCTTCAAGAGCTATTCCGTGCTCCTGCCCGCCGGTGCGGCGTCCTCCCCCATCACCCCCACCGCCTCCAACCCGTTTTACGGCATTTCCGATTGGAAGCTCAATATGAAATAAGCCCCCGAAAGAAGGAACACCTATGAAACAAACCCGCAATCTGGAGGACCTGCTCCGGCAGTACGATCTGCTGGCGGCCCCGGCGGCCCGGGACGCGGCCGTCACCGGTATCTGCAACGATTCCCGCCGGGCCCGGGACGGCGACCTCTTTATCTGCAAGGGCTACGGCTTCAAGCCGGAGTATCTGGCCATGGCCCGGAGCCGGGGGGCCGTGTGCGCCCTGGCAGAGACGGACTTTCCCGGGGTGGACATCCCCTGCATCCGGGTCACCGACGTCCGCAAGGCCCAGAGCCTGGCGGCCCGGTGGTTTTACGACAATCCCTCCGACGGCCTGACCCTTATCGGCGTCACCGGCACCAAGGGGAAAACCACCACCTCCTATATGATCCAGGCCGTCACCAACGCCCTGGCGGGCCGGACCATGGGCCTCAGCTCCTCCGCCGGACGCTACTGCGGCGGCCCGGACGTGGACACCCATCTGACCACGCCGGAGTCCCTGGACCTGCAGTGGCTGTTTGCCCAGGCCCGGGATCACGGCCTGCCGTATATGACCGCCGAGGTATCCAGCCAGGCGTATCAGGTGGAGCGGGTCTACGGCGAGCACTTCGACATCGGGGTGTTCCTGAACTTCAGCGAGGACCACATCTCCCCCAAGGAGCACGCCTCCATGGAGGAGTATCTGCAATGCAAGCTCCAACTGCTGGAAAACAGCGGCCGGGCCGTGATCTGCCGGGAGACGGCCCAGTTTGACCGGGTATATGACACCGCCCGCCGCTGCTGCCGGGAGACGCTGCTGGTGGGCATGGACCGGGACGACTGCGATCTGACCGTCCGGCAGGTGGAGAAGCTGACCCACGGCTTCCGCTTTTTCGTTCAGGAGCGGGGCAGTGAGGTCCTGCACCCCTATCACCTGGCCATGGACGGGGATTTCAACATCGAAAACGCCCTGGCCGCCATCGGCGTGGGGCGTATGCTGGGGGCGGGACATGAGCAGATGGCCGCGGCCCTGGACGCTCTGGAGGTCCCCGGCCGCATGAACCGGTACGAGGGCGGCGGCGTCCACGTGCTGGTGGACTGCATGCACAACCGGGCCAGCTCCCAGGCCCTGCTGACGGACCTGAAGCGGGACTATCCCGGCGCGCCCATCACCGTGGTCACCGGCATCGCCGGAGGCCGCTCCCCCCAGCGGATCCAGGGCATGGGCGAGATGTGCGGCAAATACGCCGACCGGATCTTCTTCACCACCGATAACCCGGATTTCGACGATCCCGCCGACATCGCGGGCCGTCTGGCCCATGCGGCGGCCCAGGGCGGCGACGCCCGGGTCACCATCCAGTTAGACCGCACCCGGGCGGTGGAGCAGGCCGTTCTGGAGGCCCCGGAGGGGGCGGTGATCGTCCTGGCCGGAAAGGGCAACGACGCCATCCAGCGGGTCCGGGGCGGATACGTCCACTATGACTCCGACCCGGTGGTGGCCCAACGCGCCCTGGCCCTGCGGGAAAAACAGCGGACATGAACCAGTATGAACCAGTATTAAGATAGGCCTTGCAGGCCCTCTCATACCAAAACCTGTTAAAAAGCTTGAAAAGCTTTTTATAGCACCGAAGGTGCGTCAGGTTTTGTATGAGACGTCACAGCGTGTTTTCACACGCTGTGCGTGCGCACAGCGCACGGGATTCTTGATTAAATTTTTTAATCAAGAATCAGTATCAGTCACCTTCGGTGACAGCTCTCCCGGAGAGAGAGCCAGGCTTTTTTGACAGGCAAAAGCGCCGGTATCGCACGATACCGGCGCTTTTTCATGGGTCGTTGCCTGCAAACGGGCAACGGACGGCGGTTTTCCGGGGGGAGGCAGGAGGTGGTTCATGATGGCCAAGAGAAAACACATTCCCCTGTTCGATGACCAGCTGGAGATACTGGAACTGCTGACGGACCAGGAGGTGGGCCAGGCGGTGCTGGCCGCCATGCGCTTCATGCGGAGCGGCGCCGAGGCCGATCTCACCGGCGGGGCCGGGGTGGTCTATCAGATGCTCCGCGCCCAGTTCGTCCGGAACCAAAACGACGCCGCCGTCGGGAAAAAGGGCGGGCGTCCCCGGAAAAACCCCGTCGAAACCCCGGTTTCGGAAATCGAAACCACTAAACGTAACGTAACGGAACAGGACGTAACGGAACAGGACGGAACGGAACAAAACATAACGGAACGGAACAGCACGGAAGGTGAGTGTTCCAGCGCCGGAGGGCGCTTTGTCCCACCCACCCTGGATGAAGTGCGGGCTTATGTTTTGCAGAGACGCTCGCCGGTGGAGCCCCAGGCCTTCATCGACTTTTACCAGGCCCGGGGCTGGATGGTGGGGAAGGCCCCCATGCGGGACTGGAAGGCCGCCTGCCGCAGTGCCGAGTCCTGGGAGCGCTGGAGCAGGCCCCCGGCCCAGACCCAGGTCACCAATCCCGACCGCGTGACCAAATACATGGATTGGTGATGGGCGGGCACCCCCGGGGGACGCAGGAAGCCCCGGGGCGCTGACGCGCCCCAGGGCTTCCGGTATTGCGGTTATTGCGGCCGGTCTGCGGCTATTCCGCCGATCTGCGCCGGGGGATGGTTAGTCCTGCTCGTCCTGGGGCTGGTCGTCCTGGCCGGGAGTCTCCTCCAGCACCTGGGCGGCGTCCTCCTGCAGGGCCTCCACGCCGGTGGCCTGCTCTTCGGACTGCTCCTCCTGGAGCTCCTCCTCCGTCACGGGGACCAGCTCCTCGGCGAAGTGCCGATAGGCGCTCAGGCCGGTGCCGGCGGGGATCAGCTTGCCGATGATGACGTTCTCCTTCAGGCCCACCAGGTGGTCCACCTTGCCCTTGATGG
>ERZ857827.2869-NODE-2869-length-11487-cov-3.830213_pt1 | contig 11487 bp, 8 predicted proteins | sample MGYA00519761_ERZ857827 | MGnify/ENA primary metagenome ERZ857827 (study PRJEB31778, sample SAMEA3449370) | human gut metagenome | biome: human gut; feature: human-associated habitat; material: faeces | place: United Kingdom | collected 2010/2012 ... | reverse complement strand
GGCCGCAAAGCGCTGTTTGCGGGCAACGGCGGCCAACTTGGGGTTTTTCGACAGAATGACAAAAAGACTTCCATCGCTGCCGCAATTCATCCCCAAAACCGCAAACCTCATGAAAAAAAAGCATTTTTGAACGCATCGACCTGAAAAAACGGCCTTGCTCCGCTTAAAATCCGGAGCAAGGCCGCGTCACTCAAAGTGATTCTGTGCCAGCCGCTTTTGGGGTTTATTCGTCGAAGCCGCTCCTTTTGCCATCAGGACTTTTGAAAAAGCGTTACCCTTCGTAATGCAGCGCCTCGATGGGTTTGAGCTTGCTGGCTTTGTTCGCGGGATACAGGCCGAAGACCACGCCGATCAGGACGGAGAAGCCGATCGCCATCCACGCCACGTTCACCGGGATGGTCAGGGTCATGTCCAGAATCGGCCCCAGAAGCTGCACCAGTCCCACCGATAGCAGGAGGCCTAACAGGCCGCCCATCAGGCTGACCGCCAGCGCTTCGATGAGGAACTGCATCAGGATATTACCCCGCGCCGCGCCGATGGCCTTGCGGATGCCGATCTCCCGGGTGCGCTCGCTGACGCTGACCAGCATGATGTTCATAATGCCGATGCCGCCCACCAGCAGGGAAATGCCCGCGATGCCGCCCAGCATCAGGGAAAGGGTAGCGGTGGTGTCGCTCAGGGTGGAGAGCATCTCCGTCTGATTGTATACGCTGTACTGGGTGCCGAAGGAACGGGTGTTGTAGTTCTCAAAGGCCTTTTCCAGATAGGCTTCCACCGCCGCCTGCGCCGCCGTTACCTGCTCGGAAGAGGCGGCGGAGACGTAGAAGCTGGAAATGCCCGTGAAGTTGGAGAGCCGCTGAGCCAGCGTATAGGGGATCAGGATCTGGTTGTCGTTGCTGCCGCTGGCGCTTTCCCCGTTGGTCGCCAGCACGCCGATCACGGTCATGGTGTAGCCGCTGAGGGTGAAGGTCTCGCCGACGGCATGGGTGGTGCCGTACATTTCGCTGGCGGCTTCCGCGCCGATGACGGCCACAAAACTGCGGTTGTCGATGTCCGGCTGGGTCAGAAAGCGCCCTTCGGCGACCGTCCAGTTGCGGATGTGCTCATACCCGGGCGCTGTGCCCTGCACCACGCCGTCGTCGTAGGTGTTGGAGCCGGCCTTGACCGTGCCGCTGGCGCTGGTCAGGGGCGCGATATAGGCGATGGCGTCGTTTTCCGCCAGCTCGTACAGCCCGTCGGCGGTCACGGGGTTCATTCGCCGGGCGTTGATGGTGGCGGAGATCAGATTGGTGCCCATGCCCTCGATGCTGGCGGTTACAGAGCTGTTGGCCCCCTGACCGATGGCAACCAGCACCACGATGGCCAGCACGCCGATCACCACGCCCAGAATGGTCAGGAAAGACCGCATCTTATTGCCTGCAATGGCCTTCAGGGCCATCTTAAACGACTGAAAGATCATCCGCGTCCGCCTCCTTCGGTTCGTAGAGCCGCCCGTCCTCGATGCGGATCATCCGCTGGCCGCAGCGGGCTACCTTGGGATCGTGGGTAATGAGGACGATGGTATTTCCGGCCTGATGCAGCTCGTCGAAAATCGTCAGAATTTCCCGGCCGGTCTTCTGATCCAGATTGCCGGTGGGTTCGTCCGCCAGAATCAGCGACGGATGAACGGCGATGGCCCGGGCAATGGCGCAGCGCTGCTGCTGACCGCCGGAAAGCTGGTTGGGCCGGTGCTTCATTCGCTCGCCCAGCCCGACCCGCTCCAGCGCGGCCACGGCGCGCTTTTTCCGCTCGGAGGCCCGCACTCCCTGATAGATCATGGGAAGCTCCACGTTTTCCAGCGCGCTCAGCCTGGGCAGCAGGTTGAAGCCCTGAAAGATAAAGCCGATCTGCTTGCTGCGCACCTCCGCCAGCTGCCGTTCCCGGTATTTGCGGATGGGCTTGCCGTTGAGCAGATAGCTGCCGCTGTCCGCCGTATCCAGACAGCCGATCAGGTTCATCAGCGTGCTCTTTCCGCTGCCGGAGGGGCCGATAATGGTGACGTATTCGCCCTTTTCCACCCGCAGGGAAATATGATCGAGGGCGTAAATCGTTTCGCCGCCCAGCGTATATTGCTTCACAATGTCCTGCATTTCAATCATGAAAAGGCCTCCTTACCGGTTGCCGCCGCGTCCGCCGCCGTTGCCGCCTCCGCCGGGCATGTCGCCGCCGCCCTGAGGCATGCTGCCTATATCGAAGCTCATGCCGCCGAAGTCAAAACCGCCGCTCTGGCTGTCCGTTCCGGAGGAAGAGGCTTCCCGGGTGATGAGCACCACATCGCCCTCGTTCAGGCCGCTGAGCACCTGCGCATAGTTTTCATCGGACAGGCCGGTTTCCACAGTGGTGCGCACGCCGGGCTCATCGGCGTAAGCGCTGTCGGACTGGAGCCAGACGTAGCTCTCGCCCCGGGAGGTGTTCAGGGCGGTCAGCGGCACCAGCAGCACGTCGTTCAGCTCTTCAATGCGGATGGTGGCGGTGCCGTTCATGCCGAATTTCAGGTTTTCATCCCCGTCGATGGTCAGGGTCACGTTATAGACCGTCACGCCGCCGTTGGGCGTGCCGATCTGGCTGACCTTGCTGACCACGGCGGCGTAGGTCTTATCCGTCAGCGCGTCCATGGCAATGTCGGCGTTTTGCCCCACCTGCACGTTGATGATGTCCAGCTCGTCCACGCTGACCACCATCTCCTTCTGGTCGCCCACGTACAGGGAAGCCAGCGTGCTGTGCGCTTCCGCTTCTGCGGCGGAGGGGCTGACGATGGAGGAAACGATGCCGTCCTCCGGGGCAGTGATCACGCCCACCGCCAGCAGCGCCTTCATTTCGGACAGCTGATCCAGCTGGCTCTGCTGGATGCTGAGCAGGGCCTCGTAGGTGCCGCTGAAGGGAACGTTGGTCAGATAGCAGACCCGGTTGTTCTGCCACTTTTTGGCATCCACCTCCAGATAGACGGCCTGAATGTAGCCTTCCTCGCTGGCCGTGAGGTAATAGGGCATATGGATATGGCACGTGGCGGTGCCCAGCTCTTCTTCTTTATAGAAGATGGTCACTTCGCCACCTTCGGAACCGTAGGCGTCGGAGAAGGTGATGGTGGCCACGCCGTCCGCAATATCCGCCACGTTGCCGTCCGTATAGGCGCTGCCCGCCTTGACCTTCACCGTGGCGTTGACGGACAGCCCCTCGGGCGCGGCAATCTCAGCCGTCATCAGCCCGTCCAGCGACAAAAGCGCGATGCAGCCCTTCTCGGCCATCACATCCTGCAGGTACTGACCCTTCTCGATGTAGACTTCCTTCACCCGGCCGTCCATGGGCATTTTCACATAGGTGTCGGTGGAGTAGCTGTCGCTCAGGGTGGCCAGTTGGCTGACGGTGGAGTCCAGCTCTTCCTGCAGGGTGTCGATGGAGGTTTGCAGGGCCGCCGTATCGATGGACAGCAGCGCCTGACCGGCCGTGACGGTATCGCCCTCTTCCGCCAGCGCCTCGGTGACGGTCACACCGTAGTCCAGCGTCACGTTTTCCGTCTGACTGATGGACAGCGTGCCGGTACCGGTCACGGTCTTGCTCAAATTGCCTCTGGCAATGGTATAAGGCGTCACCAGCGCAGCCGAGCCGCTGTCCGCCGGTTTTGCGATATATTTTTGATAGGCCTGCCAGCCGAAATAGCCTGCCGCGCCCAAAATGCACAGCGTCAGTAGGATCGAGATCACCTTTTTCATGAAATGCCTCCCCAAAAAATGTTTGAAGCGCTCCGGCGGCAGGACCGTCCGGTGGGCTCGTAGTTCCAGCATACCGTGTTCACGTTGGAAAATTCTGACGGTTGTGTGAAAGTCGGGTGAAATCGAAACAGGGATTTTGAGAAACTCCAACGCATAAGAAAAAGCGGCGTTTTCATATCTTTTCATATCCTTGAGAAACGAAAAAGGGAGGCGGCCTGCATGAAAAAACAGCCCCATCCATGGAAAAGCGTTCTGGCCTGCGTGGGCGCGGTGATCGGCGCGGGCTTTGTTTCGGGCCGGGAGATCTACAGCTTTTTTACCCGCTACGGGGAAGCCTCCTGGGGGCTGATCCTGCTGTCGGCGGCGACGATGGTGTTCCTGTGCACGCTGTGCATGCGGCGGGCCCAGCAGGAACAGGCGGACTGCTGGTGCAGCCTGCAATGCTTTTCCGGCACGAAAATGGGCGCGCTGGCCCGTGGATGCGTCACGGCGCTGATGCTGGTGACGGGCGGCGCGATGGTTTCCGCCGCCGGACATCTGACGGAACTGCTCTGGCCGTCCTCGTGGGCATATCCGGCGGGCGCAGTGGGCACACTGCTTTTGGCGTGGCTGCTGGGCTCCCGGGGCGTCGGCCCGCTGTCGGCGGTCAGCGGCTTTCTGACGGTGCTTCTGATCGGCGTGATGTTGGTGCTGATGCGTCAGCCCGGCGCGGGGGAAAGCGCCGTCCGGGTGCAGGACGCGCCGGGAAGTCTGCTGTGGGGGGCCATTCGGGCGGTGGGCTACGGCAGCATGAACATGACCGTCGCTATCGGCGTGGCCTGCCGGGCGGAAAAAGGGGAAAGCGGGTGCCGCTGCTGCGACCGCCGGGCCCTTCTGACGGGGCTTGTGCTGACGGGGCTGCTGTTTGGCGCTAATGCGCTGTATCTGCGCTATCCGGGACTTCAGCAGGAGGCGTTCCCGATCGTCCGGCTCTTCCATCATTTCCGACGGCCTGGGTATGTGCTCTGCGTGGTACTTCTCTATCTGGCAGTGCTGACCACCCTGACGGCGGTGCTCTATGCGCTTCGCGGCGATATGGAGGGTCGGGGCATCAAGCAGGCGCTTTCCGCAGCGCTGACGCTGGGACTGCCGCTGGCGGTGTCCGTCGTGGGGTTTGCCGGTATCGTGGACGGCCTGTATACGCCGGTGGGCCTGTGCTGTCTGGGACTGGTGTTTCTGCCCATGCTTTTTTCCGGCCGGAAGCCGCGCCTGGCTTGACATTTGCGTGGGAATCGTTTACCATTGTCAGGCAATACAAACGATTGCGCGCGAAAGGAGAACGGATTTATGGCATACGAGATCCATCCATGGAAAGTGATCGAAACGGGCTTTGAGCCTGACAAAATGCGCCTTTCCGAAAGCCTGACCTCTATCGGAAACGGCTATATGGGCATGCGCGGAAACTTTGAAGAGGACTACAGCGGCGATACCCATCTGGGCACCTATATCGGCGGCGTGTGGTTCCCGGACAAGACCCGCGTGGGCTGGTGGAAGAACGGCTACCCCCAGTATTTCGGCAAGGTCATCAATGCGGTGCGTCTCAACGGCATCCATGTGGAGATCAACGGCAAGCCGCTGGATCTGGCCAAGGCGGACGTGCTGGACTTCCGCCGGGAGCTGGACATGCAGACGGGCCTTTTCTCCCGCTGCTTTACGTTGTGGACGCCCAACGGCAAGATCGAAGTCCGGGCGGAGCGCTTTGTTTCGCTGGCGCAGAAGGAACTGCTGGCGGTCAATTACTCCATCACGCCCGAATTTGAGGCCGACATCGTCATGAAGCCCTATCTGGACGCTAACGTGCGCAATCTGGACAGCAACTATGACGAGACCTTCTGGGAAATGCTGCAGGAGGAGCAGACCGAGGATGCGCTGGCCCTTCTGACCAAAACCAAGGAAAATCCCTTCGGCGCGCCCCGCTTCACCGTGGCCGCCGGTCTGAGCTGCTGGTCCGATCAGCTGGAGCTGAAGGAGCGCAAGCTGGACGAGGGCTATGTGGAGCTGACCTATGCGGGCAAGGCCGCCGCCGGAGAAACGGTCACGCTGGAAAAGTTCGCCCTGTGCTTCACCGACCGGGATCATGAGGAAAACCTGCTGGTGACCATGGCGGTTAAGGCGGCCAGCCGCGCCCGGGAAATGGGCTACGAAGACCTGAAAAAGGAACATGTGGACGCATGGAAGCAGCGCTGGGCCGCCTGCGACGTGACTATCGAGGGCGACGACGCGGCGCAGCAGGGCATCCGCTTCAATCTGTTCCAGCTTTTGAGCACCTACTCCGGCGAGGACGCGCGGCTGAACATCGGCCCCAAGGGCTTCACCGGCGAAAAGTACGGCGGCGCTACCTATTGGGACACCGAAGCCTACTGCCTGCCGGTCTACATGGCCGTGGCCGGGCAGGACGTGGCTCGTCAGCTGCTTCTGTACCGCTATTTGCAGCTGGACGGCGCGTATTTCAACGCCAAGCAGCAGGGCCTGAAGGGCGCGCTGTATCCCATGGTGACCTTCACCGGCATCGAGTGCCATAATGAGTGGGAGATCACTTTCGAGGAAATTCACCGCAACGGCGCTATCGCTCACGCCATCTTCGACTACGCCACCTATACCGGCGACGAGGAATATCCCGTGAAGGAAGGGCTGGACGTGCTGTGCGGCATCGCCCGGTTCTATACCGACCGCTGCCACTTCTCCAAGCGGAAGGGCAAGTACATGATTCACGGCGTGACCGGCCCCAACGAGTACGAGAACAACGTCAACAACAACTGGTACACCAACCGCATCGCCGCGTGGAGCATCGCCTACTTCCTGGAGCAGGCGGAGAAGGCCGGGGAAGCCCGCCGGGCGGAGCTGAACATCACGCCCAACGAAATGGCGCACATGCAGGACGTAGTAGAAAGCATGTACTATCCCGAGGATGCGGAGCTGGGCATCTTCGTGCAGCACGATACCTTCCTCGACAAGGATCTGGAGCCCGCCTCCGCGCTGCCCGCCGAGGAGCGCCCCATCAACCAGCACTGGTCCTGGGATCATATCCTCCGCAGCTGCTACATCAAGCAGGCGGACGTGCTGCAGGGCCTGTACTTCCTCAATCACCTGTACGACACGGAGACCATCCGCCGCAACTTTGATTTCTACGAGCCCATGACCGTGCACGAGAGCAGCCTGTCGCCCTGCGTCCACAGCATTCTGGCGGCCCAGCTGGGCTACCGGGAAAAGGCCGTGGAAATGTACCAGCGCACCGCCCGTCTGGATCTGGACAACATCAACAACGATACCGTGGACGGCCTGCACATCACCAGCATGGCCGGAAGCTGGCTGTCGATGGCCCACGGCTTCGCGGGCATGCGCACGGTGAACGGCCTGAGCCTGAATCCCTTCCTGCCGGATTGCTGGAAGGGCTACGGCTTCCAGTTCCAGTACCGCGGCCGCGTGATCCGGCTGGACGTGAAGCCCGGCAAGGCGGTCGTCCGCCTGCTGGAAGGCCAGCCCGTGGAAATGACCCTCTGCGGCGAAAAGCTCCTGCTGGAAAAAGAAGCGGAACACGCCGTCTGATCCCTGAAAAATAGAACCTCAAACCGCCTCCCGCATAGGATGCTGTAAGGCATCATGGCAGGAGGCGGTTTTGATTGATGGGGAATTTCTTTATTGCCGGGGGCGACAGCCGCGCCCTCCGGCTGGCGCAAAGGCTGAAACGGGGCAGAGGACAGGTGCAGACGCTGGGACTTCTGGAAGGGGATGAACAGACGGTGCGGCCCGAGCAGGCGGACGCGATTCTGCTGCCCTATCCATGGTCGGTGCGCGGCGGATTGATTCCGACGCTGACAGGCTTGTCCGTTCACCCGGAAAACGTGTTGCGGGCCGCGTCTCCGGGGACGCTGGTGCTGGCGGGCGGCGGGCTGGAGGATACCCCGGCGATGAACGAAATACGCCGCCGGGAACTGCGACTTCGTCTGTACGGGGAAGCGCAGGGCTTTGCGGAAAGGAACGCGGCCATATCCGCCGAGGCGGCGGTCTTTCACGCTATGGGGGAGACGGACGCTACGCTGGAGGGGCTGCCGGTGATGGTGATGGGATACGGCCTCTTCGGCCGGGAGGTCGCCCATCGGCTGAACGCGCTGGGCGCGCGCGTCACGGTGCTGGCCCGGAGGGAGGAAGCCCGCCGGCTGGCCCGTTCCGACGGCATGCGGGCCTGCCCGGTCGAGGCGTTTTCCGCGCTGGCGGGCGATAGCGGGATGGTGCTGAATACGGTGCCTGCCCGCGTGCTGAACCGGGAACGGCTGTCGGCGCTGCCCAAAGACTGCGTACTGCTGGAGCTGGCCAGCGCGCCCGGCGGCTTTGATCCGGAGGACGCGCGGAAGCTGGGACTCCGGCAGAGAAACCTGCCCGGCCTGCCGGGAAAATACGCGCCGGAAGCGGCGGCGGAAGCGCTGGAAAAGGCCTGCCGTCAGCTTTTCAGCCGGGAAAAGGAGGAAAAAACGCTATGAAGAAGAACACCGTCGGGTTCGCCATGACCGGATCCTTCTGCACCTTCGAGAAAAATCTGGCGCAGATGGAAGAACTGGTCAGGCGGGGCTATGAGGTTCTGCCGATTCTCTCCTATAACGCCGGAGAGCAGGACACCCGCTTTATGACCGCAGAACACCTGCGGGAGCGGGTCGTATCCATCACGGGTCACGAGCCCATCGACACCCTGCAGGCGGCGGAACCGCTGGGGCCGAAGAAAATGACCGATCTGTATCTGATCTCGCCTGCTTCTGGCAATACGCTGGCAAAGCTGGTGAATGGAATCTATGACACGCCGGTGCTGCTGGGCGCCAAGAGCCACCTGCGCAACGAGCGGCCGCTGGTGCTGGCCGTTTCCACCAACGACGGGCTGGGAATCGCCGCGCAGAACATCGGGCGGCTGATGGCCTGGCGCAGCGTTTACTTCGTGCCCTTCCGGCAGGACGACCCGGTGAAAAAGCCCCGCTCCTTGGTGGCGGACTTTGCGCAGATCCCGAAAACGCTGGCTTCCGCCCTGTGCGGCGTTCAGCTGCAGCCCATGCTGGCACAGGAAATTCGTGTCAAAGGAGAAGAAATTTTGTAACAAACTTGCAACAGAATGCTTTTTAAGGTACAATAGTTTCGCAAACTTTTTCATGCCGATATAGAAAGGGGGAGGACGGAGGATGCGCAGAAGGCTTGCAGCACTTTTGACGGTTCTTTTGCTGGTTTCCGGAGTGGCCTTTAGCAAGGCGGAAACCGCAAAGGTTGAGGATGTTTCCGCAACGATGGGTGAAAATACCGTCTGTTATCCTCAGCTCTCCGGCCTCCCCAGTTCATCGGTACAAAAGAAGATCAACGACGATGTGGTGCTGTCGGGCGGCATTGCATCCCTTTTGGTAAAGCTGGCCTCCGGCGGCAGCCTGCAGGCCGGGCATGAGAGCTTTTTGAATGAAGCGATTTTTTCCACCCTGCTGACCGTTGAATCCAAACAGCCCGGAAGCCGCCGGGAGCAGAGCGAAACGGCGCTGACCTATGCCCTTTCCGACGGCGAAAGGCTGACGCTGAACCGGCTGTTTTCGGATCCGGCGGAGGCCGTGGGACGGATGGAAGCGCTGGCCGAAGAATCCCTGGGCCGGGAAATGACCGAGTATATGGACAACCGGGCCGTTGCCCCTCTGCCGACGGATGCTTTCACCATGGACGAGTGGGGCGTTACCTTTCACTATCCCGCCGATCAGCTGTCCTTTGCCAGCGGCGCGGCGGGGGCGGTGCAGTTCTTTTACGAGGAGCTGGACGGCCTCTGGCTCCCGGACGAAGACGGCATTCCCGCTCAAATGGGCCTGCTTGCCGCCGAAAGGAGCGCAGGCGAGCAAAAGACGGCCATCGCAGAAGCAGTGACGGCAGGAAAACTGCCCATGCTGCCGTTAACGCTGGGGCAGTCCATGACGGAGATCGTGGAGCAGTACCGGCTGGTGCGCACCCCGGACGCCTTCCCCGGCGGACGGTATTTTCTGATGGAAGCGCCGCTGTTTCGGGATATTTATCTCATTTCCGACGATATGCAGGCGGGTTATGACCATTCCGTGCTTCGGGGCGTTCAGCTTCGCCGGGGCTCTCTGTACGGCCTGAAGGTGGGGACGAGCCTTCGGACGGAATGGCAGGCCTCGCTGGGCCAGCCCGCGGAGATCATCCCCCTGACGGAAAGTATGGCTTACGACTACCAGCTTGCCGCCGGAGACTGCGACGTGTACCGCTTCGGCGAGCATGAGCTGCGCCTGTACGCGGACGAGAACGGCGTTCTGATCTGCATTCAACTGTGCTGAGCTTGGAGGAACCATAAATTCATGGCCAATCAAAACGGAAAACAAAAAGCTTATGAGCCGGGCACACTGGCTCTTTTTGCCGGGCTCGGCATTTTGATGAGCATCCTCGGCGTGGTCAGCCTGCTGGCGGTGGTAGGCGGCGTTCAGGGGATGGCCTTTGAGAAAATCAAACAGGTGATGCAGGGACTGGGCGGAAGCCTGTGCATCGGCTTGAGCGTGCTGCTGATCTGGGGCGGCGCGCTGTGTATGTTTACCGCCGGAAAAAACGTGCCCAAGCGCAGCTATTTCGCCATGCTGGTATTGTTCCTCTGCGTATTGGGTATTTTCAACCTGCTCAGCTCCGTAGGCGCCCAAAACCTGATGGATTACGGCGTTCAGTACAATCAGACCCAGTACGATCCGCCCCTGAGTCAGGCGGATGGGTACTGGAACCTGATCCGCTTCGGCTACCGCATTTCTTCGGGAAGCGGCGTGTTCGGCGGCGCGCTGGGCATGCTGCTGGCGTGGCCCGCGTGGATGTTTCTGGGCAAGGCTTTCGGCGTGACGGTGCTTGGCGTGGTCTGCATCGCCTGCGTGCTTCTGATGACGCATTTTGACTTTCTGCAGATGGTGGAAACCATCAAGGAGAAAAACAGCGAGCGGAAAAAGACACGGGAAGCCCAGCTGGCCCAGCAGCAGTACGAGCAGCAGTGGCAGGCCCAGCAGCAGGCCGCTGAGGAGCAGAACAGCCTGAACTACCCGGCCTTTCTCCGGCGGCGCAAGCCCCAGAAGGCAGAGCGGCTGGACGATCAGCCCCCGGAACAGCAGCCTCAGGCAGCATACCAGCAGCCGCAGATGGCGGCACCGCAGGCCGTGCCTCCCGGCTATACGCTGATGTACGCCCCGAACGGCCAGCCCTATTACGCGCCGGTGAATCCCCAGCCGTGGCAGCAGCCGCAGCCCCAGCAGCCGGAAATGTACAATGAAATCGTTATGCCCGCCGACGCGGAACCCCTCTGGCGCAAGGGCCGGAAAAAGGACAAAACGCCGCAAAACCGTTCGCCTTTCAGCGGGCCGCCGTCCTATCCGTCCGCCCAGCCCGCTGTGGTACAGCCGGAGCCTGTTCAGGAGCCGGAAGGGGACGCGATCATTCTGTCCGCCTCCAAGCGCCGCGCGCTGGAACGGCTGGAACAGATCCGCAAACGCAAGGCGGAGATCGACGCGGAGCTGGCCGGAAATGAAGCGGCCAGGCAAAGCCGGGAAACGCCGCCGTGGGAGGAGAACCCCGCGCCTTTCATGGAAACGAACGAAACGAGCGCAACGAACGAAACGAGCGCCGCGCCCGCGCGGCAGGAGGAACCGGCGGCAGCCGAGCGCGCACCGCAGACGTTCGCCCCTGCGGCCACTTTCGCCCCGGC
>ERZ857827.2867-NODE-2867-length-11495-cov-5.805070_pt1 | contig 11495 bp, 6 predicted proteins | sample MGYA00519761_ERZ857827 | MGnify/ENA primary metagenome ERZ857827 (study PRJEB31778, sample SAMEA3449370) | human gut metagenome | biome: human gut; feature: human-associated habitat; material: faeces | place: United Kingdom | collected 2010/2012 ... | reverse complement strand
CGCAGGAGACGCAGGAGACGCAGGAGGCCCCCGCCGCGCCCGCCGCGCCGCAGGAGCCGGTCAGGACCGAGACGCGCGATATTTTCGAGATCTTCCTCGACAGCGTCTGCCTCGACGATGACCTGCTGACCTACCTCATCGACATTCTCAAGCGGCACGCAGAGCCGGAGTTCACCAAGCTCTCCCACGCCGCGGCGCGGACCGAGCTGAAGCTCGACGATTTCCTCGCCTGGCTCGGCAACATGGAGCTGCTGGCGTGCGAAGAAGAGCAGGCCTGCGCCGCCATCATGGACAAAGCCCTCCACCGCCTCGAGCAGGAGGGCGAGATGGAGCTGGCCGCCGCCCTGCTCTCCGGCGACGAGACCACCTTCAAGCTTTTCCGCACGCAGGCGCCCGAGCTCGTCCACCTGCCTGACGCGACCTACGAATGGTACTGCAAAAACTATCTTGACCGCTATTATCCCGTGCGCTTCATCCTGCATCATCAGGGCATCGAATTTCCGCAAGCATAAGGAGGCTTCTCATGGAACCCATCTATGTCACCGGCCACCGCAACCCGGATACCGACTCGATCGTCTCTGCCATGGCCTATGCGGCGCTGCGCAACGCGCTGGGCGACCGGGAATTCGTCCCGGCCCGGCTCGGGCACATCTCCGATGAGACGCGGCTGGTGCTCGACCGCTTCAGCTTTGAGCCGCCCATCCGCATCCAGACCATGCGCACGCAGGTCCGCGATCTCGACTACGACACGCCGCCCGCCCTGTCCGGGGCCGTGACGGTCAGCCGTGCCTGGACCGCGCTGCAGAACAACAGATCCATCCCCGCCATCCCCGTCACGAACGACAACGGCGAGCTCTACGGCATGCTCTCGCCGAGCGAGATCGCGAGCTACGACATGCGCACGCTCTCCGACTCCCGGGTCGACCGGATCCCGGTGTTCAACCTCCTGAGCGTGCTTGACGGCAAGATCATCAACGAAGACGGATATCTCGCCGACACCATCAGCGGCGAGGTCAGCATCGCGCTGCCGCAGGACAATGAAAATCTCCTGTTCCGCGGCCCGGACGCCATCGTCATCATCGGCGAACAGCCGGAGATGGCCCGCCGCGCGCTCGAGCAGCAGGTCAGCTGCCTGATCGTCTGCCAGGCGGAGCTGCCCGAAGATCTGCGCCAGCAGCAGACAAACACCTGCATCATCGCCACGCCGTTCGACGCCTACAAGGCCGCCCGGATGGTCTACTACGCCATCGAGGTCGCCCGCGTCTGCCGGAGGGAGGATCTTGAGGCCTTCCACCTGACCGATTATCTCGACGACGTGCGCGAGATCGTACTCAAAAGCCGCCACCGCAGCTACCCGATCCTCGACGAAAACGACAAGGTCGTCGGCACGCTCTCGCGGTATCATCTCATCAAGCCGCGGCGCAAGCGTGTCGTCCTCGTCGACCACAATGAGGCGGCGCAGTCCGTCCCCGGCCTCGAGCAGGCGGAGATCCTCGAGATCATCGACCACCACCGCCTCGCCGACATCCAGACCGGCGGCCCCATCTACTTCCGCAACGAGCCTGTCGGCTCGACCGCGACGATCATCTCCGAGATGTATCAGGAGCGCGGGCTCATGCCCCCGGCGAAGCTCGCGGGGCTGATCGCCGCCGCCATCGTCGCGGATACCGTCATGTTCAAATCCCCGACCTCCACCGCCGTCGACCGCCGCATGGCCGACCGCATGGCCCGTATCGCCAATATTTCGCTCGAGGAGCTCGGGCAGACCATCTTCTCCGCCTCCATCTCCGACGACAAGCCGGCCGATGTGCTGCTGTTCACGGATTTCAAGGATTTCCACATCGCCGACCACGATTTCGGTGTCAGCCAGATCACCTGCGTCGACTCCAACCGCATGATGCAGCGCAAGGACGAGTTCCTGTCCGTCATGCGCAAGACGATGGAAGAGCGCGGCTACACGCTCATGATCCTCATGCTGACCGACGTGCTGCTCGAGGGCACGCACCTGCTGTACCTCGGCGACGAGGACATCATCACGCAGGCCTTCGGCGTGCAGCTCAAGGACCACACCTGCTTCCTGCCGGGCGTCGTATCCCGGAAAAAGCAGGTCATCCCATCGCTGACCGCCCTGTGGGGCTGAGAAAAATTCTCCCGAAAACCGAAAAAGCTCCCCCGGCCGCTCTGGCCGGGGGAGCTCTCTTTCTCGTTTACAGGCGCTGGTTTTTGGCCAGCTGGCGGTTTTTGTAGGCGGGATCGTCGGTGACCTCGCGCAGGACGGTGATCTCCGGCGGGGCCTGAAGCGCGGGCGCGTCCTGCGGCAGGGCGGCGCGCATGATGGCGCGGTCGTTGGAGAACGGGTAGACGTCGATCTCAAACCGGCAGCCCTGATAGACGAAGCGGTACTTCGTCTTGTGGACGGTGTGCAGGCTCGTGTCGCCCTCCATCAGATAGCGGATGTACTCCTTCTCGGAGATCGGCTTCTCCGTCTCCCACTGGCCGGAGTCGGTCGTGCGCTTCTCGGTGTAGAAGTAGAGGTAATCCCCGCCGTTTTTCTGCTGGCGGACGCGGCGCACGACGTTGGGGTTGGCGCGGGTCAGGTAGGTCTGCATCATGTCGATGCTGGCGGCGTGGTAAGTCTGCTCCAGGGTCTGGAGGGTGGGCAGGGCGATGAGATACTTGTGCCAGACCTCCTGCTGTGCCGGCCGGCCGATCGCGGCGTAGACCGCGCGCAGGCCTCTAGCGATCTTGTCTTCAAAATCGACGGAATTGTCGATCACGTGGACGTTGGGATGCGCGCTCCAGGCGCGGAGCGTCAGCTCGTCCTTCTCCCGCGCGACCTCCAGAGGCTCATAGCGGGCCTCGTTGCCGAAATTATAGGCAAATTCCGCGCCCTTGGCGCAGGAAACGAGGTGGAGCACGGTATCGTAGTGCGTCAGCGCCTGCTGCTCCGTCAGGCCGAAGTGGGAAAGCACCTGCCGGAACTCGTCGTCAGAGACGTAGGCCTTGTTGTCGAACAGCGCGCGGTCATACAGCACGATCACGCGCTCCTCAGGCACCATCTGGGCAGCCTTGAGCGCCAGCTGCTCCTTGTGCAGCTGGTCGGCGACGACAAAATCCTGAAAATCCAGCATGGACACGCAGCCGCCGAAGGGCTTGATGCCAAAGCCGGAGATGAGCTCCGTTGACGTTTCGGGGATGGTGATGACCTTCCAGCCCTCGTCCTGCTTGAATTCCTTGAGTACCCGGCTGATGAGCGTCGTCTTGCCGGCGGCCGGCCCGCCGGTCAGTACGATCCGCGTGATCTGTTTTGCCAAAGGGACCGCTCCTTTGCTTTTTTATAGTATCATATTAACATCATCCGGCAGCAAATGCAAGAAAAAGGCGCAGCCGCTTCCGTGAGGTTTTCGATACGCCCCAGGGAAGCGGCTGCGTGTGTTATCCTTCGAACTGGCTGTGGTACAGCTTGGCGTAGAAGCCGTTTCTCGCGAGCAGCTCATCGTGTTTGCCCTGCTCGACGATGCGGCCGTCCCGCATGACGAGGATGACGTCCGCTTCGCGGATGGTCGAGAGGCGGTGGGCCACGACGAAGCTCGTCCGGCCCTGCATCATCTCGTCGAAGGCCTGCTGGATCTTCACTTCCGTGCGGGTATCGATGGAGCTCGTGGCCTCGTCGAGGATCAGCATCGGCGGCAGGCAGAGCATCACGCGCGCAATGCACAGCAGCTGCCGCTGCCCCGCGGACAGCGCCCCGCCCGTGTCGGAGAGCATCGTATCGTAGCCGTTCGGCAGGCGGCGGATGAACGAATCGGCGTGCGCCTTTTTGGCCGCCGTCTCGACCTCTTCGTCGGCCGCATCGGGCTTGGCCAGGCGGATATTTTCCCGCACGGTGCCGAATTTGAGCCAGGTGTCCTGCAGGACCATGCCGTACTGATGGCGCAGGCTCTGCCGCGTCACGGTACGGATGTCGCTGCCGTCCACGGCGATGGAGCCGTCCTTCACGTCGTAGAAGCGCATGAGGAGGTTGATGAGCGTCGTCTTGCCGCAGCCCGTCGGGCCGACGATGGCTACGCGCTCGCCGGGCCGGACCGTGAGGTCCAGATCCTCGATGAGCCGCTGCTCCGGCGTGTAGGAGAAGGCGACATTCGTCAGCTGCACGCTGCCGGAGGCGTCGGTCAGCACCCTGGCATCGGGCGCGTCGGGGATCTCCGCCGGCTCGTCGATGAGCTCGAAGACCCGCGCGGCGCAGGCCAGCGCGTTCTGCAGCTCGGTGACGACGCCGGTGATCTCATTGAAGGGCTTGGCGTACTGGTTGGCATAGCTGAGGAAGCACGACAGCCCGCCGACCGTGATGGCCCCCGCCACCGCGCTCAGCGCCCCGGTAAAGCCCACGCAGGCGTAGATGATATTGTAGATGATGCGGGTCGAGGGGTTCGTCATCGACGAGAAGAAGGTCGCGCGCATGGTCGCGGCGGTCAGGCGGTCATTGATCTCGTCAAACTGCGCAAGGCTCTCGGCCTCATGCGAGAACGCCTGCACGACGCGCTGGCCGCCGAGCTGCTCATTGATGAGCGCGGTCTGCTCGCCGCGGGCCTTGGACTGCGTCTGGAACATGGAGCAGGTGTGCCCCGCGATGAACTTCGCCACCAGCAGGGATAGCGGCGTCAGAACGACGACCACCAGCGTGATCTTCACGCTGATCGAGAGCATGAAGCCGAGCGTCCCCACGATGGTCAAAACGCCCGTAAACAGCTGTGTGAAGCCCATGAGCAGACCGTCGGCAAACTGGTCGACGTCCGCGATCATGCGGCTGAGCGTATCGCCCGCCGGATGGCTGTCGAGATAGGCCAGCGGCAGACGCTGCAGATGGGCGAACGCCTGCCGGCGCACGTCGCGCGTCACGGCGAAGCAGACCCGGTTGTGGATGGCCGCCATGACCCACTGCAGAAGCGCCGTCCCCGCGGCCAGCACGGCGATCTTCGCAGCCAGCATGCCGACCGCGGCAAAATCGACCTGCCCCGGGCCGACGACGGCGTCGATGGCGTCGCCGACCAGAATGGGGATATAGAGCGTCCCCGCCACGCTGGCCGCCGCCAGCACCAGAGACACGATCAGAAGCGGCAGATACCGCCCGAGGCTTTTGAGCACGCGCCGAAGCGCCCAGGATGAATCATGCTTCATTGCGCATCCTCCTTCTTATACTGCGAGCGGCAGATCTCCTGATAGACCGGGCAGCTCTGCAGCAGCTCGTCATGCGTGCCGGTCCCGGCCAGACGGCCGTCGTCGAGCACGAGGATCTGATCCGCGTGGCGGATGGAGGACACGCGCTGCGAGATCAGCACGACCGTGGGCTTCCACGGCAGATGCGCCAACGCCTTGCGAAGCGCGGCGTCGGTGGCAAAGTCCAGCGCGGAGGCGCTGTCGTCGAGGATGAGGATCGCAGGTCTCCGCACCAGTGCGCGGGCGATCGTCAGCCGCTGGCGCTGGCCGCCGGAGAAATTGCGCCCGCCGGGCTCGACTTCCGCGTCCAGTCCGCCCTGCTTGCCGCGGACGACCTGATCGGCCTGCGCGTCCTGCAGCGCCTGCCAGAGGTCTTCGTCGCTGGCCTGGGCATTGCCCCAGCGGAGATTGTCGCGGATGGTGCCGGAGAAGAGCAGCGCCTTCTGCGGCACGACGCCGATCGAGGGCCGCAGCGCCTGCAGCCGCAGCTGCCGCACGTCTTCGCCGCACACAAGGACCTGTCCCTGCGTCGCGTCGTAAAACCGCGGGATGAGGTTCGCCAGCGTGGATTTGCCCGCGCCGGTGCCGCCGATGACGCCGATGGTCTGCCCGGGCGCGGCGGAGAAGCTGATATCGCTGAGCGCGTCCGCGCCCGCGCCGGGATAGCGGAACGAGACGCCGCAGAACTGCAGCGCCAGGCTGCCGCTGCCATCCGGCAGGGCGTCCTGCCCGTCGGCCATGCTGGACTTCGTCTCCAGCACCTGCGAGATCCGGCCCGCGCAGGCGACGGATTTTGTGATGTTCAGGATCAGGTTGGCGAACTTGATGAGCTCGACCAGGATCTGCGACATGTAGTTATACAGCGCGATCAGCTGGCCCTGCGTGATGATACCCGCGTCCACGCGGACGCTGCCGGTCTTTAAGATCGCCACGATCGCCAGATTGATGACCACATACGTCAGCGGGTTCAAAAGCGCCGACAGCTTGCCCACGAACCGCTGCGCGGCAAACAGTCCGTCCAGACGGCCGTCAAAGCTCTCCGTCTCGGTCTGCTCGCGGGTAAAGGCGCGGATGACGCGCACGCCGGACAGGTTCTCCTGCGCCGCGCCCGTCACGCCGTCGAGCTTCGCCTGCACCCGGCGGTAGAGCGGGATGCAGCTGAGCATGATGGCAAAGACGATGGCAAAGAGCACCGGGATCGTCACGACGAAGATGAGCGCCGAGCGCACGTCGATCGTAAACGCCATGATCATCGAGCCGAACACGACGATCGGCGAGCGCAGCAGCAGCCGCAGCGTGAGGTTGAGGCCGGTCTGCACCTGGTTCATGTCGCTCGTCATCCGCGTGACGAGCGTGGCCGGGCCAATGGTATCGAGCTCCGCATACGACAGCGACTGGATATGCGCAAAGAGCGCATGGCGCAGACTGGCCGTCGCGCCGGTCGCGGCCTTGGCGGAAAAATACTGCGCGCAGGTCGCGCTGGCAAAGCCGCACAGGCCGAGGCCCACGAGCAGCAGGCATTTTTTCAGGATATAGCCCGTGTCGCCCGCCGCGATGCCGACGTCGATGATATCTGCCATGATGAGCGGCACCAGCAGCTCAAACGCCGCCTCCAGCAGCTTGAACACGGGCGCGAGGATGGCCTGCAGCCGGTAGGGCCGCAGATAGACAAGCAGTTTCTTCATTCGTTTCTCTTCTCTCTTCGGATGCTATTCGATGGATTTGAGCGCCTGGGCCATGTCGATGGCGCGGATCTTCCGGCGTAGCGCCAGATTGACCAGCAGCCCGAATGCAAGCGTCAGCGCCGCGGAGAGCAGATAGCTGCCCGGCGCCACCCGCACGTCGAAGCACATGAGGTCGATGCGGATCTGCGACATGACGTAGGCGTGCAGCGCCTTGCCCATCGGCAGACCCACAAGCGCGCCGAGCACCGTCAGGATGATGTTCTCGCGGAACACATAGCGGTTCGTCTCGCTGTCGTAGAAGCCGAGGACCTTGATGGTGGCGATCTCCCGCTCGCGCTCGGTGATGTTGATGTTTGTGAGGTTATACAGCACGATGAACGCCAGCGCCGCCGCGCAGACCACCACGACCACCACGATGTACCGCAGGCTTTCCATCATCGTCGCCACGCGCGCGCGGAAATCGCTGCTGAGGCTCACGGAGGCGACGTTCTTCGCCCCCGCCAGCGCGGCCGAGGCCGCGTGGGCATCGGCGTCAGGCGGGAAGTTGACCCAGGCCTGCTCGTATGCCGGCGCTTCGCCGAAGCACTGCGCCCAGCTTTCCGCCGTCAGGTAGACGTAGTTGTAGACATAGTTTTCAAAGACCGCCGCGACCTGCAGCTGCGCTTCGCGCGTGCCGCTCTGCAGCGTGATGGTGTCGCCCGCCGACAGCTGCAGCGCCTCGGCCAGCCCGCGGCTGATGACGCACGCGCCGTTTTCGGGATAGGCGACCGGCGTTTTGTCCTTCTCATGCAGGTCGACAAAGCCGTCTACGCTGCCGGAGGCCGGGCAGACGACGTTCGTCGTCTTGACCGTGCTGCCCGCGCTGGCGTCGGCGCTCTTTTCGGCCACGAAGAGATAGTCTTCGGCTTCTTCCTCGCAGAGCGCGGCGAAGGCCGTGCGCTCCGTCTCGTTCAGCGCGTGCTGGAACGTGACCGACGCGTCGTAGCGGGTGATCTCGCTGTACTGATAGTCGACGACGTTGCTGATGGAATCCTGGATGCCATAGCCGGTGATGAGCAGGGCCGTGCAGCCGCCGATGCCGATGATCATCATGATCATCCGCTTTTTATACCGCAGGATGTTGCGGATGGAGACCTTATGCAAAAACGGGATCCGGTTCCAGAGGCCCGGCAGCCGCTCCAGCAAGATCCGCTTGCCCGCCTTCGGGGCCTTGGGGCGGATGAGCTCCGCCGCGGGCCGCTGCAGCTCCGCATGCGCGACGTACCACGTCGTGCCGAGCGCGCAGAGCAGATACGCCCCCGCGGACAACAGCGCCAGCGGCCAGTCGAACGCATACAGGATGTCCGTGAAGCCGTACATGATATTATACCCCTGCCAGATCATCTTCGGCAGGAAATACGAGCCCGCCGCGACGCCCACCACGCAGCCGAGCACCGAAGCGCTCCCGGCGTAGAGGAAATAGACCAGGAAGATCGCGCCGTTGGAGTAGCCCATGGCCTTCAAAACGCCCGCCTGCGTGCGCTGCTCGTCGACCATGCGCGTCATCGTCGTGATGCACACGAGCGCCGCCACGGCGAAGAAAAACAGCGGGAACACACGCGAGACGCCCCGCACGATATCCGAATCGCTCTCAAAGCAGGCGTAGCCGATGTTGCTGCTGCGGTCCAGCACGAACACATCCGGGTTTTCGAGCTTTTCGAGCGCGTCCTGCCCGTCCTGATACTCCTGCTCCGCGTCGGCAAGCTTCTGTTCGCCGTCCGAGAGCTCCACTTCGGCGTCGGCGATGTCCTGTTTGCCATCCGTGAGCTGCTGCTTCGCGTCGGCAAGCTCGGCTTCCGCGTCGGCGATCTTCTGCTCGGCCTCGGCCTTGCCGCTGTAGTAATCGGCCCAGCCGTCCGCCAGCTCCTGCTTTGCGTCGGCCAGCTGCTGCTCGCCATCGGCGAGCTCCTGCTTTGCATCGGCCAGCTCCTGATTTTTTTCATCGAGCGTAGCCTTGGCCTCGTCGAGCTTTTTCTGGTTTTCGCTGATCTCAGCGTTGGCCTCCTCCAGCCCGTCGCCGAATTCCTCGCTGCCTGCGTTGAGCTCCGCCTGCGCCGCGTCGATCTGCTGCTGCGCCGCGTCAAGCTCCGGTCCGGCGGCCTCGATCTTCTGCAGCCCGGCCTCGACCTGCGCGAGCTGCGCCTGCAGCTGCGCCCGCTGCTCCTCGGAGAGCATTTCGCTGCCAAGCTCCTCCCCCAGCCGCGCCTTGGTCGCTTCGAGCTCGGCCTTCTGCGCGGCGAGCTCCGCGCGCTTCTGGTCGAGCTGCGCCTGATTCTTGTCGATCTCCGCCTGCCCGGCCTGCAGCTCGCCGACAGTCTCGTTAAACTGCTTGCGAAGCTCCTCTCTGGCCTCGGCCAGCTTGGCCGCGCCGTCGTCATATTCTGCCTGCGCGTCGGCGAGCTTCTGTTCGCCGTCCGCGAGCTCCTTGCGGGCGTCTGCAAGCTTCTGCTCGTTCTCCTCGATCTCCTTCTGGCCGTCGACGAGCTTCTGGTAGGCGTCGGCCAGCTCGCGGTCGGCCTCCTCCTTCGCATCCGCCAGCTTCTGTTCGCCGTCCAGGACGTCCTGTTCGGCGTCCGCCAGCGTCTGCTTGGCGTCTTCGAGCTTCTGCTTCGCGTCCGCCAGCTCCTGCTGCTTTTCGTCGAGCGTTTCGCGGGCGTCAGCCAACGTCTCGGCCGCGTCGTCATGCAGCCGCGTGCCGCGGTCGTCCGCGCACTGCTCCGCAAGCGCGGTGACCCAGGGCTCGGCGTCGTCGATGTGCGCCTTGTATTCGTCCGAGTAGATCTCGCCCGCCCGGTCCGTCAGGCGCAGATACAGCTCCGTATCATAGTCAAAGTCAAACGCCTCCGGCAGCACGTACACGAAGGCGGACAGCGACCCGCTGCCGACCGACGTGCTGCCGCGCTCATAGTTGATGTACAGAACGCTCTTGGCGATGCCGACGATGGTGAATTCCCGCCGGGTGAACTGCCCCAGCGTATCGTCGTCATTCTCCTCCGAGAGCACGATCTTCTGCCCGAGATCCTGTTCCGAGTACAGCATCCCGTCGGCCAGACACTCGTCCGCCGTCTGCGGCAGCCGTCCGGCCTTCAGGCTCGGCAGGTCGAGCGTCTCGGGCAGCGACAGAAATTTGCATGCCCGCGACGCGCCGCCCGCCGTGCTGGTCAGCGCGTCGGCGCTCTTTGTGCCCTCGCACGCGGCGACGCGGCTGTCGGCGGCGATTTTGGCCGCGTCGGTCTCGTCAAAGCCAATGGTGCTCACGAGGCGGAAATCGTACATCTGCTGCGCCTCGGCGTAGGCGTCCAGCGTGCGCACCATGGCCGTCTTCGTCAGCCGCAGGCCGCAGAAAAAGCCCACGCCCAGCGCCACGATGGCCGCGATGGCCAGAAACCGGCCCAAACTTCTGCGGATCTCCCGCAGCGTCAGCTTCCCCATGCCGCTCACCACTCGATCTGCTCGACGGGCGTCGGATGTTCATTGATCCGGGCGCCGGCGATCTGCCCGCTTTTCACGCGGATGACCCGGTCAGCCATGGCGGTCAGCGCCGAGTTGTGCGTGATGATGACGACGGTCATGCCGCCCGCGCGGCTCTGCGCCTGCAGCAGGGACAAGATCTGCTTGCCGGTCTGGTCATCGAGCGCGCCGGTCGGCTCGTCGCACAGCAGCAGCTTCGGCCGCTTTGCCAGCGCGCGGGCAATGGCCACGCGCTGCTGCTCACCGCCGGAGAGCTGCGCGGGGAAATTCTGCATCCGCTCGCCGAGGCCGACCTGCCGCAGGACCTCGTCGGCCGGCAGCGGATCCTTGCACAGCTGGCTTGCGATCTGCACGTTTTCCAGCGCCGTCATATTGGGCAGCAGATTGTAAAACTGGAACACGAACCCGACCTCGTGGCGGCGGTAGGTCGTCAGGCGCTTGCGGCTGTAGTCCGCCACGTCCTCGCCCGCGAGCAGCACATGGCCGGAGGTAAGCCGGTCCATGCCGCCGAGGATGTTCAGGAGCGTGGTCTTGCCCGCGCCGGACTGGCCGACGATGACGCAGATCTCCCCCTCGTCGATCGTAAACGACGCGTCCTTCAGCGCCTCAATGCGCACGTCTCCCATCTGATAGGTCTTACAGACATGGTCAAATACAACAAAATCCTGCATGCGTCCGCCCCTCACTTTTTTTGCTTTCTGAATAGTATATTATGCCATACCGGCACACATTTTGCTTGAATAAATCGTGAACACGCAGAGAAAAAGTCTGCCCGGAAGGGCAGACTTTTTGAGGCAACGCCGCAGGATCGGCGGAAAAGATCCGCCGAAGCGCGCAGACGCAATTGTGCGGTGCTGCCTTACCCGATGGCTGTCCACTGCTCGCCCTGCGGCAAAAGCCTGCAGGTGTGGTCGACAGAGGCTTCGATGAGGTCCGCGTAGTACCAGGCGGTCTGGTCCTGGTTGTCGCGGTACCAGGCGGCAGCCTGCAGCTGCGCGTCCTGCCCGTCCGGGCAGCGGCCGAGCAGACTGTTGAGCGCCCGGGCCAGCTCCGCGCGGGTAAGGACGGCCTCTGCCGCGGCCT
>ERZ857827.2862-NODE-2862-length-11505-cov-2.925764_pt1 | contig 11505 bp, 10 predicted proteins | sample MGYA00519761_ERZ857827 | MGnify/ENA primary metagenome ERZ857827 (study PRJEB31778, sample SAMEA3449370) | human gut metagenome | biome: human gut; feature: human-associated habitat; material: faeces | place: United Kingdom | collected 2010/2012 ... | reverse complement strand
CAACTCTGGATGCAAAGGCTGCATACTCTGATGCGGACTTTGTTGTAATTGCGGCTCCTACGAACTACGACAGCCACACGCAGCACTTCGACACATCTGCGGTTGAGGCTGTGATCAAGCTGGTCATGGAGTACAACCCGGATGCCATTATGGTCATCAAGTCCACCATTCCTGTGGGCTACACTGCAAGCGTAAGAGAGAAATTCAACAGCAAGAACATCATCTTCAGCCCGGAGTTCTTGCGTGAGTCCAAAGCTCTCTATGATAACCTGTATCCTTCTCGTATCATCGTCGGCACTGACCTGAGTGACGAGCGGTTGGTAGAAGCAGCGCACGAGTTTGCTGGTCTGCTGCAGGAAGGCGCTATCAAGGAGAACATCGACACTCTGTTCATGGGCTTCACCGAGGCAGAGGCAGTCAAGTTATTCGCCAATACATATCTGGCCCTGCGTGTGGCTTACTTCAACGAGCTGGACACTTATGCAGAGAGCAAAGGACTGAATACCCAGCAGATCATTGACGGTGTCTGCCTTGATCCTCGTATCGGCAGCCACTACAACAATCCGTCCTTTGGTTACGGCGGTTACTGCCTGCCCAAGGATACCAAGCAGCTGCTGGCAAACTACGCAGATGTGCCGGAGAACCTAATTGCTATTGTCGAGAGCAACAGAACTCGTAAAGATTTCATTGCTGATCGTGTTTTGAAGCTGGCTGGTTACTACGGCTATGATGCAGAGAACGAGTTTGATGAAGACAAGGAAAAGGCAGTCACCATCGGCGTGTACCGTTTGACCATGAAGAGCAACAGCGATAACTTCCGTCAGAGTTCTATCCAGGGTGTTATGAAGCGTATCAAGGCCAAGGGCGCAATGGTTGTGATTTATGAGCCGACCTTGAAGGATGGCGAGACCTTCTTTGGTAGTCTGGTGGTCAATGATCTGGCTAAGTTCAAGGAAATGAGTAATGCAATCATCGCAAACCGCTATGATAAGTGCCTTGATGATGTGAAGGATAAAGTTTACACACGCGATATTTTCCAGCGTGACTAACAAAGAGAGAACAAAGATATGACGAATAAATTGGATAACAAAGAGCCTATAAGAGTGGCACAAGTGATGGGAAAACTTTGGGCAGGTGGTGTAGAAGCGGTTGTTTTTAATTACTATAGACAAATTGATAAATCAAAGGTTCAATTTGATTTTTTTTATGACGCTGATTCAACGGTAGAGCCACCTCAAGAATTAATAGATATGGGGGCCAGATTTTACAAAATTCCACCATATCAAAAATTGCCGATATATTTAAAAACATTACGAAAATATTTCAGAGACAACAAATATACTATAGTTCATTCCCATATTAATACATTAAGTGTTTTTCCCTTGTTTGCCGCATGGAGAGAACGAGTGCCTGTTAGAATTGCTCATAATCATAGCGTGCCGGGAGGAAATGAATTTAAAAGAAATTTATTGAAGAAGTTCTTGAAAGTATTTGCAAAAATGTTTCCAACAGATTATTTTGCTTGCTCAGAAAAGGCGGGAAGATGGATGTTTGGCAACAAAGAATTTGATAATGGCAATGTATTAGTCGTAAAGAATGCAGTGAAATATGAAAAATTTAGGCCGAAAGATGAAGAGGTAAAGCTATACAAAGAAAAATTGGGATTAACAGGTAAATTTGTTGTTGGTCATGTTGGTAGGTTTACATATGCAAAAAATCACGCTTTTCTAATTAAAGTGTTTTCAGAAATTTGTAAAATAAATGACAATGCAAGATTGCTACTTGTGGGTGATGGTGAGTTACATAAAGAGATTCTTTCTTTAATAAAAAACTACAATTTGGAAGATAAAGTTATCTTGGCTGGACAGGTAACAAATCCCGAAAAGTATTACAGACTTGCTGATGTTATGGTTATTCCTTCTTATTTTGAGGGATTGTCATTGACAACTATTGAGAGTCAAATTGCGGGTGTTCCAGTAGTACTTTCAGAAGCAATTCCAACAGAGGCTGTTATTAGTAATGGCTGTACATATTTGTCCCTAGAGGAATCGGTACAGACTTGGAGTGAAGCGATAGTGGCTGCAAGTCATAAAAAGGTTGTCTTAAATTCACGTGCAGAAGAATACGATATTGAGAAAAGAGCAAAACTACTGACAGAGTGGTATGTTCAGCATTCTAAAAGTCAATAGAGGAGAAAAGTAATGCCAAAAATTTCAGTAATTATGGGCGTCTATAATTGTAAAAACAGAAATTTGTTGGAGACAAGCATTGATTCGATTATTGCCCAAACATATAAGGATTGGGAATTTATTATATGTAATGATGGCTCAACAGACGATACATTAGAGATATTACATACTCTTGAAAAGAAAGATTCTCGCATAAAGGTGATTTCATACGACAAAAATCATGGGTTGAATTACGCATTAAATGAATGCTTGAAAGTGGCTAGAGGAGCATTTATTGCGAGGCAAGACGATGATGATATATCGTATCCACAAAGATTTGAAAAAGAACTGCAGTTTTTGAATGAAAACCCAGAATGTGGATTTGTTGGCTGCATTGCTGATGTATATGATGATGCAGGAGTGTGGGGAGAATACCTAGTTGAGGAGCGTCCGACAAAAAAATCATTCTTATGGAATAGTCCGTTTATGCACCCGACAATAATGGTAAGAAAAAAAGTATATGATTCGGTAAATGGGTATAGGATTGCCAAAGAAACACGTAGATGTGAAGACCTTGATTTGTTTATGCGTATGTATTCCAAGGGGATTTATGGGTATAACATACAGGAAAAATTATACAAATATAGGTTGGTTAATGATCCGCAAAAAAAATATAGACCGATGAAATATCGAGTCGATGAGGCAATAGTTAGATATAAAGGCTATAAGAAATTAGAAATTGGGGTTGTTGGAATCCCATACATTATTAAACCAATTCTTGTTGGAATTATTCCACAAAAACTTTTATATAAGATTAAGAAAAAAAGATATTAAAAAGCGGAAAGGAAAATATAATGGAAAAAGTTTCATTTATTATTCCAGTATATCGAATTGATGAGGAATATTTAAAAGAATGTATAGAATCAGTCCTGAAACAGTCATATGACAATATAGAAATTATTTTAATTGATGATGGATCCCCGGATAATTGTGGAAAGGTTTGTGATGAGTACGCAACTAAAGATTCTCGAGTAATTTCAATTCATCAAGAAAATGCGGGAGTATCAGTTGCAAGAAACAATGGAATAACTAGGGCATCTGGAGATTATATAGCATTTGTCGATTCTGATGACTGGGTTGAGTCAGATTATGCTGAGAAAATTATTACTGCATGCAAAGACGAACCAGCTGATATTGTCCTTTTTGGTTACAGCTCTGAATATGGAAAAGTTAGCGATGTGCATTTGATTGGGAAGAATGCAATGTACGAAGGTGAAGAAATAGACTTTTTAAGAAAAGGAATATTAAACCCTATTGGAATCTGCTTGGAAAACATACCAGCATCACCTTGGGCGAAAGTATTTAGACGTGAATTTATAAAAGAAACTAAGCTTTTATATGTTCCTGGACTGAAAAGAATGCAGGATAACGTATTCTGCTTTGACGCATATGGTAAAGCACGAAATGTTAAATATATAAATACAGTAGTATATCATTGGAGAGCAAATGAAAATTCAGTTTATAAATAAAATCCGCAGATAATTGCTATTTCGGAAAAGGTTTTAAATGAATTCAGAAATAGAATAGTGAAGATTGATGATGAAAGTTATAATGAAATGTATGACTGTAAAGTCATTAATATTCTGTTTGGGGAGTATATGAGATCCTATTTTAGACATGAATCTAATACTAATACACGTGGGAATAAAATCAAGGAATTTGAAGATTTATGTTTGAAGAATGATCTTTATAGAAATGCGATAAGCAAAGTTAAGACGGAGTACTTGGGGAAAAAGTATGCTTTAATGACTAAATTGGCTAGAAAAAAATTATTTAGCATGATTTGGTTGATGTTAGACGTTAAGGACTTTGTGGATAAGGTGCGAATGAAAAATAAGGTGGCTTATAAATAAAACAAGATAAATGGGTAGGCCTGAAAGGTGATAGTGTGTATAAAATACGAAAAATAACATTAAGCAGTATGTTGTTTTATGTGGGACTGTTATATGTTTTGATGCGCCCATTTATTACGGTATATATTACGGCTGGGTACAAATACATTTTCCTGCTTTTATTGGTGGGCGCGAGTTTGATATCTTTAGCGTCATGGAATTTTAAATATAATTTTGGAAAAGTATATTTAATGATATGGTTTTTGTTTTATTGCTATGTGATTTTTAATGCCATGTTTCTAGGCGATAATGAATTGCTGAAACTTGCAATTACTAACAACATTTTATATACAGTTCCAATTTTTTTTATGGCGGTACTCAAAGAAAAAATTAATTGGAATGGTGTGCTGCGGTTTTTAACCGTGTTTGGCATGATAGATTCGGCGATTGCGATAATTGAATTTGCGACGAAGCGTGTGTTCTTTAGTAGATTCAACATTAGATCTGTAGAATATGACTTTGGTAGCTATTCGGTAATTAGAACATATGGATTAAATGGAAACTATTTTTTACTTGCACAGATATTATGCCTTTGCGGATTGGCAGCTTATTATCTTTTTACGTTTAAAAAAGAAAAATTAGGATTAATAGGTTTTCTGGTGTGCACAGTAGGAGTTTTTTGTACTGGCTCCAGAGGATATTATTTGGCCTATTTCGTTGGTATTGCGTTCTTATATTTTTCTAATAATGTAACAAAAACTATGGATAAAAGAACATTTGCAAAATGGATTGCTTTATGGGCAGTAGTAATTATTTTCGGATATTTAATTATAGGAACATCGATCACAACAGGTAATCAAATGATCGATGTGATTTTAATGAGAATACGGCAAATGTTTGACTGGGAAAATGAATCATCAAATGTGGTGCGTGTGGGACATTGGCAGAAAGCAGTGAGCCTCTGGAAAGAACATATCGCATTTGGAAATGGAGTAGGAGTTACTAGTTCGGATTATTCAAAAACATTGGTCATTCCAGAAAGTGGAGTGCTGATGAGGCTGGTTGAATTTGGGCTTATTGGTACGATGTTGCAATATTTGACTATGTTATATCCACTTGTAAAAGGCTTAAAGAGTTTTAGATATTCGGCGTCAAGGGATGAGAATGTCTTTTTCTTTTTTGCAGTGATAATAGCATTTAGCATAGAAGATTTGGTGTTACAGTGCTATTCGAGTTTGGAATTTACAATTATTATATGGACTGCCATTGCGTATATTTACTATTCAAGAGTCAGTTCATCGGAAGAAAGTAGCAATTTTATAAACTAAATAAAGTAAGAAAGGTATGCTGATCATAAAAATGATTGGTAAAAAAGGAAATGAAAAGTGTACTTTATCAAGTGATAATTTTAAATTATAATTCAGCTTTAGACTGTAAGGTGGCAGTTAATAGCATATGTCAGTCAGCAACTACTGAGGATTATTGTATATGCATTGTAGAGGGAGGATCTACACAAAAAAATCAAATAGAAGAGTTGAAGCCGCTAGAAAGTGAACGCATATATTTATTAGATTTGAATGAAAATTTGGGATATGCGAGAGGCAACAATGCCGGTATAAAATATTTAAAAGAAAAGGGGATAATGAGTCAATACACAGTAATAATGAACCCAGATGTTGAAATCCTTCAAAAGGGTACAATTGAGGGATTGATCGAAACGGTGGAGAACGAGGCAAATGCAATTGGTGCGCAGCCTTTGGTTTGCTGTAATGATGTTGATGCACCAGCGGAAATGCAAGTTAATATTCGAAGAGTAATGGATTACGGAGATGTTTTAGTAAATGACTCATGGATATTAAAGAGAATTTTTAGAAAAAAAATGAATGAGTTGCTGTACAAAGATTTGCAACCGTATAAAACGAAAGTTCGCTTTGAAGTTCCGAGTGGTGCATGTTTTTTGATTGAAAGTAACGCTTTTGAAAAAGTAGGACTATTTGATGAAAAAACTTTCCTCTATGGAGAGGAAATTATCTTAGGATATAAAATCAAAGAAATCGGAAAGTGTTTTGTTTTAAATCCCCAATATACAGTTGAACACTATCAAGGTAAGTCTACGGGTTCTCACGTTAAGACAATGTCTGATTTCTCACTTAAATGTATGATAGAGTCATATTGTGTGTATTTGAGGGATTATCTTAAAGTTTCTAAAATTAAAATCTGGATATACAAAATTATAACAGTTATCAGTGCTAAAAGTAAAAAAATTATTGTTGAAAAGAGGAGTAGCTGATATCTGAATATGTAATATGGAGAATAAGCATGATTGTTGTAAAGATTAAAGGTGGATTAGGAAATCAATTATTCCAATATGCGTTTGCACGGGCTTTCCAAGAAAACCGGCGTGATGATAAATTGATTTTGGATGTATCAGGATTTGAGAAAGATAAGCAAAGAAACTTTTCGCTATCAAATTTTGAGTTGAGTAATAAATGCGATATCGAAGAGAGCAACAAGTATAATGCGAGGTATGATAGACTAACCAATCAGTTCCTTAGAGTTGCTACAAAAATCATGCCTCGGATTGCTTTTAAGTATTTAAGTCGAAAAGGAATTTTAGTTTGGGATAGAATTGATTATATAGAAATTCCAAAGATTGATAATGAAAATGTGTATATTAATGGATACTGGCAATCTGAAAAATATTTTTCAAGCATAAAAAGCCAATTAAAGAAAGAGATTATATGTCCGATAAAGGATGTTCAGTTGCTTGAGAAAATTAGAAACTCTAATTCTGTATGTGTTCATATTAGACGGGGAGATTATCTTTTGCCTCAAAACCATTTATTGGTTTGCACAGAGAAGTATTATAAAGCAGCCATAAATAAAATACTTGAAAATTTTCACGATGCAAAATTTTTTGTGTTTTCAGATGATATAGATGAAGTGAAAAGAATGAATTTTTTTGATAAAAAGCTAAAAGAGCAGGTGCATTTTGTTGAAAATTTCCATCCTGATTACGAAGAAATTATGCTTATGTCATCTTGTAATCATTTCATTATTTCAAATAGTTCATTTAGTTGGTGGGCGCAATATTTGACAAATAATGCAAATGCAGTTATTGTGGCACCGTCTATATGGTATGATGACGGAAGGCGTACAGATATACACTTAAAAAATTGGTTACTGTTATCACCGCAAGGATTAGAAGTGAAATGAGATTAGGAGAAAATAAGAATGAATATTCGCAGTCAAGTTTATCATTTAAAATTTGGGATTCGTTATTATATAGAAAGAACTTTAGTTTCAAAGGGAATGAAAAAGGGCTTCTCAAACAAGGCTATTTTGGAAAAACAGCGATATTATGAGAAACTGGATACGAGCCAGTACCAAGAAGAACTTCAAGAAACCTACAAAATCTCACAGGGGGAGACTGTCCGAAAACTAGGATGAGTTTTCATCAGAATTGAATTAAGTTTGATTCACTCTTATGGGTGTTCAATATAGATATAAAAAACTGTACATTGAAAACTGAATAAAGTACACAGAAATCATGCATCTATGGTTTAAATATAGTATAATAAAACCAGAGAAAATATTTTGTTTCGAGGTGTGATGAGATGCCATATGTTTCCGGCTTTGACCGTAATCAGCTGATGTGCTGTTCATGGGATGCATTTGTAAATGAAGAAAGTATTGCAAGAATAATTGATTCGTTTGTGGAGCATCTAGATATAAAGAGATACGGCGTGAAAGATGTGGCTGTGGAAGGTCGTCCATCATATGATCCCAAAAGCCTTTATAAGCTTTATATTTATGGAAGCAGAAAAGGAATCCGTTCTTCACGAAAATTGGCAGAGAGCTGTAAGGTGAATCTTGAAGTGAAATGGATGATTGGTGGTGTGGAACCCGATTTTCGTACCATCGCAGACTTCAGAAAAAACAATATAGACAGTCTGAAGGAAATTTTTCATGAATTCAACCGCCGGATATACGGTGCAGTGGAATGGGGATTTTCATCTGTGGATGGAACAAAGATCCAGGCCAATAATTCAAAAGACAAGAACTTTACCAAAAATAAACTGGATGACCGGATTAAGTGGCTTAACGGACATACAGATGAATATCTGCGGATACTTAATGAAATGGATCAGCAGGAAGAAGCAGATGAGATTCCAGGAGAATTAACCAAAGAAGATCTTGAGGCTAAACTAAAAGAAGCACAGGAGCGTCTTGCCAGGTATGAAGGCTATCAGAAGTTAATGGAGGAAACTGGAGTATCGCAGCTATCTATTACGGATGCAGACGCAAAACTCATGAAAAACAAGAATGGTTTTGCAGTAGCATATAATCCGCAGACGGCAGTGGATTCAAAAACACATCTGATCCGGGATTTCCAAATGACGAACCAGGTGACAGACCATGGTCTGTTGGAAAGCACCATGGAGGAAGTGAAGAAAGCTGAACCAGAAAAAATCGTAGAAGTAGTGGCTGATAAAGGCTATGAGGATACGGAAGATATGGTTAGTTGCCTGGAAAAGGGTATTATTCCTCATGTAATAACAGATGACGGAAAAGATGGTTACGAAATCGAAATACCTTATGAAAAGGCGGAAGCTGATCTTACCAGCACAGATCCAGAGGAATTAAAGAAAGCACTGCATGCAGGAAAGATACCGGAAGCATATGCGTCAGTGATACAGGACATGAAAGTAGAGACTGTGCGCCGGAAAGTGCCAGATGAAAAAACGGAAAAAAGCAGTGTATATGGCAGTCAGGAAGAAATGCTGGAAAAGGCAAGAAAGGGATATTTTGTCAGAGATCCCGAACGAAATCTTGTATACTGTCCAGCAGGAGAAATCCTAAGACAGAAATGCATAAAGAAAAATGGAAATATCCGTTATGCAAACAAAAATGCCTGTAAACATTGCTCAAACCGTAACAATTGTTACAAAGGAAAAGGCGAATGGAAAGAAATTGATTTTACAAAAGATCAGTTGCAGAAACCATGTAAAGACTGGCTGAAAGCAGAAGGAGATGAACCAGAAGAAACAAAAGCAAAAGAGAAATGGCATTACGAGAAAAAGAAGGTTGTAAAATTCTTCCTGAAGCCAGACAAGGAAAAAACGAACCAGCGGATGTGTCTGTCAGAGCATCCATTTGGAACTATAAAACGAGCCATGGGAGCCACTTATTTTCTTCTAAAAGGAATGCGAAAAGTGGCTGGGGAGTTTGCACTCTTTTGCCTGGGATATAACCTGGAAAGAGCCAAAAATCTCCTTGGATTTCAAAAAATGATGGAATTGATGGAACAGGCATAAGCCTCTTTCTTCATTCTGTGTATTTTATTCAGTTTTCAATGACACAGATGGAAAGGAAGGGGCTAAATTTATGCCTGAAAATCAAGTTTTCGGACGGGCTGGGGGGGGTATGCAACTTCGCAAACCCGAAAACCTTTACAGAAAAAATTCAATGGCTGAAATTATATGATTGCACAAAAGAAAAAGTTCGTTTGGCAGATAAATATTTGGTGAGAGAGTGGATAAAACAAGAAATTGGAAATGAGTATTTAATTCCTCTATTGGGTGTTTGGGATTCTTTTGATGAAATTGATTTTGAGGATTTACCTAAGTCATTCGTTTTAAAGTGCAATCATGGAGCAAAGATGAACATTATTGTTCGGGATAAAGAAAAATTAGATAAAGAAAAGATCAGGAAATTGATCAACGGATGGCTTGAGCAGGATTTTGGCCTATGTGAAGGCACGTTTCAGTTACAATATAGTCTTATTCCTAGAAAAATTATAGCGGAAAAATATATGGAAGAAACGGGCTTTACTGATTTAAGAGACTATAAATTCTTTTGTTTTAATGGGCAGCCTATGTATTGCCAAGTTATTTCTGATAGATCAGAAAATGAAACGGTGGATTTTTTTGATATGAAGTGGAATCACTTGGATTTTACAGGACTTGCATGTTTTAGAAATTCAAGCGAGGAAATTAGTGCACCGAAATCTTTAGAGAAAATGGTATCACTTTCTCAAACACTATCAAAGAATTTTTCATTTGTACGGGTTGACTTTTATGAAATAGATGGGAAACCTTATTTCGGAGAAATGACATTTACTCCTGCATCTGGCTTAGGTCATTTTGAACCAGATGAAATGAATAAAGTGTTGGGAGATTTGATTCAGCTTCCGGAAAAGAAACCTATTCCAAAAGTAAAAAAATAAAACGGAGGTTTACTATATGGGCGAAAAGAAAAGCACGAAAGGAGAAAAGGCCTTAAAAGCAGGAGTGTGGTACACGATATCGTCAGTGGCTGTTAAAGCGATGGCAATTATCACTACACCGATTTATACTAGACTATTAACAACGGGAGACTACGGGACAGTACAAACATTTACAACCTGGTATGCACTTCTGCAAATATTTTGCTCATTAAATCTTACCTGGAGCGTTGGAAATGCCAAACAAGATTTTAAAGATAAGACAGATGAATACGTTGGTAATTTGCAGTTGTTCTCTGCCTTGTTTACAATTTTGCTAAGCGTGGGAACAGTCCTGTTATGGCCAGTATTACAAAATTTATTTGATATGTCTCCATTAGTAATGATAATAATGGGAATTTACTTAATTACTGGAAATATTGTGGGCTTGGAACAGACAAAATTTCGGTTTCAGTATAAATATAAAGAAAATATTGCGATAACTGTATTTATATCGGTTGCCACCGTTGTAGTATCTGTGGCAATGATTCTTAATATGGAAACAGATCGGTATTTGGGTAGAATTATTGGTATTGTGTTACCAATGATTTTTCTTGGAATCCTGTTTACTGTTTTAAATTTAAAAAAGCATACATGGTCATTAAACAAAACTTATATTATATATGGACTTAAAATATCCGTACCATTGATACTTCACACAGTGTCGTTAAATATATTAGCTCAATCTGATAGATTGGTCATTGCAAAGTTTGGCACAAATTCAGATGTGGGTGTATATAGTTTGGCATATCAGTATGCAATATTAATCAATGTTTTTTTGAATGCTATAAATGAAGCTTGGCTTCCTTGGTTTCAAGATCAATATGCGGTAGGAGACTTTGCAACTATAAGACAAAAAGTTAAGCCGTTGATTTTATTTGGTTGTTATATGTCGATTGGATGTGCAGCAGTTGCACCGGAAGCTATTTTGATTTTGGGAGGAAAATCATATAGTGAGGGTGTTTGGGTTGTTCCACCAATTTTAATGGGTTTGCTTTGCCAATTTTTATATACTCGGTACGTCCATGTAGAATTACAAGAAAAGAAAACAGGGATAATATCATCGGGAACGATGGTAGCTGCTGCAATAAATTTGATATTAAATTTCATTTTTGTGCCCAGATATGGTTTTGTTGCGGCAGGATATACAACATTCTTTAGTTATATGGTTTTGTTTGTA
>ERZ857827.2856-NODE-2856-length-11522-cov-4.186535_pt1 | contig 11522 bp, 8 predicted proteins | sample MGYA00519761_ERZ857827 | MGnify/ENA primary metagenome ERZ857827 (study PRJEB31778, sample SAMEA3449370) | human gut metagenome | biome: human gut; feature: human-associated habitat; material: faeces | place: United Kingdom | collected 2010/2012 ... | reverse complement strand
GTGCCGCTGGCTTTCTTTTGCACACTTTTCTTTCGCCACCGAAAGAAAAGTGTGAACGCCCCATAGGGCTGCAAGCCCTGCTTCCGCGCCGGAGTCGGCGCGTCATGCCCCACCGTGGGGCGGGGATTTGCGCCTACGGGCGCACTGGGGGCTTTCCGCTCGCCCTCTGCACCCCTTCGGATCGCCATCCGAAGCAATAGCGCGCCCCATAAGCCTGCAAGCCCTTCTCCCGCGCCGAAGTCGGTGCGACCTTCCTCCGCATAAAAACACCGGCAGGTTTTCCCCGCCGGTGTCAAAACCCTTTTCCTTTTTCCTTTTCCCTACTCCATCGGCTTAAACCCTTCCCCCAGCACCTCGTGAGCGTCGCTGATAAACACAAACGCCTGCGGATCCATCCGATGAACGATACTCTTCAGCCGTCCCAGCTCCTGAGCACTGACCACGCATAGCACCACCGGGCGCTCCTGCCCGCTGAATCCGCCCTTGGCGTCCAGCATAGTCACGCCGCGCCCGATCTCATCCATTAGCGCCTGCTTGATCTCCTCACCCTGCAGGGAGTTGATAAAGCAGGCTTTTTCCGTTGTCAGACCGTTCATGACCACGTCGATGAGCTTGGAAGAAGAATATAAGCAGATAAAGGCGTACAGCGCATATTCCGCCTGAATCTTGAAACCGGCCAGTACGACCACGATACAGTCAATGATGAACAAAATCAGGCCCACCGAAAGATGAGGAATCCTCTGATGCAGCACCCGGGCGGCCATGTCCGTGCCGCCGGTGGTAGCTCCGCCCTTGATGACAAAGCCCAGCCCCACGCCCAGCAGCACGCCGCCGAAAAGCGAGCCCAGCAGCGGGTCGTGAGTCATGGGCTGAAGGGGCAGAAAGTCGATCAAAAGAGAGAAAATAATCGTCGCGCCCAAGGACCGCACCGCAAAGGTACGGCCCATGGAGCGGTAGCCGATCAGGAAGAGCGGTACGTTCATCAGCAGGCTCGCCGTACCCACAGGCCAGCAGAAAAGATAGTTCAGCACGGTCGCCAGACCGGTCACGCCGCCGGGAGCGATGTGGTTGGGCACCAGAAACCAGGGGTACGCCATGGCACCCACCAGACAGCCCAGCAGGATCTGTCCCCAGGCGGTAATCCGTTCTTTGGTGAACCAATGCTTCATGGGTTTGATTCCTCTCTTTCTTCCTGCGAAATGCCGCAGGGATGCATATCCAGCGAATGGCGCAGGGCTTCCTCCACGTTTTCCATTCGTTTCGATGAAAGTCTGCCCAGCCGCCGGTCCAGCCTTGTTTTTTCCAACGTGCGAAGCTGCTCGCACAGCACGATGGACGGCTGCCGCAGTCCGCCTTCCCCCGCTTCCAGCCGCACATGCGTTGGCAGGGGCGGCTTGCGGGTGCTGGCCGTCAGGGGAACCGCGATCACCGTGGGCGCGCGCCGGTTTCCCCGGTCGTTCTGTACAATCAGCACGGGCCGGTATCCGCCCTGCTCGCTGCCCACCACAGGATCCAGCCGCGCCATATAAATATCTCCGCGTTTCACGCATTTCACTCTCCCGGGCGGCAAAAATCAAGCCGGGCCAGAGAGGCATCCAAATGCCGTCAGCAGGGCTGCCAGCCGTCGGCTGTTCCCTGCGGCCGCCTTTTCCGCGCCAAAAAACACGCGGCTCTCAGCCCTTGGAAAGCCCATGCCGCCCTCTTCATTCTATGCGTGTGATAACGGGAGTGCGCTGGAGTTATGGTAACATTTTCCCCGCCTTCCGTCAAGGGACGGAGCGCTCGTCTCCGCCGATTGAAATGGTTCCGACATTCACTTTTTCTGGCTTCCCGGAGCGGCGCACATGCGGCTTTTGTCCACCCCGTGCCTTCTGCGGCTGCAATAAATCCATCTTCCTATTGAACTTGAGTTGGCTTAATCAAGCGGGCTTGAGGCGTCTGAACTCCATCTTCCGGCCCATTGACTTTCACCTTCCTTCTGTGGTAAGATAGGAGAGCAGAAAGGCTTTTAGGTCTTAGCCTTTACTGTCCTTTAGCACTACGATGATTAGCGGCATCGTGGTGCTTTCGATCTTCACCGTGGTTGTTACCGTGGTGCGGATCGTAATCACTTCCGTTGCTTTGGACTGCATAGTCTCTCACCTCCCTTCCGCCCTTGAATGGCGTTGGTTTTGGTGCCAGCCTATTCGCTCTCCCTGCGCTCTTGGTTTCCCTTGAGCACGGGAACATGATAACATGGAAAACGCCTGCCATCAATCTTTTTTGAAGCGGGAAAAGCCTTGTATTTCAGCATTTCGTGATAAAAGATGATGGAAGTTTGATCCTTAAGGCAGCCGCAAAAATCAAAAAGCCGATGCACCACTCTGGCTCTTCACCACAGAGATGCATCGGCTTTCAAAATGCAGTTTCTTTCTTCTTCCAAAAAATTTCCTTCCCGATTCCGGGTTACAGTGGCCTCCTGGTTTGCAAAGCCTGACCGGCGATTTCCCGAAGCCGCGGCATCACGTCGTTTCCGCCCCGGCCAAAATAGTCGTGCAGGCGGTGGTATTCCTGATGCAGGGCTTCATACACGCGGACGTTCGCTTCTACCGGCCGATAAACGGCTGCACAACCGCTGCCCATTTTTTCGGCGGCGATTTGTACACTGTCATATACACCCGCAGCCGCAGCACCGTAGATGGCGCTGCCCAGTGCCGGGCCCTGCGCCGCTTCCGTCACCGACAAAGGCAGTTGGAGCACGTCGGCATAGATCTGCATGGCCAGCGGATTCTTCAGCGCAATGCCGCCGCTGACCCGCACTTCATCGATAGGAACGCCGCCGTTTCGATAGCCGTCGATGATTTCCCGTGCGCCGTAAGCCGTGCTTTCCAGCAAGGCGCGGTAGATCTCTTCCGTCCGGGTCTTCAGAGTCAGACCCAGAATCACTCCCGACAGCTGGGCGTTGGCCAGCACGCTTCGATTGCCGTTCCACCAGTCCAGCGCCAGAAGGCCGCTTTCTCCAGGATGCAGCCTGGCGGCTTTTTCGGTCAGCAGCGCCTGCAGCGGGATGCGCCGTTCCCCGGCTTCCCGGCTGACAGCTTCCGGTACGCACTGGCGAACAAACCATGCGAAGCTGTCGCCTACACAGCTTTGTCCCGCCTCATACCAGGCCATGCCCGGCAGAACACCGTCCGTCACCACGCCGCTGACGCCCGGCAGGGGCAGCGGCTTTTCCCCTGCCACAATATGGCAGGTGGAAGTGCCGATCATGCTCAAAAGCGTTCCGGGCTGCGTGATCCCGGCGGCGGGCACGCCCGCATGCGCGTCAATGCTGCCTGCGGCCACAGCCGTTCCGGGCAGAAGTCCCAGCATCCGGGCCTTTTCCTCCGTCAGCCCTCCCACGCATTCTCCGGGCAGAAATACCGGCCCAGAGAGCTTGTCCCGGCAGACGGAGGCAAAGCCCGGGTGCAGCGCGGCAAAATACGCTTCTGCCGGAAAGGAACCATTCTGGTAAAAGGCCTTGTATCCAAGCCCCATGGCGCTGCGGTTCAGCCTTCCCGTCAGCCGCCAATTCAGCCAGTCCATGGCTTCCAGCTCATGCGCGGCGGCGGCATATACCTCCGGCGCTTCCTCGAAAATCTGCAGGAGCTTCGGCAGCACCCATTCGGCGTTCACCGCGCCGCCATACAGAGATAGAAAAGCCTCCCGACGCTCCTGAGCCAGCCGGGTCATCCGTTCAGCCTGCTCTACTGCCCCATGATGCTTCCACATCATGCCGAAAGCATGGGGACAATGCTCAAAGCCGGGCTTCCGGCACAGGGGCGTTCCCTGTGCGTCTGTCGGCAGCGTCGTGCTGGAGGTACAATCGATTCCAATGCCCACGATCTGCGCAGGGTCGATCTTTTCCGCCATTTCCGAAAGCAACTGGCATAATACCTGCCAATAGTCCTCCGGGTCAAACAGCGCCCAGTTCTCCGGCAGGGGCGTTCCATCCGGCAGCGCCGCATCCAGAACGCCGCGGGCATACTCCTGCTGGACGCTGGCCACGATGCTGCCGTCTTCCACGTCCGCCAATACGGCCCGGGCGCTCAGCGTGCCGAAATCCACGCCGATAGCATACCGTCTTTTCTCCACGTTTTTCCCTCCGGCTTCTTCAGAAGCGAAGCAATTCTTCCGTAACACATTCTTCCTGCGCCTGCACGTCGTTCATCAGCCACAGCGCCGTGTAGCGATCCTTCAGATCCCGGGCGAAACGCACGGCCTCCAGAATTTTATCCCGTCCGTAGAAATCCAGAAACGCCTGCGGATCCAGCCCGGTGCGGCGGATCAGTTCCAGCTGCCCCTGCGCATCGCTGGCTTCCCGCAGGATTTGGCAGATCTCCGGCCAGTTCTCCCGGATCTGTTCGACGCGGTTCTTTTGATAAAAGCCCACCTTTTGCTGCAGCGCCAGAATTTCCCCGCTGAGCGTGCCGTATTCCTGCCGGATCGCCGCCTCATAGTGTGCCGGATCAAAGGCATAATGGAACTTTTCCGGGGAAAGCGTCAGGAGCCTTTGCCGCAGCTTCGCCGTTACTACCGAAGCGTACACCACGTCGATGCCGTGGGCCAGATAGGGCTGTCCGCGCAGGATACCCGTAATTTCAAAGAAATGGGCCAGATGGTGCTCGCTGCCGGAAGCAGGGCGGGAATTGCCCATATAGCTCATGTTGATGCCCACCTGAATGAGGGCGTTCATCAAAACGGTCAGACTTTCCTCCCGGCGGGCCAGACAGCCGTCGATATGGGCGCGGACCGCTTCTACCTGCTCCATCGTGAGGCGGTACACCGTTTCGCAGAAGGGTTCGCCGTTCAGCAGCGCGCCCAGCTTCCAGTCGCTCAGGCTGGACGGCTTGCCCAGAATATCGCCGATGCCCGACTGGATCATTTCCATGGGAGCGGTGGCGATAATAGCGGTATCCGCCACGATCCACCGGGGCACGGCGGCGTTCAGCGTTGCCTTCATGCCCTTGAGCACCAGCGCTGCCCCCTTGGAAGCATAGCCGTCCATGGAGGGGGCGGTCGTTACGATCATATAGGGCAGGCCGTTGGCAAAGCTGACCTGCTTGCACAGATCATTGATAACGCCGGAGCCGACGCCCACCAGCGCTTTGACCGTTCCGTCCAGCTGCCGCTGAATTTTCTCCAGCGATGTTTCATCCGGAATGACGACCTCCGTCTGGTCAAAAAACGCTTCCTTCCATGAGATCCCCGCCGCGTCCAACGCAGGGATCAGGCGGTCCGCGCACAAAGGCCGGGTATTGCCGTCCCAGACGATCAGCACGCCGGGATGGTCTTTCAAAAGCCCGGGGATCTGTTCGATGGCTTCTTTTCCCAAAAGGACGCGTTCAATGGCGCAGTCGTGGGTCATTCCGCATACGGGGCAGGGATTTTCCAAATGATTGACAGTCATGCATGATTCCTCTGCGTCGAATGAGTGAGGGGTTTCCACTGCGGGCGCCTGATTTTCAGGGAGCCGTTCCTTCAGCAGCGTTTCCCGGAAAAGGTTGGGCGACATGCCGGTTTCCCGGCGCACAAAGCGGTTGAAATAGGAGCGGGAGGTAAAACCCACCTCCTGTGCTGCCCGTTCGATGGTCGTATCCGGGTCCCGCAGAAGGCTCCGCAGCCGCTCCAATTTGCAGGCCGCGATATAGTGGCCAATGGGTTCGCCGGTCTCCCGGCGGAACATGCGGTTCAGGTAATCGCCATTGTAGCCGGTGATATTGCCCAGCTGAGTCAGGCTCAGGTCATCCTTCAAATGGCTGCGGATATAGCTTTGCAGCTGCTTGTAAGGGTTAGTGCTCTGTTCCAGCGGCTGGGTCAGGGTATAAATAAAGGGCTCTTCCGCACCGTCTGCCTTCAGCGCGGCGCAGACTTCCTCCATCCGGCGCAGCGTCTCCGGCAGCGCCCGGGCATCGTCCGGCAGCGGGCTTAAAAGAATGGACAGCTTTACGCCGCTTTCCGCCAAAGCACCCTGCAGGCGTTCCAGCACGCTGCTGTGCCAGGAAAGAGGACGGGCCTGCTTCCAGACCAGCCGGTGAAACACCGCTCCGCTTTCCGAGCGCAGAAGCTCCCAGTCTTCCAATTCCTCCTGAAAATACCGGGGGATCAGTTTCAGCAGGCCGGGCGGCAATTCACGGCCGCCGGTCAGATAGAGAAGCGTGCCGTTTTGCCCCTCCCGGGGTTCCGGCAAAGAAGCGGCCTGCCGGACGGAAACCATGCCTTTCGGCTCCTGCTTTTCCTCCGCCAGCACGGTGTTGAGCAAACGGCGCGTCTGCTTTTCCTTGCGGATTTCTGAAAGAGCCTTGTCGATCTGCTCCATCAGCGTCTCGTCGCTTTCGTTTTTCAGCACATAGCCCGACGCGCCCTGCCGCATGGCCTCGTACACATAGTTAAAATCCGCATACCCTGTCAGCAGGATCACCTTGCAGTCCGGCTGTTCCTTCTGGGCCCGGTTCAGCAGCTCCAGCCCGGTCATGCCGGGCATGCGAATATCGGATACCATCAGGTCGATACGGGTCCGGCGCAGCACGTCCAACGCCCCGGCGGCGCTGTTGGATACATAAACGTCCAGATCTTCCCGGGCTTCCAGCTGCAGCGACAGCGCGCCCGTCACATGAGGTTCGTCATCCACCAGCAGCAAGCGGAAAATACGGTCCATGGCCTACGCTCCTTCTTTGTCTTTTACTGTCAGGCATACCCGCAGGCCGCCCAGCGGCGACCTTGTGAAAGAAAGGCCGCAGGCCGGGTCGCCGTAATGGATGGTCAGCCGGCGGTGAATATTGCTCAGCGCGTGACCTGCGGGTGTTTCTTCCGATTCGCACTGCGCGTTGAGGTGGTCGATGGTTTCATCGGTCAGGCTGCTGCCGCTGTCCTCCACCCAGATGCGGAGATAGGGTGCCTCCCAATGGAAGCTGAGCTTGACCAGCACCTGATCGTCGCTCTCAACGCCATGTTCCAGCACATTTTCCAGAAGCGGCTGCAAAATCAGCCGGGGTACCGCCAACAAGGCAAACGGCTCCGGTACAGGCTCGAGCTCGGCGCAAACCCGGTGGCCAAAGCGCATCAGCTGAATATTCAGATAGATCATCGCGTGGCTGTACTCGTCCTGCAGGGGCAGCACATCCCGGCTCTGATCGGTAATGTAGCGGAAATAATCGCCCAGATAGCGGCTGAGCTTCTCCGCCGCTTCCTGATCCTCCTGCTTCACCAGATGGCTGAGCAGATAAAAGCTGTTGTAAAGGAAGTGGGGATTGATCTGTGCCTGCAGGTGCTTCATCTTCGCGTCCTGCAGAAGAATGGTCTGCTTGTAATCCTTTTCGATCAACCCGGCCAGCTGGGCATTCATGTGGTTCAGGTGCCGGGACAGGCGGTTGAATTCATCGGTATAGGAGGGTTCCAGCCGGGTCTGCAGCCGGCCCTCGCTGATGCGGTCGAAGGCCCACAGAAGATCATTGACCGGTCTGGCTACCGTGCGGCGGACACTGAGCATGTAAAACGCCAGCGCCACAACGCCGCATAAGGTAAACAGCAGCATCAGCTTCTGCAGCTGGTTCGGGAACGCATACAGTTTATGCGCGTCGATCAGCTGCACCAGCAGGCAGTCCGGATTATCATCCAGCAGCTTACCGACGGCTACGTATTTTTGATCGTTTATCTTCGTATTCAGAAAGCTCACCTCCCCGGTAAAAGAGAGGTTTTGCAGTGCAGCTGCGTAATCCGGCGCGGCAGGGGTCGCGTAAACCACGTTTTCCGGCAGATAGATCAGATAGGCCATGGCGGCGTTCCCATCCGTGGCGAGGGACTGGAGACTTTCCAGAACCCGTGTCCGGCGAAAGGAAACGCGAAGATAGAACGTGGGCTCCCGGTCGGTCACATAGCTGGAAATGGGCACCATATAGTTGACCGTCAGTTCGCCCTCCAGCGAGGACAGAAGCCGGAAGCCGCCCTCTCTGACTTCCGCCAGCAGAGAGCGCATTTCATCCCTGCTCAGATAGGTTACGGCAGGCGCTTTGCCCACGCCCAGCCGAAAATCATGCTGGTAGCTGTACAGCTCCAGCCGGTCGATGTTGCGGTTGTAGGTGCTCAGGTTTTCCAGATAGGTCAGCGCGTCATTCAGCTCGGTGTAGCGTTCCGACGGCTTCATCGTCTGGTAGTAAGCAAACAGGTGCGTGATAAACCGGCTTTGGGTGGCGCACTGCATTTCATACTGCAGGTTGGCAATATCATCGTCGAACTGCTGGCTCAGATAGCGCAGACTGTTGGCCGTGGACTGGTTCAGCTCATGCTGAACGCTGCTGCGGCTCCAGGCGATCAGCGCAAACAATGCGCTCTCCAGCACCAGCAGACAGACCAGAAAAATGATAAAAAGCCGGGTATACGCCGTGCGCCTGAACAAAAACGCCGCCCCCTGATGCCGCCGCACGACCCGCCTGTTCCGGCGGGCCGTGCAGTCTCGTTTCTATGGTTCTATCTTACTCCTTCACGCTGCCGCGGACAAGGCCTTTGGCAAAGTACTTTTGCAGGAAGGGATACACGCACATGATCGGGAAAATGGCCAGAAAGATCTTCGCGCCGTTGGCGCCGTCCGCCGTGGCGTTGGCCACCGCATCCTCCAGCGTCATGCCGGTCTCGCCCACCGCGCTGTCCACGATAACGATGGAGCGCAGATAGGTCTGCAGGGGCTTCAGGCTCATGTCCTTGATGTAGAGCATGCCGTCGAACCAGGAGTTCCAGTGCTGCAGGATGATGAACAGCGACACCGTGGCGATGGAGGGTTTGCACAGGGGCAGAATGATCCGGGTCAGAGTGGTCCAGTGGCCCGCGCCGTCGATGAAGGCGGATTCGGAAATGGCTTCCGGCAGACCCTTCATGAAGTTCATCATCAGGATGATGTAGTAGGTGCCCACCGCGCAGGGAAGGATCATGGCCCAGAAGGTATTCAGAAGGCCCATGTACCGGACCACCAGATAGGTGGGGATCATGCCGCCGTTGAAAAGCATAGTGCCCATGAAGTACCACACGAAATACTTCCGTTTGGGGAACGCGCTCTGCCGCATGGACATGGGATAGGCGGCCAGCACCGTCATCAGCATGGACACGGCCCAGCCCACGATAGCGCGGCAGAACGTGACCAGATAGGAACGGAAGAACTGGGCGTCGCCCACCACGATCTCATAGTTTTCCAGATTGAAATCAATGGGCCAGAGCATGACCTTGTTGGAGACCACCGCGTCGATGCCGCTGAAGGAGACCGCCAGGATATGAACGACCGGCACCAAACACAGAAGGCCCACCAGAAAGCAGAAAATATAGTTGAAGATAACGAATACGCGCCGTCCTGCGGAGACCTTGATCTTCTTTTTCGGGGTGCTGAAGGTTGCAGCAGCTTGAGCCATGACGAACGACCTCCTTTAGAAAACGCGGTATCCGCTGGTCTTGTAAGCCACCCGGTAGGACACGATGACCAGCGTGCAGGAAATGACGGACTTGAACAGACCGGCGGCGGTGGAAAGGCCGAACTGGCCGCCCGCGCCGAAGCCCATGCGGTACACCAGCGTATCCAGAATATCGCCGGACTCGTAAACCACTTCGTTATACATATTGAAGACCTGATCGAAGCCCGCGCTCATGATATTGCCGATAGCCAGCGCGGTCATCAGGATGATGGTCGGAACAATGGCAGGAAGGGTGACGTGGAGCATCTGCTTCCAGTGGCCCGCGCCGTCGATGGACGCAGCCTCGTACAGATCCACGTTGACGCCGGTGACGGCCGCCAGATAGACGATGGTGCCGTAGCCGAATTCCTTCCAGATGTGGGTAAAGATCAGCGTGAAGGGGAACCATTTGTTGTCGCCCAAAAAGATAATGCTTTTGCCGCCCAGCGCCACGATCAGCTTGTTGACCAGGCCGCTGCCGCCCAGCAGCTTCACAAAGATACCCGCCAGCAGCACCCACGAAATGAAGTGGGGCAGGTAGATCATGGTCTGCACCGTGCGCTTGAAGCCGCTGGAGCTCAGCTCATTGAGCAGCAGCGTAAAGGCCACCGGCACCACCACGCCCAGCACGATCTTCCACACGGACAGGGTCAGGGTATTGCGCAGAGCGCGGCCGAAGCCGGGCATGCCAAACAAGGTCCGGAAGTTTTGAAATCCTACCCATTTGGAGCCGAGCACGCCCTTTGCGGGCAAATATTTCTGGAAGGCGATCACAATGCCAGCCATCGGGATGTAGTTATAGATAAACAAAAGCAGGACGGGCAGAAGCAGCATCAAATACAGGGGCAGATTCCGCCGGAACTGATTCCTGCGCTTGAGGCTGCGCTGCGCGGCGATTTGCTGTTGGCTCATGAAAATTCCTCCCAAAAGAAAGTGAATAAAAGGAATGAAGCAATCAAAATCAGGCTTTTTACCGGAAAAGATTTAGAAAATCCCCCGTCCCGGAGCCGGGGCCCTGAGACGAGGGATCGTTGATCCGCCGGTTACTTCTGGCTGGCGTAGTATTCGTTCACTTCGTCGGTGATGGTCTGGCCGCCGTTGGCGTACCAATCCTGCACGGCCTTCTCCCACACGGAGATGTCTTCGCCGGTGATGACCTTGGCGATGGCGCTGCGCAGGTCGTCCCGCAGGGTGCTCTCATACACGCTCATGGTCTCGGTCAGGGGGCCGTTATAGGAAGGCACCAGCCAGCCGCCTTCCATCAGGCTGTTCTGCAGCGGGTAAGCCTCGGTCTGGCAGATCAGACGGCCCAGCATGGCGCGGTCGCCTTCCTTGGCCTTCAGGCACTGGCCATAGAAGTCCTTGATCACGGGGGCCACTTCGTCCACGGTCAGGTTCTTTTCCAGCGCTTCGTTGATCAGCTTGGAACGGTAGAAGTCGAAGTCGCCGCGTCCGAAGTTGCGGAACACGCGCAGATCCCAGTACAGGAACGCATCGTCAGGATCGGCATAATACTTCGGAATTTCTTCATCGGTGGGCTCGGTGTACATATGCTGTTCCAGTTCCATCATTTTGAAGACGGCTTCGGGATTCTTGCAGGCGGTGGTCACGCAGGTAAAGCTGTTGCAGCTGGCGTTGGTCCACTGCTTGAAGCGCTCGCCGTCCACGCTGGGCGCGGCCACGCAGGTCCAGATCGCTTCGGGATCGTTGACCATGTTGGTCTTCAGGTCCGTTACCACGTGCCAGCCGGTGGCATAGTACATACCGGCGCGGCCATTGGCGATCTGCTCGGCCACGGTCTTGTCGTCGCACACGGCCATGTCAGACACGACCAGACCCTGCGAGTAGATTTCCTGCAGCTTCAGCAGGCCTTCGCGGGCGGTATCGCTCACATAGGCGTATTCATAGGTGCCGTCTTCCTTGGGCTGCCAGCAGCCGGCGATGCAGCCGTAGGCGGCCAGGATGGCGTCGTAGTTGTGACTGGTGGTGCCGGTCATGGCGATACCGATGGTATCTTCGCCGCCCAGCTTGGCGTCCTGGAAAGCCTTCGCAACGGCCATCATCTCATCG
>ERZ857827.2852-NODE-2852-length-11554-cov-2.617445_pt1 | contig 11554 bp, 15 predicted proteins | sample MGYA00519761_ERZ857827 | MGnify/ENA primary metagenome ERZ857827 (study PRJEB31778, sample SAMEA3449370) | human gut metagenome | biome: human gut; feature: human-associated habitat; material: faeces | place: United Kingdom | collected 2010/2012 ... | reverse complement strand
CAATTCTTCGACCTGAATATATAATTCTTTTCAAAGCGAAAGCATATCTTGATTTAAAAATGAGAAAAGAAATGGGAGAAAAACAAAAATGAAAGAATTTTTAGCGAGAAAAGACATCGTTATTTCTGTAAAAAGATACGGAATTGACGCGCTTGGTGCAATGGCACAAGGCTTGTTTTGCACATTACTTATCGGAACCATTATCAACACACTCGGAACACAGCTGAACATCGAAGTGCTTACGAGGACAGTTGTGACAATCAACGAAATCCCGTACACAATCGGTGGACTGGCATCGGCAATGTGCGGTCCTGCGATGGCCGTTGCAATCGGATATGCGCTTAATTGCCCGCCGCTCGTACTGTTTTCATTGATTTCCGTAGGTTTTGCGTCGAACGCGTTAGGCGGGGCAGGCGGACCGCTTGCTGTACTGTTTGTTGCGATTATCGCATCCGAAGTCGGCAAGGCAGTTTCAAAAGAAACAAAAATCGATATTCTTGTAACTCCTATGGTGACAATCGGTGTAGGTGTTGCATTGTCCGCATGGTGGGCACCGGCACTCGGTGCTGCGGCAATGAAAGTGGGAAGCCTGATTATGTGGGCTTCAGCCGTTCCTGATGGGAATTTTAGTTTCCGTTATTGTAGGCGTTGCACTTACACTTCCGATTTCGTCCGCGGCTATCTGTGCAGCATTACAGCTCACGGGGCTTGCAGGTGGAGCTGCGGTCGCAGGATGCTGTGCGCAGATGGTGGGATTCGCGGTTATGTCTTTTAAGGAAAACAGATGGGGCGGAATCATTTCGCAGGGGCTCGGAACATCCATGCTTCAGATGGGCAATATCGTAAGAAACCCTAAAATCTGGATTGCGCCAACGCTTACATCCGCAATTACAGGTCCAATCGCAACCTGCTTATTTAAGATGGAAATGAATGGGCCTGCCATTTCATCCGGAATGGGAACCTGCGGCCTCGTAGGACCAATCGGCGTTTATACCGGATGGGCAAATGAAATCACGGAAGGGGTAAGAACCGCGATCACAAGCATGGACTGGATTGGTCTGGCTCTCATAGCGATTATTCTTCCTGCTGTATTATGTCCGATTATCAATATGTTCTTCCGCAAAATCGGCTGGGTAAAAGACGGTGATTTAACGCTTTCCTAATTGCGCTCCACACGGAAGAAGCCGATGAAAGAGGGATTATGCGATATAGGCATCGTTGCTTGATTGCTTCTTAACGACTCTAAATGAGATAATATCAACAATTACCACGAAAACGAAGAAGCAGTAAATCAAAGTATCGCTTGTCATCATCAGGCAATAGTCATAATAACCATGTAAGAGTACCGGAACGACAAAGCTGAGCAGCTTGTTGACTCCGGCTCTTATTTTATTACCGTAAGCGCTGTAGAATTTTGCTCTGGAATAGAACAGACCCATAAAGATTGCGAATGTGCAGTGTCCGGGCACGGAAAGCAGGCCTCTTGAAATAACGACACCGAATCCATAATCCAGTACATACATTATATTTTCAAGCCCTGCAAAACCAAGACTTACACAAACAGAGTAGAGGAGACCGTCAAAGGTATAGTTGAAATCCGGGCATTTCCATGTTTTCCGCTTCAGAAAGAAAAGTTTCAAGCCTTCCTCGGAACAAGCAACGATTCCAAAACACATGATTATGTAATAGGTCTGAGTATCCTGGATATTCATAGAATCGAGAACACCGGAGAAAAAATCCTCCAAAAGTCCGGCAGGTATGCAGGAAAGCGCACCGAACATAAATAAAACAAGCAAAAGTCTGAAAGGGTCTTTTTCAATTTTATCATGCTTATATACATATACCATTAAAATAATTGCCGGGAGTAATGCTGCAGCTAAAATAATTTCCATAAAAACTTCGTCTCCTAATATGATTTATAAAGTGATTAGACTCGATAGGCAGCGGGCGTATAATGTAAATGTGCCGAGAAACTATTCCTTAAATCATAATTTTGGGAATAGTTTAAATAGAAGATTGAAAAGGCTTGAAATCATTGCAATTTCAAGCCTTTCTTGTCAAGCTTCATGTATTTGCCATGCTTTCGCAATACGCAAATATTTATTATCAGCTTCCAATCAGGAAATCTAAAATATCCATTCCCGACGAATTCTGTGCCTTGTATAATTCCGTAAATCCGCAGTTTGCGCAGCTTACGGTTATAAACTTTTTATTCTGCACATCGAATATCTTTGCGAAATTTCCACCTGTTGCCTGGAATTGATCGCTGACATAATTCTGACATCCGCATTTCGGACATACATACTGCTGCCTTTCCATAATTGAATCCTCCACATAGATTTTTTGCATACATCATATGTATAACATCTTTATCATAACATATTCGCAGACATATGGCAACTGCTTCCGGTTATACATTTTAGATGAGGTTCTAATTTGCGTTTTAAGCAACTTTTTTTGAAATGTTGAGGAATTATACCTAAACATGAGAAACAGCAAACACCGAAAACTCGGCAAATGCTGCTCCTCATATATTTAGTGATAAATTGGGACCTGAATCGTCATACCGGCATATAACTCGGCAGCAGAAATATCGTTAATTTTACAAAGCTGATATACAGCTTCCCTGGTGTCCATTTCTTCCGGCATATAAGTTTCGGCAACAGTCCATAAAGTGTCGCCGCTGAGTATCTGCACATCTGTATATTCTGTTTTCGTCAAGCTGACCGCAGTATTGAATCCTAATGCAAAATTAAACGCTGTAGTCACAATGATGATTGCTAAAACAACAAATAATGTAAATCTGAATCTGTTCGCTATTCTGTATGTTTTATTCATTAGGTTCACACTCCTTTATAAACATTTGTTCTTTTCTATAATATAACAGAATAAATGTTCGCTGTCAAGCAGAATTCAAACAAATGTTCATTTTTTTTCAGGGTGTATTTCTTTGGATTCTTTTGGGGGTCTTTACGGAACGTGCAACGCTAAATAAAGCCAAGCAGTAAATATCCTGCGGCTGTAAGTACCGCACCGATAAGCGCGTAAGGCGTGATGGTTTTCACCAAAGCTACATTGGAAACGCCTGTTCCCGCAACCGTCATAAATATAACATCCGAATAAAAGCATAAAATACCGCCGAGTGTAACACCGGACATGACACATGCTACCGCAATTGAAGAGCTCAGCCCTGCTACGGACGCCATAGGAAGAAAAATCGGCAGAGCAATAACCTGCATGAGCCAGTAACCGGCAGTTGCAAAGGTCGCAAATGCCATAATGAGAAAAATAAGAACCGGCAGGAACTGCATCGGCAGTGACCGGCAGATTGTGTTTATCAGATACTCCGCAAAGCCCATTTTGTTGTTTACGGAATTGATGATGAACGCAAAGAAAACTATGATAACCATGCTCATCATGGATTTACACCCTTCAAAGCATAAATCAAGGAAATCGGAAACCACATATACGGAATACCTTTTATGTAATCAGAAAGTGAAAGATCAAATTCCGATGTAATTCCGACGGTAAATGCAGCCCAGCTGGAAAACGGCACCAAAACGCAAAGTGCCGAATCCGATCAGACAGCCGGAAGCCTGAAAAAGCTTCACAGCCGCCCCGAAGCACAAGACGATAAAAAGAATGAACTGATAGGATTCGTTTGTCAGCACTTCGTACATCGTATCGACATAGCCGTCGAAAAATCCACCTTTGTAGACGATTGCAACGCCCACGACAGAAGCAACGATCATACTTTCACCAATTTTTTTCGTGAGCAGTGCTCCCGTAATTAAAACCAAAATCGGTATGCAGGAAACGAATCCATAGTCCATATTTTTCCTCCATTAATTATAAATTGAAATAATCCCAAAAGCACCGAGCGTAAGCAGAATCGGAATGCCGACTCCAAGCACAACATTGGCAATCAGAAGATATACGGCAGCCCGGAATTGCTTATCATAAACATCGAGCAAACCGAGAATAAATCCGATGACAGCTGAAACCACTCCGACGCGAATGGCAATCAGGCTGACAAGCGGAAGCTGCGCAAGTGCCGGCAAAACATTCAGCATAATTAAAATCACCGAAATAAGCAAGGATAAGATGCACAGCCCTACCGTGACAAACGACACTTTATTAAATATCGTAAGAGAACGGAAACATCTGACAAACTGCGGCGGATAAAGCGAGAAACGTTCTGCTTTTCTTTCGCCATGCTTTTGCTTTGGAGCTTCTTCCCTCGCGCTTTCCGTCTGCGTTTCGGAGGAAGCACCTTCAGACTTGGCAGCCTCTTCTCTACTTGTACCGCTCTGCGTCTGAGCGTCTTCATCCGATGCATCGTCTTTCAGAAGATAATCCGTCGATACACCGAGCGCCTTTGCGAGCGGAACCAGAAGTGAAATCTCCGGATAACCTTCCCCAGTTTCCCTTAGTTAAAGATATGAACCCTATTTATCAGTCTACTTTTCCAATAAATCGGTAGTATATCTCTATTTCCTGTATTCTTTCATTGTCCTCATTCGTTGTTGCTTCGTGAATAAGGATTTTTTCTATCATTGCATTTAATAACGGTGCTGTCAGTTCCTTTGGTACGGAATATTCCTTGATTAACTCAATCCACTTTTCAGCACCTATCATATCCTGTTCCATTTTACTTAGTTCTTCTCTTAGGCTTGTTATCTGCTGTTCCAGTTCTATCTGCTCCTTTTGATATTTCCCCGACAGCATGATGAAGTTTCGTTCCGTTATCTTCTCACAGGCTCTATCTTCATACATTTTCGCAAATAAACGGTCAATCTCATTTTGTCTGTTCTCGGCTTTCTTCAATGTACTTGCCTTTTTCTTCTTTTCCCGTATTCTCTCTGCATTGCCAGCTTTCTGTATCTTGTTCAATACCTTTTCTTCGTCCTGCTGTACTGCCTTAGCCCAATACTGCAAGCGTTCCAATACGGCTTGATACAGCACATCATAACGAATGTAGTGCATAGAACAATTACCTTTGCCAAACTGCCCGTAGTAACTGCAAGCATAATAACTGTAAGGCGTTTTATTTGTCTTATTCGTTCCAAATCTCATAGACCAACCACAATCCGCACACTTGACAAGCCCTGCAAAAATCGGCGTTGCCTTTTCCTTTGTCTGTCTGCGTCTTGATTTTATCTGCTCCTGCACACGATAGAACACTTCCTTGTCAATAATCGGCTCGTGAGTGTTTTCTACTCGAAACCATTCACTTTCGGGCTTACGCACTTTCTTTTTGCTCTTGAACGATACCGTAGACTGCATATTGTGAACACTGTTTCCGATATAAACCTCACTTTTCAATATCGCCTTGACATGAGCAATCGTCCACTCATAACGCTTACTTTCGGGTTTTCCCTCAAAGATATGTGCAAAAGTACCGTATCTTGTAAAATTTAGCCATGACGCTGTCGGAACTTTTTCTGCTCTTAACTGCTTTGTGATTTTTGCACTTCCGTAACCTTGATAGGCTAGGGAAAAGATTTTTTCAATAATCCATTTTGTTTCATCATCAACCAACAGTTTTCCTTTGATGTCAGGGTGTTTCTTATATCCTAACGGAGCATAAGCACCGTAATGAGCCCCCTCCGCAAACTTTGTCTTAAATGCTGATTTGACTTTACGGCTTGTATCTCTTGCCACCCATTCATTGATGATATTCTTAAATGGTGCAATCTCACTTTCGCCTTTTTCGCTGTCTACACCGTCGTCAATCGCTATGTAACGGACATTATGGCTGGGAAAATACAATTCTGTATATTGTCCTGTCATAATATAATTTCTGCCAAGTCGGGAAAGGTCTTTCGTTACAACACAGTTGATTTTTCCTGCCTCTATATCCTCAATCATTCTTTGAAAACTCGGTCTGTCAAAATTTGTTCCCGACCAGCCGTCATCAATATATTCATCAATGACATTCAAATGATGTTCTTTTGCATATAAACGCAACATACTTCTCTGTGTGGTAATGCTGGAACTTTCGCCCTGTAATTCATCATCTCGGCTTAACCTAAGATAAAGTGCAGTATTGTAAATCTGTTGTTTCATTGTCAGTTATCCTCCTTTATAACTAACCCGTGTTTACAATACCTGCTTGCAAGTAAAGTATAACACGGGTACTTTTTGTCATTCAATCTATTTCTTACAACTGCACCGATTTTATGCGATTGTCTGCTTTGCTTTTTCCAGCATGACATCAGTTAGAAGTTCTTCCATTGTTTTGCCCTTTTCGGAAAAATGCTCTTTTACTACAATCTTTGTCTTTCCTCTGTTGCCAATGCCACACTTGCCATTTTTCTTTTGAATTGTTTTTACAGCATTATCAATAACACATACCCCCTTTCTGTAAAATCTTTCTAAGCAATTCAACGGCTTTTGTCATAGCCCACAGGAGTTCCACCTCTGCATAGTTCTTATGTAGCCGTACCCATTGCGTGCGACGCTCTTAATGCTCAAGCTGTGGCTGTACGGGAGTATCATTATCTGACAGTACAGGTCATGGCGATAAAAGAGGACAAATCTTTTACAAGAACACAAATAGGTTTTCGCTCGCTCTTGCAGGGGAAAGGTCGTGGCGTATTTGTTTCAACGGCTAGCTGTCTGTCAAACGTATTGAATAGCTTTATTCAGTTGTCAAAGAACGATTGAAAGAAAAAAATCGTCTTTCCTATATATCGCGTTGGAAAAGAGGAGAAACGTAACCAAAATCCAAAACTTTTTCCATTATTAGTACAAATGGAACGGTTCATTTTGGCAATCAACGGTTGATTTTCTCCTTTTTCACTACTATCTGTACAGCAAACGTCCATTTGCTAAGTTTAAATGGAAAAATTTTAACTTCTTTTCATGCACCATATAGGGATAGAAAATGTCATTTTGCTAAGTTGATGATGAAAAAAGAATATTTTCCTTTTCACACCCTAACTACCCAAACCATACCGTTACTGCCAACAATAGAATGAAATATTTTCTTTGCACCATATAGGGAACGGAAACCTTAAATTGTTAAGTTGAGAACAAAGTATTTTCATCTTTTCACATCAACACTCAACTGCTAATGCCTGTTTGAATACAAAATGATGATGTTTTTCCTCTTTTCACAGAAGACTGTCCACTAATCACGAATTTCCGTCATTTTTTCAAAACTTTTTTCTTCTTTCACTTCATATAGGGACAGCAAGCCCCGATTTAATGACCTATTTTCAAAAAAAGTTTAGATTTCCTTTTCTCGCACCATATCTGTACGCAAGTAGCCATTTTGTTGCAGATTTAATAAAAAATTTATTTTTCTTCTTTCACTTCACATAGGGAATGAAAACAGCTCTTTGCTGACTAAATCTGAAATTTTTCAATTACATTAAAAAATACCGTCATTCTCTTGTGGAACAGCGGTATCTATACGTTCTTCTATGGTTGATTTCTCTAATTGTAATAAATGTTTATGCTTGTCTTTTAGTTCTGCCTGCTCAATCATATCTTTCAGTATCGTTGTACGATTTTCTCTGTCTAATGCCTGTACCATTTTTATGGTTGGTGCGACTTGTCTTTGTAGCCAATGCAACGCTTTTTGTAAAGTGTAAGGCTCTGGCTTTGTGGTTAAGCGTATCGGCTCTCTGTTTTCCCCTACAAACCATGCCCAATCATCATTTGTTATCCATTGACTTTTTGGCTTGTCGTCCTCTCTGTCAACAAAGCGGACATAATGATTGATGATAGAAAAAGCGGTGCGTTCAGCGTCCCGATAGGTCAGTAAATCTACAACCGCATAATAGGCTCGTTCGTTCTTCATGCGTATTTCAAAACGGTTCTTAATCTCCGTATCTTCAATTTCTGTGCCATTCTTGACATACTGCTCATAATTTTTCTGATAAGCACACATATATAATTCGCTACTTGTTGAACCGAGATATAAGGTTTCTCCTGTATTCTTTGGTAAATCGCTACCGCATTTTTCTGTACCGCTGTAATCTTTCTGCATACGGAAGTAGGACATACATTCGCCAGCCTTGTATTTTTCCTTTAACTTTGGAATATCCAATATTCCTGCTTTATCATTGATAGCCAAATCAAGCCGTTTCATCACACCACCAGCCGTCATACAATCCAGCATGAAGTCATACCATGAGCGTTCCTGTGCCAGCAGATAACATTCCATTTGCCGACAGCCTTTGCCTTTCAGTTCCAATAAAACACCTAAATGCTCCTGCATGGAACACATGATATTGATGTCGCCAAGTACATATTTGCTTTCATATCCGTATTTTCCATAATCTTCATAAAGCATGTAATTAGATTTCAGTTGTAATACATCACGGATAATCGCCAATGCGTCCGTAGTAGGAAAGCGGACACGAAAGTAATCAATCAATAAGAATAGTGGTTCTTGCGGATTGAAACGCTCAATCTGTTTTTCTATGATTTCTCTTAATTCGTCATTCAATGGCTGTTTTCCTTTTTCAATGCGGTTGTAATATTCACGGCTGATACCACAGGCAACAGCAAGCCTTGTTTGTGTTACTCCGTATTCCTCACGCTTTTGTCTTAGTTCTTCAATAAAGTTTTTATCATTCATTCTTCAATTCCTCCAATCAAAAAAGGCAACTACCATAATTGATAATTGCCTGTCATTAAAAATCTGTATAGAAAAAGCAGTCAATCCTAAGACTAACTGCTTTGTGTGTATGGATATAAAATTGCTTCTAATCTTGAATAGGTATCCAAATTTCAATAACTGAATTATCACTATTCCAATGAAAACGATAATCGTATTTTTCAAAGTGTAGGATAATATCTTTTATAGGAATATACGATGTACTAGGAATAATTTCTTCATAAATCTTGCCATAAGTTTCATATATTTTATCCATAGCACCAATATGCTCCACAACCAAATATTTATAAGACGGTATTTCTTTATACAGAAAGCCCTCTGGGGTAATGGTTCTTTGGGGAATAGAACAGAAATAATAAAGTTTTCCATTTCTTCTTTCCATAAAAGCATATTTTACCCAATTTCCTGATTGTGAAAGATACGCTTTTTTCAAACTACTGTTAAACTTTCTCCAAAACTGTGTACTAATCTGAATATTCTTTTTTTGATAATTAGTCAGTTCTACTTCCTGCCCAATAACTGCAAATGCGTTTAATTCCTTTATAGAAAAATTTATCATTTTACCTTGTGAGCAGTGATAACGGTATAACTGTACGCATTTACCGTTATAATACAATTATCAATCGTTATATACCAGTTTTTTCCTTTTCTTGTGATTTCCGCATTAGAAAGGCTAATTTTTTCTTTGCACCATTCAATTACATTTTCTACATTCAAAGATAAGTTCTTTTTAATTCTAATAACGCCAAGTTCAGTTGTGTGAAGTCTTCCTAAGTTTTCCAGTAATTCATTTTCCATATTTTGATACCTCATTTTTCAGCAAATTTATTTGTATGTTTTATACCCCAATTATAACATTCTCATATCAGCACTACAATAAAAATAATTAAGCACCAATAATCTTATTGAACATCTCCAACCGTAAATCTTTCACACCATCAGTGATAAACACTGAGCTGACAGCAATTACGACAACTACCATAATTGCCTGCACTTAAATTTCTGCAAAAGAAAACGACAATCAATTTCTTATTTTTTGAAATCAACTGTCTTTCTCATATTTACTATTCAATTTTCATAGTGATATAGGTACAATTTATATCACTACTGTAAAAATGGGGTTTTGCCTTATAAATACAGCGTTTTCCGCTTGTTAGTGTATAGTGTTTCTTGTTTTTTGTGCCCCCCTTGTTAGATAACGGGGGCTTTGAACGGCTCGCAAGCTCGCCGAACCGCCGAAGCGAACCGCCCCCTTGCAAGCATGGCGGAAAAATCTTAAGGATTTTCCCGCCAACGTGGTCGGATCGCTCCGTCGGTTTAACAGCTTTTCTGTTTCTCTCTAGTTATCTACGCATATAAATCAAATCGGTTATTCCGTTATAAGTCTGTGTTTTACAAAGCCTTAACTTTATTTCCCTGTCTATGTTGCCCAAAAGACGAACCCCATTTCCTAACAGAGTAGGAATAACAGAAATGTAATATTTATCAATCATATTTTTGCTTACCAACTGCTGAACAAGATTTGCTCCGCCACAAATCCAAATATCCTTTCCTGCTTCTTGTTTTAGCCGTTCCAATAATAAAACAGGATTTTCACTTGTAAAATGAATTTGTTGGGAAGAATTGCACTCTTTATGTGTTAATACATAAGTTGTAAATTTATTATATACCCATTCTTGCGGAGAAAGTTCAGTAACAACCTGATGAGAAGTATTCCACCCCATTAAGACAGTATCTATATCTTTGGTAAATTCTGTATAAGTGTCGATGTTTTCATTGTCATTTCCATGACCATTTAGCCAAGCTACTCCACCATTACCGTCCGCAATATATCCGTCAAGGCTCATGGCAATAAATAAAACTACTTTTCTCATTTTTTCTCTTTTATAAATACAAACAGGAATTTATTTCTCTTTTTTACTCATAAGGGAACAACTGATTGCTACAAATAAACCCATTAAAATCCATGGAAATGCTGCTCTTATAAAATCACTAACCATACTTTATTCCTCCTTAAATTCCAATTTCCTTAGTTCTACAAACTGAAATTTTTGCCTATGAATGTATCTTGTTCTTTATACGCAAACAGGCTTCTGTGTGCATAATCCAATGTCTTGAAAACGGCATTTGAATTAGTCCACAAATATCTTTATTACACCAATAATCAATCAGCCAAATTGCTTTTTCATTGTCGTTTACTACATTCAACGATTCTAAGTATCCTTTTCTTTCTTTCGGTATTTTTCTTTTCAATTCATCATAAGATAACCGTTCAAGCATTTTCTCAGTGCTTTCCCATACTTCGAAAATATATAAATATAATTCTTCCAGATTAAGCTGTTTTGAAAAGTCTGCAATCTGCTGTTTCATGAGTTCATTTCCTGTTGTAATGATAGGTGAATTGATACGCTCTTGATAATTGCCTGCAAAAAATACTTGTTCATCTTCATTTATCACTGTATGCACAACTATATCTTCAATGCGGAAAATATGCCAAATAGAATAAGCAATCGTCTTACTATGATAACCATCAGCGTTTATGAAGGGGATTGAGTTAAAATCTTCTCTGCATAATTCTTCTTTGAAAGATACTAAGGTTTGTATTAACTGACTTCGTAAAGTAAGTAAAGTATCAATACCCCTCTTATAAGTATCTTTCTTTTTTATTTGTGCCTGCATTGTTTTATTAAGTTCAGACCATTCCTTATTCATATTCAATCCTCTCTCAAATTCTGATTTTATCGCCCCATACAAATTATTTCGTAAACAATCGGCGTCAGGACAGAGGAAAAAGCAGACTACATTTAGAATGTATCTGCCCATTCCTCTGGACTGCACACCGATTTTTACCAATTGAACCAAATCGCTGCGCCACAGCCTTGGCAGGCCATCGCGCAGCGATTTGGTTCAACTGGAATTTAT
>ERZ857827.2851-NODE-2851-length-11555-cov-2.885826_pt1 | contig 11555 bp, 10 predicted proteins | sample MGYA00519761_ERZ857827 | MGnify/ENA primary metagenome ERZ857827 (study PRJEB31778, sample SAMEA3449370) | human gut metagenome | biome: human gut; feature: human-associated habitat; material: faeces | place: United Kingdom | collected 2010/2012 ... | reverse complement strand
CGCAGAGAAGCTGAAGGAGCCATCTGAATTCTTAGTTGCTGTCTTAAGTCCATTTGTTGCAGATGTTACTTCTGCTGATCCAAATGCGGTTGTAAAAGGATATCCGAATATTCTGCAGGAGAATGGTGAGCCGACTTATCAGAGGGGACAGATCAACGATGGCTGGCTGATGTTCAACAAAAATTTTAACAACATGGAAGCCTTCTTTACTTATTATGATTGGTTGTATGACGCTGTATTCGGCACAGGAGATTTTGTGAATGGCTATCTGGAAGGTTATGATTACGATATTGTAGACGGTGAAGTTGTGTATGATACAACCAAATTTGATCCGCCGGTGACAGATCCATTTATGCCTGGAAAATCTACTATACTGAAAAATTCACCTAGTGAAAGCGTAGAAATGTATCTGAAGCTTCAGGCAGGGGAAGAACCGACAACAGGTGCTGAGAGAACGGCATTATCGTATTTTGAGAGCGCACCGGCGATGGCAGAAGGTTATGTTATTGCAGCAGAGCATCAGGATGAACTTCTGACCAGTCTGTTCAATGCGGCTCCGACCGATACTATGAAGAAAAAATGGGAGCAGCTCCAGACCATGGAGAAACAGGTTTACACAAACATTATCTATGGAAAAGAAGATCCGTCTGCATTTGATCAGTTTGTAGAAGACTGGAAAGCACAGGGCGGCGATGATATCACAAAAGAGGTTAATGAGTGGTATCAGTCGGTAAAATAAGAGCTGCCTGATCGAAAAGATCCGAAAAGTCAAAAATAAAAAGCAGGGAGTTGTCAAAACATGGCGATTCCCTGCCTTTGCATCTCACAATGGTTTGCGTCAGCAGAAAAATCTGATAAAATAGGGGCAGAAAATGAGAGGGGAAGCATATGAAAAGAGTACGTTCAATTTTTGGAATTTTTACCGTTTTTCTGTTGATCATTCTTGCCAGCTTTCTGCTTCTGTCCTGGCAGAGCACGGCAAATTTGAAAGCATCTTTGATTCAGACGGCACAGCTTCAGACAAAATATGCAGCAACGCTTCTGGAACAAAAGGGGAAAGAGATTGAAATTGAAGCAGATGGTATTTTATATGGAGAAAATATGCAGAATCTCTATGCGGCAATTGAAAACAACGATGTTTATGAATATGTACAGCAAATTAATAAAATGAAAAGCTTTTTTCAGGAACATCAGGGAAGAACGGTCGGAATGAGTGGTATGACGCTGTACTGGCCGAAATCCGGGCGGGAGATCAGCACGCTGCGGCAGGGATATTTTGAGGATTCTTTCTGGGAAAACAATAAGGAAAGTCAGTGGAAATCAGCCAATAAACAGGAAATTTTTTATATGCGAAGACGAACTGTGGAATGGATGGGAGAAGATCAGGAGGTCTGGCTGGTGCTCCGAATGGATCAGGATTTTCTGTATGAAATCAAGGAGATGGCTGCGGGAATGGACCAGGGAGGCAGTATTTTAATGTTTGGTGGAGAAATCAATGTGCTTTCGCAGAAATCTGTGGAGCAGAATATTGCAGGAATCATACGACAGAGTAATGAAAAAGTCTGCGAGGTGCGTGTGGGAAAACAGAAATATCAGATTGTGCGTTCAGATGAAACAAAAAATGGAATGCAGCTGGTTTCCTATTATCCGACAAGGCAGATGATGCGGCAGGTGCGGAATATTATGACGATCTCAGGCATTATGCTCGGGGCAATTCTGATTTTTGGAATGATTTACATTTCTCTGTTTGTAAAAAATATTTTGATGCAGATGAATCTGCTGACTGAAAAACTGAAACAGGTGGAAGTGGGAGATTTGACCGTGCAGATTTACAAAATGCCGAAAAATGAATTCGCCTATGTATTTCGTCAATTTAACCATATGGTGCGCCGCACGCATGAATTGCTGGAGGCAACGGTAAAAGAACAGGAACTTCGAAACGAAGCAGAAATGCGGCAGTTGCAGCTTCAGATCAACCCGCATTTTCTGTACAACAGCCTTTCCTTCATTGTCACCGCGGCGGACAATCCCGATGCCGTGACAGAGATGGCAGTGCATCTGTCGCAGTATTACCGTTATTGTACACGGAAAAAGTCAATTACGACGATTCAGGAGGAAATTGACTATGCGCGGTCGTATCTGGAAATCATGGCGATGCGAAAAAACATCGAGTATGAAATAGAATCCGATCCAGAACTTGCTGCATGTAAAATTCCACCGCTGATTCTGCAACCGATCATCGAAAATGCAATTGAGCATGCGATCGATGAGCGGGAAAATGCAAAGCATATTTATGTAAAGGTGTATCAAAAAGTAAAAGACGAAATTTGTTTCGAAATATCAGACGACGGGAATGGACTGACAGAGGAACAGATTGCGGCACTGAAAGAACGGCTGGCAAGGAAAAACCGCGATGAAAAAGAGGGTGTCGGCCTCTGGAATGTAAATCAGCGGCTTGTCCATTATTATGGGGAACAGAGCAGCCTGCAGTTTGGAGGAAGTATTTGGAAGGGATTGTGCGTTTCCTTTGTGATTGACGGGAAAGAAAGACTGTAAAGAGGCTGTGAGAATCTGGAGTTTTTGCGGAGAAAAAAACAAAAGGTTCCGGAGCACAGAGAAAAAGATGGGGGAATTACCTATGAAAGTATTGCTGGTGGACGATGAGTCCTATATGACCGAGTATCTCAAAAAACTGGTGGACTGGAAAAGCTATGGCTTCGAAGAAGTACTGACGGCGTCGGGCGGCTCTATTGCGCGCGATCTGATTGAGCAGAAAAAGCCGGAACTTCTGGTGACAGATATCCGCATGCCGCGCGTGTCAGGGCTGGATCTGGTGAAGTATATTGACGAGAAAAATTATCCGACGAAAACAATTATTCTGTCCGGCTACAGTGAATTTGAATATGCTCAGCAGGCGCTCCGCTATGGAGTGACAGAATACCTCGTAAAGCCTATCCTGAAAAAGGATTTCCAGATATCACTGGAACATGTGATGGAAAAATTTTTCGAAAAAGAAGAAAGTTTTCCAGACGACGGTATTTCGGCCGTGAAAAAGTATATCGCAGAGCATGTGGGCGAAGATCTCTCACTGGAAATTTTAGGAGAAGTGGCGCATCTGCATCCGGCGTATCTGTCAAAAACATTTAAAGAAGAGACAGGGAAAAATCTTTCCGCGTATATTACGGATGTGAAGATGGAAAGAGCGGCAGAACTGCTCAGCGGAACAGATCGATGGGTACATGAAATCATGGAAAGCGTAGGATATCAGAAGAGCCAGTATTTTTCAAAAATTTTTAAAGAAAAATATGGCGTGACGCCGAATGAGTACCGGCGGACGCACAGAGGATAACAGAATGAAAGAAAAAATATCTTTATTTTTTTACCGTACGACGGAGAGAAATATGGTTCCCTGCAATGCCGTTGAGCTGACCGAATTCGAAACGGTGGGACCTGAAATATCGAATTTCGTTTTTCGCGGCGGAAAAATTCACGGTACGATTTGTATGAAAAACTGCAGAAATATCCAGTTTACAGATGCAAAAGAAAAGGAGAGATAAGATGTTTAAAAACGGAACCTTATGGAATGATATTGATGGAAACCCGATTCACGCGCACGGAGGATGGATGCTTTCATACGGCGGCTATTTTTACTGGTACGGTGAGGACCGGAGAGAGAATTATTATACCGTTCGAAAGACCTGCGGAACTGGGAATTTCGGAACCACATTCTGACGACGGAATCGAAAATGGAGCCGTACCGCGTGCGAACGAAACTGCAGCTTATAAGCGAGACTGGCGGAAAAGTAAATCTGGAGCGGCCGAAGGTGCTCTACAACAAAAAGATGGAGAAATTTGTATTATGGGTACATTTTGAAAACGGAAAAGATTACACAGACGCTGCCATCGGAATCGCAGAGTGCGACACACCGGACGGAGATTTTGTATACCATGGTCACTTCAATCCATATGGCTATATGTCGCGAGACTGCACACTGTTCCAGGAAGAGGACGGCACCGCGTACTTCATTTCCGCAGCACGCGATAACGCGGATCTCCACGTATACCGCCTAAGTGAGGACTATTTAAACGTCGAAAAACTCGTCCACCGTCTATGGCAGGGCGAATACCGCGAGGCACCGTCAGTCATCAAAAGCGAAGAAAAATACTACATGATCACCTCCTTCTGCACCGGCTGGGCGCCGAACCAGGGAAAATACGCCGTAGCAGACAGTATGGAAGGCGACTGGGGCATGTTGAAAAAAATTGGCGACGAAACTACCTACCAGAGCCAGGCAGCATTTCTGCTGAACTTAAACGGACAGCTCCTCTACATCGGAGACCGCTGGAATGCGGAAAATTACTTCGAATCGGGGTATGTGGCATATCCACTGAAGGTGGAAAACGGGGAACTGGTGATGGAATATTGTGAGGAAACTGATTTAGGAAAATATCTGTAGGAATACAGGAAAGACAGGTTGCATGGGCGCATGGAATTTCTACCAATCCAATCGTTTACCACGGAATGCGTTTTCTGCCGGAGGATTTCCGACCGTCAGAGGAAGGGGATGAAATCCAGACATGAAAGAGCTGCATTATTCGGTTTTTTCCGCAACTGCAGCGAAACCCTGATTTCATCGGATGTAAATCGGGAAGGATATGCCTACCGTGCGATTGAATCGGCAAAAATTGACGGAGCAGGAGAATATACCATTTTCTTTAAAATGGTTCTTCCATTGTCCAAACCGGTTATTTCTGCACTGGGTATTTTTACCGCAGTCGGAACATGGAACGATTATACCCAGACGTTGTATTATACAAAGTCTGCAGATATTCAGACACTGTCGTATTATATGCTCTCGATTACCAAGGCAAGTGCTTCTGCAGCATCTCTTGGGGAGACCATGAGTGCCGGCGCATCGAGTGTCCTGACAACCATGTCAAATTCTGCGGCAAACTACAAAACCATTGAGCTTGCCTGCATGGTTCTGTCAGCATTGCCACTGATTATTGTGTATCCGTTTGCACAGAAATTCTTCGAAAAAGGTGTGATGGTCGGAAGCGTAAAAGGCTGATCGACTGGTCTGTGATCATTTGAAAAGCCCGCTTGGTTGCCGCTGTATCTGTGGTATGCCAGCGGGATTCTTTTTTTCGGCGGTCAGCGATTCGAAGTCCGTGCCTGCACGCGAACTTGCGGAACGTTGCCATAGGTGCTGAAAAATTGACAAAAACAGATGAAAATATTCCATACCCAAAAGAGAGTGAAACTTTTAAAATAGAAACAAACAGAAGAGTTTGGATGACAGTTTTCCGGAAATCCATAAATCAGAAGGAATTTTGAACGTGAAAGGGAGAAACAAAACAATGAACATAAAAGCAGAGCAGAAACAAAAAGTCACATTACCATCCCCGTTATTCCGGGATCCGATTTACGACTGCCCAACCGATCCGACGGTCATCTGGAATGAAAAAGAAGAACAGTGGTACCTGCTTTACACCCAGCGCCGTGCCACGGATGTTCCGATCGGTGTGTCCTGGGTGCATGGAACAGCCCTTGGCGTTGCAACAAGCCGGGATGGCACAAAATGGCTGTACCGCGGAACACTTGAGGGACTTGATATTGAGCCGGGACACAATACGTTCTGGGCACCGGAGATCATCGAGGCAGAGGGTTTGTATCACATGTATGTCTCCTACATCACCGGCATTCCAAACGATTGGGAGTATCCGAGATGGATGCTGCATTATACTTCGACAAACCTCTGGGACTGGAGATTTGAAGGACGGGTTGATCTCGATTCCGAGCGCGTGATTGATGCCTGCGTTTATGAAATTGCACCGCATACATACAAGATGTGGTACAAGGACGAGGACAAGGAAAGCAGGACATACGCAGCAGTCAGCTACGATTTGTATCATTGGGATGCAGTTGGAGAAGAGGTTGCGGACTGCGGTCAGGAAGGACCGAATGTGTTTGAACTCGGCGGAAAAATCTGGATGATTTCGGATTTCTGGAACGGGCTTGCAGTTTATACATCGGAAGATTATACGCACTGGACACGGTGTGAGGATATTTTACGGGAATCCGGCACAAGAGCGATGGACACCGGAATGGGACATCACGCGGATGTTCTCGTGAAGGATGGAAGAGCGTTTATCTTTTATTTCTGTCATCCGTATGCCGGTGAAAATGAAGGCGACTTTACAGACGAAGAGAAAGCACGTTTTACGGAGCGCGATCGAAATAAAGCGGTTGTACAGGTGGCGGAACTGAAAGTAGAAGGAGAAAATCTTGTCTGCGACCGCAATGCAGCAGTAACATGGGAGATGTGAGAAAAATTTTAAATACCTTAAAAGAGTGGACAGAATCTTAAAATTTCGGTGTAGAAAAAAAGTACGCGGGTTCTAAAATGAAGGTAAAACAATGTAGCGATGACAGTTCAGGCAGTAGTAAAACACTTGCTGCCTGGCTGCGTGAAAAGTGATTCAGATATAGAAAATTAACCGGAAAGAGAGGGACGGAAAAATGAGTTTTTGTATTGGGAAAGACAGACTGACAAACGGCGCAAAAATTCTGGAGACAAACGACAGAGGTGCGCTGCTGGAGCTGGACAAAGAGGGAGCCGGCATTTTGATCCCGGAGTTCCTTTCCAGAAAAGAACGATATTTTATATTTAAAGTAAAAGTACTGGAGGAACATAGTGTTTCCATGAATCTTCTCATTTACGGAGAGGATCCGGCGGAGCCGGTCATGAACATCCGATTTGGTATTCTGCCGAAGTTGGAAACACAGATGTGCATTGACCGTACATGGTTTGAAGGCAACGTTCTGTTCCCGGAAAACCTGGCGGGCGATTTAAAAATTGTGTGTCACGGACGAAGAATTGCGCAGGAAGAGATCACCAGAGTAGAACTTTCTTCTTTGCAGGCGTTTCATAATCAGAAGATTGTGTTGACAGATCTGGACTTCGTAAAAGAAGCGCCGGAGGTGAATCTGACGGATGAAAAGCTGGTAGATGCCTTCGGACAGAACAAGCGGAAAGAATGGAAAGAAAAAATTCATTCGGAAGAGGAATTAAAAGAGAAAATGAATTGCCAGCTTGCGGAACAGGGAAAACCGTTCCCGTTTGCGGACTGGTCAAAATACGGTGGTTGGACGCGCAAAAAACTGACGGAGGGAACCGGTTTCTTTTCAAGGATCAAAGAAGACAACGGCAAGTGGTGGCTGGTTGATCCGCTTGGCTATGCATTCTTAAGCATTGGTCCGGACTGTGTCGGCCCTGAAATTGACTGTCGGATCGATGGTCTGGAAAAAAATCTCGACTGGCTGCCGTCCGAAGACGATAGTGACTACGGAGTGTTTTTTCAATCCCAGCATGTGATCCCCGGAAGAAGACGGAATTTTAAGAGCTTTTCGTATTCTAAAGCAAATCTGTACCGCGTCTGGGGAGAAAAATGGAAAGAAAACTGGCGACCAATGATTGTTGGACAGCTGAAAGCCCACGGAATGAATACCCTTGGCAACTGGAGTAGCGATGAGCTGTTCGGAACAACGGAAATTCCTTATGTAACATCACTTCCGGAATTTCCAACAACAAAGCAGAACATTTTCCGTGATTTCCCGGATGTGTTCAATGAGGAATACGAAGAGACGGCAAAGAAAAATGCACAGGAATTAGCACCGCGTGCCAACGATCCGTGGATGATCGGTTATTTCCTGCGGAATGAGCCGAGCTGGGCATTCGTTGACAATCTGGTACTGGCAGATGAGACTCTGTACAATCCGGCGCGCACCAGCTGCAAAGAAAAGCTGATTGCGCGGATGGAAGAAAAATACCAGTCCATCGATGCTTTAAACAAGGCATGGAACACCGATTTTGTAAGCTTCGCCGATCTGTACCGCCCGCAGAAAGAGATTTCCAAACGGTCTGATGCGGCAAAAGAAGATATGCGGGCATTTTCAAGAGACATGCTGCGGCGCTATGTGGAAATTCCGGCCCGTGCCTGCAGAGCAGTCGATCAAAACCATATGATCCTCGGTATGCGCTGGGCCTGGATTTCTGATCCGGATCTCGTAGAAGGATGGGAGAATTTCGATGTCTTTTCGATCAATTGCTACGCGGTTGACCCGACGAGCGCGATTCAGAACATTGTAGACCTTGGTGTGGATCTGCCGGTGATGATCGGAGAGTTCCATTTTGGAGCGCTCGACGCAGGACTTCCGGCAACTGGTCTGGAAGGCGTACTTTCACAGAGAGATCGTGGAATTGCCTACCGCCATTACTGTGAAAAAGCTGCGGCTCATCCAAACGGTGTCGGCTGTCATTATTTTCAGTGCTATGATCAGTTTGTGCTGGGACGTTTTGACGGAGAAAACTATAACATCGGCCTGTTTGACATCTGCTCACAGCCATACCCGGATATGATGGAACAGATTAAGCTATGCAGCAGCGAAATCTACGAAGTCGCAGACGGACAGAAGGAGCCATGCGAAGAAAAAGCAGATTCAATTCCGATGATTGCATATTAAAAAAGAGAAAAGAAATACAAGGAAATAAGAGTAAGAAAAAGCAAGGAGTGATGTGCTATGAAAAACATGAACATTTATTTAAATACACCAGAAGATGCTATCAATTTTGTTTCCACTGTGTCGAAAGTACCGTACGAGGCAGATTTATCTTATGGACACTGTATGGTAGATGCGAAATCTATTTTAGGAGTGCTTGGCATGGCAGTTCGTAAAAAGGCAAAGCTGACTATTTACGGAGAAAAAAATATGGATGAAGTAGCGAAAGAGCTGAAGAGGTATGCGGCTTAAAATAAGTAGCAGAGTATTGTTTTTGTGCTTACTGTGTATAAATGACTGAAATCATGCGCAAAGAAAGCGCAATTCCCTTAATTCATAGAAATTCTCTTTTTGAATTTGTCTTGGAAAGGGCTTTGAGTGCAGTTATTAGCGCGACAACTTGTACAGATGTTGATTCCGTTGTCGAAGCCGGCACTTGCAGCAGTTACCCTTTTTTGTATTGTGAATCACTGGAATAGCTTTTTTGACGGAATGATTTTGATTGATACGCCGGAAAAATTTCCACTGCAGACCTATATTTAGTCGCTGGTTATTTGTATTTCCGATATGTCTCAATCAGGACTGTCTACAGAACAGCTGGCAGGGAGAATGTCATAAAGAACCTTCAATGGATCCAAAATAGTTATTTCTACCGCTCCGATTTTAATCATTTATCCATTTTTGCAGAGATACTTTGTGTCAGAAATCACCTTGGGATCTGTAAAGGAATGAGCAACAGAAAGTTTGAAACCGTAGGACGATCATTTTGAAGTGTGGAGGAACAGGAGTATGAACAGAAAGTGGACAGAACAAGAGATATGGAGTTGGTTCCGTGAGCATGAGTGGATTTCCGGATTCAATTTTGTGCCAAGTACACCGGCAGGCGGCGTTTATGAACTGCTGCAGGAGTATGATCATAAAAATGCGTTTCAGGAGGCAGCAAAAGAAATTTCATTAGCGGCTTCACTTGGATTAAACAGTGTGCGCCTGTTTTTGCCGTTTGAATTATGGAGACAGCAGCACGATAGTTTTATGAAAAATCTGGAGGAGTTTATTTCACTGCTGGATTTTTATCATATGACAATCATGCCGGTTTTATTCAATGATTGTACCGTTGCAAAACAATTTTACAAAGAACCAGTTCCGGGACCACAACCGGAACCTGTGGAGGGCTTTTTTTGGGGGAACCAGTGATAATTCTTTTGACGAAGAAACACAGACAGGGATCACGGTAGGTTATAGTATTACAGATGATGAAGAGATGACACCTGAAATTGAGAAATATGTAAGAGAACTGGCAAAACGTTATGGTCAGGATGACAGGGTTATCATTTGGAATATCTGGAATGAACTGGGAAATTCAGGAAGAGGAGAAAAATCACTTCCGATGGCTAAAAAAGTAATAGGATGGTTAAGGGAGGAAGACGTAAAGCAACCATTGACAATAGAAATGTGGGGAGCGCAGGTAAAGGGAAACTATTATGAATGGCTAAACAACCCATGTTTTCATGGTGAGGTGGATCGGGAAAACATAGAACTCTCGGACATTATTACATTTCATTTTTATGGTGATTATACGCATGCACGAAGAATGGTAAAGTTTTTGAAACAGTTTAATCGTCCGCTGATTAATACAGAATGGATGCATCGCCCATTTCAAAGTCTGATTCAGACGCACCTGCCGCTATGGAAAAGAGAAAAAATAGGAAGTTATTTTTTCGGTTTGGTAAATGGAAAGACACAATTTCATATTGCATGGGATTTTATTAAAGAATATCCGTCTGTAGATACTTCCGTATGGATGCATGATTTGTATCATGCAGATTTTACTCCGTATGATCAGGAGGAGTTGGATATACTAAAGAAGTGTAATGAAGATAAGAATATCTGGAAATAAGGAACTAGGAGAAACAAAAATATTGACGAAAAGAAAGAGATTTGATAAACTGGAAAAATAAAAGGGAGTAGCTAGCCAACCGTGTTCACTTCTTCGTCAGTACAGCTATTGATATTCAATAACTCGGAAAGTGATTAAATAGCGAGACTTTTACTGTAGATGCAGTAGGAGTCTCTTTTTTTATGCCTATAACACCTGCTGCAAAGAATGCAAAAGAAAGAGAGGAAGATACGTATGATGTTACAGGCAGGGATTTTGATAGTGGGTTTCCTTTTTCTGGTAAAAGGAGCAGACTGGTTTGTGGAAGGGTCTGCAAGCATAGCAAGAAAGTTTGGAATTCCCCAGCTGATTATCGGACTTACCATTGTTGCAATGGGAACGAGTATGCCGGAGGCTGCTGTAAGTATTACTGCAGCGATGCAGCAGAACGCAGGAATTACGATAGGAAATGTGGTTGGAAGCAATATTTTGAATATTTTTATTATTCTCGGACTTACGGCATTAATAACAAATGTAGCAATACAAAGGTCTACCTTGTTTTATGAAATACCGTTTATGATGTTTGTTACGGTAGTTTTAATGATATGCGGAATGACAGGAGGAAAAGTAACGTTTGCCGAGGGCATAGTCTTATGGGTACTGTTTCTTGTATATCTTGGATATTTGTTTGTAATGTCAAAAAAAGGGGAAAATCCGGAAGAGGAGGAAGCGAAAAATTATCCTGTCTGGAAATGTCTTCTTTTGATGGTGGCAGGCGGCGTCCTGGTTGTAAAAGGAAGTGATTTTGCCGTCAGCGGGGCAACCGAGATTGCACGATACTTTGGAATGAGTGAGCGTTTTATCGGACTGACGATTGTTGCTCTCGGAACATCTCTTCCAGAGCTGGTAACATCTGTGACAGCGGCAAAAAGAGGAAATGCAGGGATTGCAATCGGAAATATTGTCGGAAGCAATATTTTTAACATTTTATTTGTAATTGGAACAGCCGCACTGATCTGTCCTGTGCCATTTGAAACTAAATTTATTGTAGACACAGGAATCGCAATTCTGGCAGGTCTGGTTTTATGGATTGGGACGTACAAGAACAGGGAATTA
>ERZ857827.2844-NODE-2844-length-11583-cov-2.237422_pt1 | contig 11583 bp, 18 predicted proteins | sample MGYA00519761_ERZ857827 | MGnify/ENA primary metagenome ERZ857827 (study PRJEB31778, sample SAMEA3449370) | human gut metagenome | biome: human gut; feature: human-associated habitat; material: faeces | place: United Kingdom | collected 2010/2012 ... | reverse complement strand
CTTTTCCGAAAAAATTACAGTGCTTCGTATTCTTGATTCCCGAAGAGAACAGTTCAAACTCAGCAAAGCATATGAACACAAAATTGAAGTTATAAATGTCATTACTGCGCCTGAAATTGAAATGCTTGTTATCTTGGGCGAAGGTAAATATGATGAATATAAAAAGTCCGGTAAAAAGCCAAGTGATTTTTGCAAAACAGATTTGAAATATCCGAATGTCAAAAGCACAGACTTTATAAAAGTTTACTTTTCAGATGTCAATTTTCTCATCTCGGCAATTACAGAATACCGAAGGGTTTCAAACATTCCAAACGGTGAATACTCACTATTTGATCTTTTGAAATAATTAAAATCACAACCTCTGCTTTTTTAATGAGCAGAGGTTGTTTTACATAGTAATGTTTTGTCCTTTCTTCTTTGCCTCGATTTCTCGCCACAGTCTGCTGTCCACACCCATAGGAGCGTGTTTTGCTTGCTCGTCGAAGCGATCACAAAAGATTCGGGAAAGGCTGTTACCGAACCTTGTTATCGACGTAGCGATATATCCGTTTCGAGTTGTGGTGTAATTTGAATGACTTTTCGCTCGTGCCGTATTGGTTGCCTGCGTATTCGATCCGGTGTTGCACGTCGTGTGAGAAGCACCTCCACCTTTCGAAGCTTTGTCATCGTCACTTTTCTCGGGAGCATCTCCGCTTGTTTGTTTCTGTTCTTCATCCAAGGTGTGAAGTATCTTACCGAGTTCATCAGCTTCTTTTATCATCGCATTGCGGATCGGCTTGAATGCTTCTTCCTGAGACAGCGGTTTTCTCGGCGGCGGATTATCCGTGTAGGTTGCGTATACCGCACACTTGGCTTGATACCACAACTCGTAGATACGATCAATGTCTTCGTCCTTTTCAAGCAGATCCACAAGCTCGTTTACCATTGCTTTGACGCTCTTGGGAAGATAACCGTACACCTTTTTGCCGGTCACGCTTTGCATTCGTTTTGCAAGTGTAACGAACTTCATAACGAACTCGCCGTTGTCAGCAAGTCCGTTCCTGATCTTGTCGGCAAGTGCGGAGATTTCTTCACGTGCATCTGCATTGAGCAAATCACGTTGTTCTGCTCATCGTAGATGTCAGCAAGCTCGTACTTAAACATCTCAGTTCCGAACAGATGACGTAGGTGATCAAGTCCATTCTTATCAATAAACCCGCGCTTCTCTTGACTCGTGGAATACAGCATAAGGTGCATATGCGGATGATGAGACTCATTATGAAAGGCTCCGTACCATTTTAAGGATCCAAGTGGAATGCCGTGTTCTTTGGCGACCAAATCAATCTTGCTTCGTGCAAGTTCACGCCATCGTTCTGCGGTGTTGTAACCGAGACGCTCTGCATCTTCACGTTTGAGAGAAACAATCACTGTAAAAACGTTACCGTTAAAATCACGCAGTCTGTCGGACTCTTCATATAGGTCCAGCGCAACGTTGTGATCGGAGAACAGTCCATGTGTTCCTTCGATCCGTTCTGCACGAGGACGAGTTGCAATATAGTCAAGATAGGTTTTGTCAGATAGCAGCTCGGGATAGTTTTCTATGATAGCAGAAATGAATTCCGATGCTGCACCTTTGGTTCGTTTGGTATTATAGTCACCGTACTCTTCCAAACGTCTGCATTCTTTATGGGCTTCCGTGAAACGAAGGATCAGATCCTCTTGCGCTTTAGATACCGGTTCTGTTAGCCAACCGTCGCCGAGCTTTTCTACACCGGGACGAGTTGCAAAGTATTTTAGCAATCCGCTGATATCGCGTACTGTTTTTTCGGTGGAATAAAATCTGCATTTCACAATGACTCTCGGCACGATCAATCACCGCCAAGTAAATTACGCTCGTCCTCAATTGCTCCTTGCAGATAAATATATCCGTGATGCTTTCGCACAAGATCAAGTGCGCGATTGTCAAGTTCACGAAGTTCTTCATCGGTCATACCAAGCAGATTGGCACCGATCATCAAATTAGTCTTACACGCTTCAACCGCATTCTTGAAGAGCAGATGTGCAATTCGATTCATTGCATTATTGATCTCTGCACGGTACAGCCTTGCGTTGCGTTCATAGAGAACATCAAGACTTTTTTCACCGTCGATCTCTGCGCTGTAGGTGCGGATCGCATCCGAAATGAAGTCGATCTCACAGCCATCTGTTACGTGTTTATGCGTTTCAATTAACTCTGCAACACTCGGTAAAAAGGCGTATCTGATCCATTGTTTCGGCTTCGGTAATGTCCATAAGATACTTCGGATCTACGATGACCTCATGCTCGTTTCTGCGGTTGAAATAAGCGTAGATGTGTTCTCGGTCGATTTGTGCTTCGTAGACGGTACCGTCCTCACCGAATCGGTGTGCGAACCAATCTGCGGTATCGTAGTTCAAAGTCCACGACAGCGCTTTTACATTTTTCGCATTGTGCGAGGTCACACCACGGTAAACGGTAACGGTATCGTCCAGCTTTTGAAACGCCTCATACTCTTCCTCGTCCATAAGGAACTGCGGCTGTGCCTTCTTGAACAGGGACAAAAGTCTGTTCTTGCTCATATTCGGATCGTTGTTCGGCGATTCGGTTCGCACCCACACGTCGGCAAGCATTTCTGATAGATCCTTGCTCGACAGATGCGGGGCAGCATATTTCAGAAACGCAAGGCTGTAGGACTTGGTAATCATAAAGGAGATCTCGTGAGGTGTCCGTGCTTCCTTGATCTGTCTTAACTTTTCTTCTTGCCACAGCTTGAGGGCTGCGGGATCCGATGTGATGTCTGCTTGGGCAATCCCGCCGTCATCGGTTCGGTACGCAATCATTCCGCTGTCGGTGAAGGGATGCTTCACGATCAGCGGAGAGTACTCAGTACTTTGGATATCAAGATGCACAAACATTCTTGCGAGCTTTTTGATCTCACCAAGATCGGTTACTGTTTTCATCACAGCGTCCTCATCTCATACCCGATGTCTTCCTGTGCGAACATAGACATATAGTCGTGGACAGTATCGGATATCTGATCGTACTCGTCGCCGGTCATTTTGAAGCCGTACCAACCGTTGCAGTTTCCTTCGTCCCAATAATATGGATTTGCTCCATTCTTCAGCCCGAGGATATCGCCGAATTTGAGGACGGTCATATCGATCGTACCTTCGGTGCGGTTCATGATCGTGATCCTGAATGCATCATAGTGCTTGTGAATCTCCGTGCTGTAAAATTCGATCTTGGCTCGGACATCCTTGTCGAGCTTGCCGATCATCATCTTACCGCAGAACATCGCATCGTAGAAAAGCTCGCTTTCACGAAACATTCTTCTGAGCTCACGTTCCATCTTGTTCATAGCACATCACCTCACATTGACTGCTCGAAGTTTTCTTCGGCTTGTGTCTGATCGTCTACAACCTCGGTATATCTCATATCGAAGTTACAGAGAGAGTAAAACTCACGGCACGCGCAAGGGTTTCTTTCGAGATACTCTTCGTTGGATGCGTTGATACCAAGGTCGGGATTGCCGTAGGAGTCTGTAGTGTCATAGACAAGCTCGAGGCTGCCGTCTTCCATTCGGATGGTCATACCTGCTTTGATCTCGACACCGTTTTTATCAAAATACTGCATTGCTACACCTCTTTCTTTTGGTAAAAAAATAAAGGTACCGCATTTTTTTGCGATACCTTCGTATTGGTAGATATTTGATTAGAATGATTGGCTGAATCCCTGAGAGGAATTGTAGTTGGTCAGCGATTCTCCAGTCGCCTGTTCGAAAGCCGGCAGCATGATCTTCTCATACCGAGCATTGATATATGCCTTATAAAAATCCTTTTGCAAATCGGAGATATATGGGGTTTCATCGATAAACTGTTCGATCTGCTCCATATCGATCTTAGGCACGATTCGCACGATTGCTTCATTACAGTCGGCATATTCACCCGACATAAGGAAATCATAATAATTGACCTTTTGACCACCCATCTTGATGGCAGATGTCGGGAAGCGGTAAATACGTGCATTCAGATCGTCTTGATTGGTAAGGACGTTTCGCATGACCTTTTCATCCGCTTGGGGAAGAAGACAGCTTCCGCAGTCGAAAATCGGAGCGATTTCCGCTGTGTCGGTTTGGCTGTTGTAAAGGAATCCCCAGTTTCCGTTATGGCGGTCGAAGTTGCCAAGCAAAGCGTCAACTACAAACATATTCCAGAAGTGCTCGAGAAGCTTGCCGGGGTTCACGAACTGTTGTTTTTCGATGGATTCCAAAATATCCGACAACTCGGTTCCGCTACCGCCGTGTTCTGAATCAATTACCGTATTCTTGATGGAGCAGAAGTCGTAAAGCGTCTTTCCGTCTGCGGTAAAATCACCGCAAGCGCATACCACTTTTTCCTTGCCGCTTACGGTGAAAACTCCAAGCAGAGTCTTCTGCGCGGGAATACCGAGCATATTAAAAATGCTGCTTCCGAGATGCTCACTGATACAACTGTTGGTGTAGGAGAGGTCGGTTGGCTTTTGAGCGCCGGACGGAGGGAACTTCAGCATATACTGTCTGCCCTCATATTCAACGGCAATCTTCTTGCCGTTTGCTCCATTGTACGCCTTACCGAGTAATCTTCGGCAAGATGTAAAGTCTATTCTTTCTATCATACTGTTTGCCTCCATAAAAACTTTTGCCTGAGATAATCAGCATGTGCAGGTGTTATAACACCATCGCTGATTTCAGCAGCGTTAATACTGCCGTACAGTTCTCCCCACAGGCAATCGAGAAGCGTTGATCCGTTTTCAAGTGCTTCTTTATATGCGTCAAGATCTTTTTGCAAATAACCGGGTAAGCCGTACTCATAGGATCGCTCGATACTGCTTTCGGCTGTCTGTTCCAGCATTGCGGATTCCATTAAGGTTTCCATCGACACAGAGAGCACCTTTGCCAGCTTGTATAAGGTTTCTCCCGAACACTTTTCGATGCGCGTCTTTCCGCTACATATATCGTTCAGTGTTGCGTGAGGCACACCGCTGAGTTTGGCAAGTCTGTATTTTGTCATACCTTTTTCGGTAAGTATTTCATTGATACTCATTTTCATCACCAGTATATATTATATCGGTATGCCGAAATAATGTCAATAGGATTCCCGAAAATGTCACAAATTATTTACCGCGGTGCCATTCAAAATACGATTATAGTTTGTGCTTACATCGTCTGTGAAAAGGACTGACCTTGTTCACTGAGAAAATCCTCATACTGGCTTTTCCATTTACCAAGCGTGCGGTTAATGGATTTATAGGTTTCAAGCCGATCCATCTCGCCGAAGGTATCGTCTGAAATATCGAATAGGGATACGAGTTCATTCAGACCTTCCTTCATCTTATCGATACAGGCAAGGGCTTTTTCGGCGTGTTCAATGTCTTTGTCCATTTTTGCTCCTTTCTTATAGCTGTACGAAACCTTGACCGAAGAGTTCATCGGGACACCAATTCACGTTGAAGTCCGACTCACCGATACAGTCGCAATGACCGGACAGGAAGTCGGTATCTCGCTGTTCGCGCATCATCATATATGCAACCTCTTCGGGTGTTGCTTTGACCGTTTCGCCTTCACCGTAGAGGAAGGCTTGCGCTCTGACGTTTACAACGGTGTCTTCTGTGATTTCATCGAGGAACTCGTGGTATGCGGTCCAGCCTTCGAGATCATCGGCCTCCTGAGGAAAGCCCCCGACAAGGAATTCGGATTCGTTGTAATCATCACGCATGGTGACCTTGGAGAACATAATTGCCATTACTCGATACCTCCCATCTTTTGTTCGCTGAGATACTCGTCAAACTCGTCGCAGTTCAGCATGAACCAATCATCACCGCCGTGCCAGAAGCTGACGTACATATCACCGTCTTCCACGCGGATCGAGCGTTGTTCCAAGCCTTCACCGTATCCGTCCGAGCACTGACCTTCGAGCCAATCCTTGAATTCCGCTTCCTCTTCAGCAGTGAAGGGAGCAGTGAGCTCGGCTCGAATGCATCCGTAAAGAACGCCATCAACATTCTGCGTACTGAAGTGTACCTCTTTGAGCTTTCCGACTGCGCCATTGCTTCCGTCGAAGTAAGCTGCGAGGTTATCTTCATCACGTGCGTCTTCCAAGCGGATCAGATCACGGATTCGTTCCTCGTATGGAGCAAGGTAGCTGCCGTCATACTCGTCGGGATAGTCTTCCATGTTGCCGTACTCGTCACGGCTGTACACGTTAGCTACCAACGGACAGTAGAAGTATTCGGTAGTGTCTTCCATCCGACTTTCGAGCATAAACTTATCAAACTCCGCGATGGATGAGACCTTGCCGGACATCACCGCCTCCATAGCATCCAACCTGTTTTGATAGGGAAGGTTCTGATAAAACTCGCACATGGTGTTTACAAGGGATAGGGTGTCCGAAGGAGAAACTAACAGGGTGAGTCTCTTTTCGAATTCGTTATTTCCAAAGAGCTTCACTTTGATTGGCTCATCCTCTTCATCCATACACTTGATTTCATGCGCCGACCTTCGAATGCCGATGGAGCCGAGATGGTCGGCCATAAGGTAACGCTTGCACGGAAACTCCATGACTAAGGTGTTGCCTTCGTTTTCGATAACTGCTGTAAACATTGCCTTTTCCTTTCTTTCGTATTTTGCTCTCACATACTTGAAAAAGACAACTTTTTATGGTATAATGAGGGCAATAAATAAAGCTCTTTCGAAGATGTTTCCACCAACAAAAGGGCTATGTATTTAATTTAATCAGTTTTATTTTGGGTGACTTACGCTGACGAGGCAGACCAGTTTTGACCACAATTTTGACCAGTTCTGTGAGAACTACAATTTCATAAGTTTTTTCACCATCGAGGTGTAGCGCAATTGGTAGCGCGCCTGGTTTGGGACCAGGATGCTGCAGGTTCGAGTCCTGTCACTTCGACCAAAAATCGACCGTTTTTAAGGCTTAAACCCCTTGAAAACGGTCATTTTTTCAACATTCTGCACAATTTCTGATTTTACAGAATTTTTTGACCACAATTTGACCGGTACAAAACTGGTCAAATTTGATGTACCTCGCTGTGTATTTGCTCTCTTCCCTTGGAGCAATTCATACAAGTAGTTTTTGCGTTATTTTTTTTCAGGTTCAAGTAAAATTACCACAAATAAATCTTTCTATCGTAAAGTTATAAACGCCGAAAGTGATTTTTCTTCACTTTCGGCTTTCTCTTACTTTGTTGCATGAAGGCGTACAATAACTCTCATCTTATGTAGGATAAAATCAAACCACAGGATGATTCCGACCTCTTTGGGATATCCATGCTCTCTCACAAAGAGCATAGCTTTGATTATTACTTCGGGGCTTTCGTTTGGGTATAGGCTTTGAACGTATGCCACGTCCATTCCTTTTGTATCGTATTTCATTTTTCCTCCAAGTGAAAACAGCGCCGAGATCAAATGTCTCGGCGCGGTAGTTGTTTACAGGCTCATGCCTTTCATCTGTTCTTTCTCTGCTTGTATTTGCTGACGAACCTCTACTATCATTTCGTCGAGGAGTCGTTCGCATTCTTCTTTTGTCTTGGCGTACACGTTGTGGGCTTCACGTTTGCCCTGGGCATTGGTTGGCGTGAACCTTCCTTCCCATAGGTTTTCGCTGATCTGATATATCCCTCCGGTACCGCTTTTTCTGATCTTGCCTTGCTTGGGCTTGAAGTCAGTCATCGTTCGTTCACGTTTTTTAGGCGTTGGGACGGCTTCTTCTATTATGGTTGTATCTGCCTTGCCAATCCCTTTATCGATCTTCTGAGCGGCATTTATCTGCATCTCCGTCGTGATATGGCTATAGATATCAAGGGTTGTCGCAGACGAGACATGGCCGATCATAGCGGATAGCGTTTTTACGTCCATGCCGTGCTCGAGAGCCATCGTTGCAAAGGTATGCCCTTACGGTATAATAAAGACAAACGGAAAAACCCAGTGTTTTCAAGGGTTTCAGCGTTTGTCGTTGCCTATTCAATTCCTTTTCCAACCTTGATAGTCAACGAAAAATCTGTCGAATGATGGGAGGTGTTACCTAAAAGACAAAATTGAATATTACAGCAGCGGTGCGGTGTTTTACCGGACCGCTGTTTGTCAGGGCGTTTCATCTAATCTGATGGGCGCCCTTTTTTTGCGCCCATTTTCAGAAGGAGGAAATTCACATGGAACTTAACGAAGAAGAAAAAAGGCAGTTGTTTCAGGTTGACGGCGACTGCCAGGCCAAAGTGCTGGATGAACTGTATATGACAGCCCGTTTTACCCGTAACCCGGAGCAACGTGATATGGTGCGGGGCCTCATGGCAAAGCTGCGGGTTCTGTCGGATGAACAGTGCATGGATCTGGTGAAGGACATCCAGAAGAATTATCATCTGCCTTACCCCCGCACTATGGGTGAGCGGATCGCGCTGGCCCGGCAGCAGTCCGGGGCTGAAAAGTTGAAAGGGCATGACATCATGGCCCTGGAGCGGTTTGACCCGGAGGTACGCCACATGGTTGTCTTTGATGTGCTTTCTTTTGAATCCCCTGTCGGAGATAAAGGCGATAAGATGCGCCTGTTCCTCACAGACGAGGGGTATCGGAAAGCAATGGAGAATCAGGAACGTGGCTTTATTAAAATTCAAAACCATGCCAAAGTACACAATGGCTATCTGAACTACGACCATAAGGACAGAGATTTGTAGCTGTCACTTATAACAAAACATCAGGAAGGAGGATGTCAAATGGCAGTGTTCAGAGTTGAAAAGACAAAAGATTTTACGGTCATGTCCAATCACCATCTTCGGAATGTATCGCTGTCTTTGAAGGCAAAGGGGCTGCTGTCGCTGATGTTGTCCTTGCCTGATAATTGGGACTATACAACGAAAGGGCTGGCCCATATCTGCAAGGATGGAGTGGATTCGATCAGCAGCGCGATCAAGGAGTTGGAAAAGCAGGGGTATCTTACCCGGCGCCGGCTCCGTGACTATCATGGCAGGCTGGGCGACATTGAGTACGTTATCCATGAGAAGCCGGTGCTTCCCGATGGGCATGATACTGTTTTGCCACCTAAACGGGAAAATCCAAGACAGGTAAATCCAAGACAGGTAAAACCTGTTTTGGGAAAACCTGAACAGGAAAAACCCGCCCAATTAAATATACAAGAATCAATTACTGAAAAATCAATAACGGATAGATCAAATACCCATCAATCAATCTATCCGGCTTCTGGAAGGATGCCTGATGGTAACGTGGAGATGGATAAGGATAGGATTGATAGGATAGATACCTACCGAGAGATCATCAAAGAAAATATTGAATTTGAGGCTCTTGTCCACCGGTACGGGTATGAGCGTGTAGATGAGCTGGTTGAATTGATGCTGCAGACGGTTCTTTCTCAGCGGCCATATATCCGCATTGCCGGGGATGACTACCCCCGCGAGGTGGTAAAAAGCCGCTTCCTGAAAGTGAACTTCTCTCATGTGGAGTATGTGTTCGACTGCCTGGATAATAACACGACCAAGGTTCGGAATATCAAGTCCTATCTGCTGGCGGCTCTCTATAACGCCCCGGCTACCATGGACAGCTATTACCGGGCCGAAGTCAATCACGATCTTTACGGCTAAAGGGGGATGCTTTTATGGGCAAAAGAAACGGACGCCCGGTATATGCTTCCAGGCGGGAGGAAAAGCGTCCTCAAACCGAAAAAATGTATTGCACGATGAAACCGGATTGTGCAGGCTGCCCTTTTCCTTCACATGGTTTTGTGTGCTGGAGTACGGACGGGAGCTGCCTGCGTACTTACATGAAAAAATTACAGAAAGGAGGCCGAGCGCCATGAAAATCCATGAAACGCTGAAATTATGCCGAAGTTGAGCCAGGAACAGATCGACCAGGCACGGGAAGTTGATCTGCTGGCTTATCTACTTTCTCACGAAAGCGGCGTGCTGAAACGGGAAGGCGCCAATTACCGCCATCGGGAGCATGACAGCCTGGTTTATGTGGCGAGCAAGAATTACTGGTACTGGAATAGCCGTGGACGAAAGATCAATGCCGTGGATTACCTCATGGAAATCCGGGGGTACAGCTTTGTGGATGCTGTGGAGCGGCTGGCAGGCTGTGGCACTCCTGCTGTTTCCCATTACACAGCTCCCAGCAGCCGGGAACAGCGGAAACCGGTGGAGAAAAAGCCCTTCCGCCTCCCCAAGGGGAAACGCTGTGCCACCTTTGCTGTTTCTTATCTCCAACGCCGGGGAGTCCATTCGGACATCATCAGACGGTGTATGCAGTTGGGCCTTTTTTATGAGTCCCGCTATAACAACGAGGCGGTTTGCGTTTTTGTTGGCCGGGATGATACCGGTACGGGCCGGTTTGCCTGCGTCCGCGGAATTGCAGGTGACTTGAAAAAGGACATCAGCGGCAGTGATAAGCGGTTTAGCTTCTGCTACCCGCCGGATCAGCCGGGCAGCCGCCATCTGGCGGTTTTCGAGGCCCCGATTGACGCCCTCTCCCATGCTACGCTCCAAAAGCTGGAGGGCTGGCAATGGAATGGCTACCGGCTTTCCCTGGGTGGGATCTCCCCTGTGGCCCTGGTCGCTTTCCTGGAACGCCACCCGGAGATTACCCGTGTTGCCCTCTACTTGGACAATGACCTTGCGGGCCGGGTCAACGCCCGGAAAATCAAGGCGCTGCTGAAATCAGACCAGAGGTTTTCAAAAATCCGGGTGTCTGTCAATCCTCCCCGCAGCGGAAAAGACTACAATGAGAAATTACAGCGCACGCTTCAAACGATCCGTGAAGAAAAACACGCCAGCCGCCAGAAACAGGCGGCTGTTTCAATTTAGGAGGACAACCCAATGAATAACGACAAATCCGCGATTCAGGTAATCGCCGGGGCTGCCCGCTGCCCGGAGTACAGCCCGTCTATGGTTAAGGCTTTGATGAAAAAGCTGGAAACCAATGAAAAAGCCTTCGCCCTGCTGATGAATGTCACCCCTTCCACGGTGCGCCTTTGGACAACAGGTGCGGCCCATCCCTGCGGCATGGCCCGGAGGCTGATGCAGATTTATGAATCCGGGCCGGAAATCGTAAGTAAGATTGCCGGGGAAAGCTGCCCGGAGAAAGGAGGACGCCGGACGAGTGAAACGAAGGAACAAACAGCTTCTTGCAGAAAATGAATATGTAAAAGAACTGCTGGCCGTCCTGAAAGAGAACCCTTCCCCAAGCGGCAGGGATTTTGCTGAAATGGTTGCCCATGTAGGCGAGCTGGAAAACCGGCTGGCCGAGGCCGTAGAGGAATTGAGAACCATGCGCCAGGAGCTTCAACAGGTGCAGAACCGCTCTCTGAAAGCTGTGCTTCAAAAGAGCTGTAAATCGCTGGAGAATAATATCTCCAACATGCGCCAAAAGCTGGCGGAGCTGAAAGATCACATTATCGAAGGCTGCCAAAAAGCTCTTTCGGCTTTCAAAGAGCGCGGCACTTCTGCCCTGGATGGCCTTTCCCGGTTTTTCCATGTCAAACCCATGCTGGAAGGGATCAGGAAAGCGATTGATAACAGTATTCGTATTG
>ERZ857827.2840-NODE-2840-length-11599-cov-6.350225_pt1 | contig 11599 bp, 8 predicted proteins | sample MGYA00519761_ERZ857827 | MGnify/ENA primary metagenome ERZ857827 (study PRJEB31778, sample SAMEA3449370) | human gut metagenome | biome: human gut; feature: human-associated habitat; material: faeces | place: United Kingdom | collected 2010/2012 ... | reverse complement strand
GGGCGGCAAGCTCCGCCGCCGTGTGGCCGCAGCCAAGCACATGCGGCACGCGCTTCGGGTCGTGCAGCGGCAGGGCGATGCGGGCCAGCGCATCGAGCGGCAGGGCGCGCAGGTCGCTGCGCGTGTGATAAAGCCCCTGCATGCAAACGGCGTCATAGACCGCAGGCTCGAGATAGTCCTCCCCGCAGCGGAAGGCCAGCATGGCGCGGGCGATGGTGGAGGAATAGGGCAGAAAGTCATTTTCCACCAGCACGACGTCCGCCCCGAAGCGGTCGCGCAGCTGCTGCGCCGCTTCCCGAAGCGTTTTGCCGTCATCCCTTCCGCGGTGCGCGACCGCCAGCGAGGCAAGCTTTGCAATGCGCTCCGGCGCATGCCATTGCGCAAAGGTCAGAAGCATGTCCGTCCCCATCAGGAACCAGAGATGGTCGTTGGGATACTGCCGGTGCAGCTCCTCGAGTGTATCGGCCGTGTAGCTTGCGCCGCTGCGGTGCAGCTCCAAATCGCTGACCTCCGCAAACGGGAGGTCCTGCGCAGCCAGCCTTGTCAGCTCCAGACGCGTGTGGGCGTCCGGCGATCCGGCGGCCAGCGCCTTATGGGGCGGCAGCGCCGCCGGCATCAGAATGACGCGGTCCAGCCCAAGTCTGCGCTGGAACTCCGCTGCAGCCAGCAGATGGCCGCGATGCGGCGGGTTGAAGCTCCCGCCGAATATACCGATATTTGCCATGTGCGGCGCTCCCCTTTCCGATGATTTATGTTATTCCTCGCGGCTCTTCCGGCGCTCGATGGCGGCCTGAATGGCAGCCTGCCGGAAATATTCATTGCGGCGCTCCTGCGCCCCACGCCGGACGGGGTTCGACTTGCGCTTTTTCAGCTCGCGCGCCTGCCGTGCGGCCTCCTGTGCCTTCTTCTCCGAGCGGCGGTAGATCACGAATTTCGAGCCGACGCACTGCACGCCGTCCGCGCCGAGCGCTTCGCACAGCGCATCGCAGACCTCGCGTGCGGACAGGAGCGCCGCCTCGAGCACGCGGCCCTTGACAAGCTCACGAGCCTCAAGCTGCCGGGCGGCCTCGGACAGAACGTTCTCCGTCACGCCACCCTTACCCACCATCAGGGTGGTATCCAGATCATTTGCCTGTGCGCGCAGATCGGCGCGCTGTTTGCTGGTCAGCATAATTTCTTCTCCTTTTTCGTACCGAACGCCTTCTCCACAAAGGCGCGCAGCGCCCGGGCGCGGTGGGATACCTGATTTTTCTGCTCCGGGGCCAGTTCTGCGAACGTGCACCCGGCATCCTCCGCAAAGAACACCGGATCATAGCCGAAGCCGCCGTTTCCGTGGCGCTCGAACAGGATGTGTCCCGGACACTCGCCGCGCGCGACGATCTCCTTGCCGTCCGGCGTGACGAGGGTGATAACGCTGACGAATTTTGCCGTCCGCTTCCCCTCCGGAACGTTTTCGAGCTTTTTCAGCAGATAGTTGATGCGGTCGGAATCGCTGATGCAGTCCGGTCCGCCGTAGCGCGCGGAATAAACGCCCGGCTCCCCGTTCAGCGCGTCGACCATCAGGCCGGAGTCGTCCGCCACGGCGGGCAGACCGCAGGCTTGCATCACAGCCACAGCCTTGATGCGGGAATTCTCCTCAAACGTTGTGCCGGTCTCCTCCGGCTCGACATGCACCCCCGCCTCACGCTGCGAGACGACGTCCAGCCCGTAGGCAGACAGGATCGCGCGCAGCTCGGCGATCTTGTGGGCGTTGTTGCTTGCCATAACGACCTTCATGTCGGGCACCTCCTCAGATCAGCGCGTCGACGAACGCGCGCGGCTCAAACGGCATCAGGTCGTCCATCTGTTCGCCGACACCGATGAGCTTCACAGGGATCTGCAGCGCGTCCGCCACGGCGATGACGATGCCGCCCTTGGCCGTGCCGTCGAGCTTTGTCAGGGCGATGGCCGTAACACCGGCGATCTCCTTGAACTGCTTGGCCTGCAGCAGGCCGTTCTGGCCCGTCGTGCCGTCGAGCACGAGCAGGACCTCTTTATCCGCATTCGGCAGCTCGCGGTCAATGATGCGGGAAATTTTGCCGAGCTCGTTCATCAGGTTGGCCTTGTTGTGCAGGCGTCCTGCCGTGTCGCACAGGATGACGTCGCTGCCTCGCGCCTTGGCGGCGGAAATGGCGTCGAACACCACGGCGGCAGGGTCCGCGCCCTCGTGCTGGCGGACGATGTCCACATTGGCGCGTCCGGCCCAAATTTCGAGCTGATCGGCAGCCGCGGCGCGGAACGTATCGGCCGCGCACAGCAGCACACGCTTGCCCTCACCGGAGAGGCGGTGAGCCAGCTTGCCGATGGTCGTCGTCTTGCCGACGCCGTTGACGCCGATGACAAGCACGACGGACGGGCGCGTGCCGAGCTTCAGGCTCGTGTCGCCGACGTTCAGCATGTCCACAAGGATATCCTTCAGGGCATCGTGAATTTCCTCTCCTGTGCGGAGCTTGCGCTCCTTCACGACGGTGCGGAGCTGCTCGACGGCCTTGCAGGACGTTTCCACGCCGATGTCGGCGAGGATCATGCTCTCCTCAAGCTCCTCGTAAAATTCTTCGTTTGCGCCGCTGAACGAGGCGAAGATACCGCCGAGCGTGTTGGCCATGGCGGCGCGCGTCTTTTTCAGTCCGTTTTTGATTTTTTCAAAAAATCCCATTTACTTGATCTCCTCCGAAATTCCGAGCTGATGCTCCATTTGATTCAGGTCCAGATGCAGGATACGGGAAATGCCCTGCTCCTGCATGGTCACGCCATAGAGCACGTCGGCGGCCTCCATGGTACCGCGGCGGTGGGTGATGACGATAAACTGCGTTTTCCCGCTGAAGCCGCGCAGGTAGCCCGCGAAGCGTTCGACATTCCGGTCGTCCAGCGCGGCGTCGATCTCGTCGAGCATGCAGAACGGCGTCGGCCGCACCTTCAGAATGGCAAAATACAGCGCGATGGCGACAAAGGCCTTCTCACCGCCGGACAGCAGCGTGATGGTCTTGAGCTGCTTGCCGGGCGGCTGCACACGAATTTCAATGCCGCACGTCAGCGGCTGCGAGCGGTCCTCCAGCTCGAGCGAGGCCTTGCCGCCGCCGAACATCTCCGTGAACGTCTGGCCGAAATAGGTGTTGATGCGGCCGAATTCCGTGACGAAAATATCGGTCATCTGGCCGGTGATATCGCCGATGATGCCCTCGAGGTCGCGCTTGGACGTCAGCACGTCGTCGCGCTGGCCGCAGAGGTATTCATACCGCTCGTTCACGCGGGCAAATTCGTCGATGGCGCCGAGGTTCGGCGTGCCGAGGCCGGAGATCTTCTTGCGGAGCTCCGCGGCGCGCTTCGTTCCGGCAGCCGTGCTCTCCAGCTCCGCCGCAGCGGCGGGCGCGCTGGAGCGCGTCAGCTCATAGGTATCCCACAGCCGGTCGAGAATTTGCTTTTCCTCCAGCTCGGCAGCATTTTTGCGCGACTCCAGACGGGCGCTCTCGCGCTCCATGTTCAGGATATCGCGGTTTTTCTCCTGTACTTCCTTTTCCGTGGCCGTTTTGCGCGCTTCGACCTTCGCACGCTCGGCAAGCGCGGCCTGCAGCTCTTCCTGCCTGGCCTGCGCCGCGGCGTCCTGCCCGGCCAGCTTGTCCTGCTCGGCCTGCAGCGTCTTTTCCAGCTCAGTGGCCTCCTGCGTATAGCGGTCGATGAGCTGCAGCTTCTGCTCGCGGTCGCCGCGCATGGCATGCTCCAGCCCGCGCAGCTGCTCGGCGGAGCTCTTCGCCGTGGCACGCTCGGCCTCCAGTCTGGCCGCCTCCATGCGCAGCGCCGTCAGGCGCTCCGAAAGGCGGCTGCTCTGCTCCGAAGCAACGCTCTGGCCGTCCGAAACGACGGAAAGCTCCTGCTCAGCCTCCTCCAGTGCCTTCTGCAGGTCGGCAACGGCCTTCTGCAGCGCCGCGCGGCGGCCGCTGTCGGCGCCGATCCGCTTTTCGAGCAGCTCCTGCTCGCGCTGCGAGCCGGTGATCGCGTCCGTCAGGGCCTGCACAAGAACGTGGTGCTGCTTTTCCTCGCCCTGCAGGCGCAGAGCGGCGTCTTCGGCCGTACGGAGGTCCGTCTCCGCGTTCGTCAGGTCATAATTCGCCTGCTCCAGCAGACGCTGCGCCTCCTTCTGCTCTCCGCGGAGCTTGTCCAGCGCGGCGGCGGCCTCCTTCTGCTGGGCCTGCAGACGCTCGATCTCGTTGGCGCGCGACAGGATGCCCGCACTGCGGGAGACGGAGCCGCCCGTCATAGAGCCGCCTGCATTCAGGACCTGCCCGTCCAGTGTGACGATGCGGAAGCGGTGGCCGAATTTGTTGGCAATGGAAATGGCCGCGTCAAGGTCCTGCGCCACGACCGTGCGGCCGAGCAGATTCAGGATGATCTCGCGATAGCGCGGCTCACACGAGACAAGGTCGGAGGCTACGCCGCAGAAGCCGGCGCAGCGCTCGATGCCGTTCTCGTTCAGCGGCCGGCCGTGGATGACAGACAGCGGCAGGAACGTGGCGCGGCCGTTGTCCGAGCGTTTCAGATATTGGATGGCAGCCTTGGCGCAGCCCTCGTCCTCCACGACGATATTCTGCATGGCGCTGCCGAGCGCGACCTCGATGGCAACGGTGTAGCTGTCCTGTGTGCGCAGCAGCATGGACACCGCGCCATGGATGCCGCGGAGCTTGCCGCGTCGGCTCTCCTGCATGACGGTGCGGACAGCGCGGGAATAGCCCTCCAGCTCACGCTCCATCTCCTGAAAGAGCTTCAGACGGGAGCTGACCGTGTCGAGCCGGACACCGGCGTCCGTGGCCTGCTTCTGCAGGGCCTCGCTCCGCTCTGCCCGGGTGCGGCTGCGCAAACGGTAGCCGTTGATGCGGTTCTGCGCGGCCGTGATATCGGCCTGCGCTTTGGAGAGCTGCTTCTGTGCGGTCTCGAGCGCGCGCTGTGCCTCTGCACAGCGGCTCTGCGCCGCCTGCAGATCCTGTGCCAGCTGGGTCTGCCGCTCCGTGCTCTGGGCAAGACTCTCTTCCACGGCTGTCAGGTCCGCGCCGCGGGCGGAGAGCTCCTCGCGCTTCCGGCCCTGCAGATCGCGCAGGGTGAGATAGCGCTTTGTCATGCCGTCGGCGGAGTCCGCCAGTCTGCGGCCCTCCTCCTCGGCCTGCTTCTGCTTTTCGGCCAGCGCGGCGGTCTGAGTGTCGATCTCGCCCATGCGCTGCTCCAGTGCTTCGATCTGCGCGGAGATGCTGCCGCTGCGGCTGTCCTGATCCTCCAGCTCGTGCTGCACGCGCTTCAGGTTGCTCTGCGCGTTGCCGCGATTCGTCTCCAGCACGGCGATCCGGCTGCGCTGCTCCTGCGAGGCGGCCTCCGCCTGCCGGATCGCATCACGGATCTGATCCGTCTGCAGGTTGCGGTTGTGGAGGTCGAACGTCAGGGATTCCGAGGTGACATAGAGCTTGTCCAGCGCGTCGTGCTCCTGCTGCAGGATGAAGGCGGCGGAATGATAGTCCTCCTCGGCCTTGCGCGCCGTGGCGCTCAGGCGCTCGAGCGACTGCAGCCACAGCGCGACCTCGAGGCCCTTGAGCTCCTCGCGGTAGGTCAGGTAGCGCTTTGCCTTTTCCGCCTGATCGCGCAGCGGACCGACCTGCAGCTCCAGCTCCGAGATCTTGTCGCCGATGCGGGTCAGATTGTCCTGCGTCGTGGCGAGGCGGCGCTCCGTTTCCTCCTTGCGGTGGCGGTATTTCGAGATACCGGCGGCCTCCTCGAAAATTTCGCGGCGGTCCGTGCTCTTGAGGGACAGAATTTCGTCGATGCGTCCCTGGCTGATGTTGGAATAGCCGTCGCGGCCGAGACCGGTATCCATGAACAGCTCGTTGACGTCGCGCAGACGCACGCTCTGCTTGTTGATGTAGTATTCGCTCTCGCCGGAGCGGTAATACCGGCGCGTGACCATCAGCTCGTCGGCGTCATAATGCAGGGCGCGGTCGCTGTTGTCCAGCACGAGCGTCGCCTCGGCAAAGCCGACGGGGGCGCGCTTCTCCGTGCCGCCGAAAATGACATCCTCCATCTTCTGGCCGCGCAGCGAGCGGGAATTCTGCTCGCCCATGACCCAGCGGATGGCATCTGAGATATTGGATTTTCCGCTGCCGTTCGGCCCGACGATGGCGGTGATATCATGGCCAAATCCCACGACCGTCTTGTCCGGGAAGGATTTGAAGCCCTGAATGACTAGCTGTTTCAGATACATATGGACAGATTGCTCCTATTGTATTTCAATGTCTGATTATACCATTGCGCCCCGAAAATTGCAAGACCGGGATTTCACCCCTGCAGGCGGTGCGGCATAGGATGACGCGGAGGTGATCGGAATGCTGCCGATCTTTCGGGGCGCCGCCACGGCGCTCCTCACCCCGTTCCGGCCGGACGGGAGCATCGATCTTCCGGCATGGGACCGCCTGCTTGAGCGGCAGCTGGATGCCGGGATCGCGGCGCTCGTTGTCTGCGGCACGACCGGCGAGGCTGCGACCCTGACGCAGGACGAGAGGCTGACACTCCTGCGCCGCGCAAAGCAGGCTGCCTGCGGCCATTGCCCCGTTATCATGGGCGTCGGGACGAACTGCACGGCAGACTCCGTAGAAAATGCAGAGCTTGCGGCACAGAACGGCGCGGATGCGCTGCTGGCCGTCACGCCCTACTATAATAAAGGGACGCAGGCAGGCCTGCTTGCGCACTATACCGCGATTGCGGACGCGTCTCCCCTGCCGCTCGTGCTCTATAATGTTCCGTCGCGCACCGGCGTCGACCTCCTGCCGGAGACGGTGCGGGCGCTCGCCCGCCATCCGCATATTGCAGGCATCAAGGAAGCCTGCGGCAGCATCAGCCGGGCAGCGCAGCTGCTGGGCCGGTGCGGTCTACCGGTTTGGAGCGGCAACGACGACCAGACGGCCGCGATCATGGCGCTCGGCGGCAGCGGCGTGATCTCCGTGGTGTCGAACGTCGCGCCGGAGGCCGTCGTTGCCATGACGGATGCCTGCCTTGCCGGAGATTTCCGCGAAGGTGCGCGCCGCCAGCTGGAGCTTCTGCCGCTGTGCGAGGCGCTGTTCTGCGTCGTGAACCCCATCCCGGTCAAGGCCGCCATGGAGGAGCTTGGCCTGTGCGGCGGGACGCTCCGCCTGCCGCTGTCGCCGCTGGAGGAGCCGTACCGCAGCCGCCTGCGGGCAGTGCTGCGGGGGTATGGGCTCCTCTCATAAGAGTATCCCCGCGCAGCACCGGGGCTGCTTCCTGCGCGACATGAAAATGCTCCCCCTATGTGACGGTGTCTTTCATCGTCTCATAGAGGGAGCATATCACTTCACCAGCTCCGAAGCTTTTTCTTTAAGCGCGCGGGTGGTATTTTTCATAGACGCTCTTGAGCGTCTTTTTCACGACCTGCGCATAGACCTGCGTGGAGGAGATATCGCTGTGGCCGAGCATCTCCTGCAGGGAATACAGGTCCGCGCCGTTTTCGAGCAGATGGGCCGCAAAGCTGTGGCGCAGCGTATGCGGTGTGATCTCCTTGTCGATCTGCGCGGTCTGCTGATAGTGCTTGATGATCTTCCAAAAGCCCTGTCTGGAAATGCGGCCGCCGTTCAGGTTGACGAACAGGGCCTGCTCGTCCGGCTCGGCGATCATATTCGGTCGGATGTCCGTCACATAGGCCGTCAGGGCACGGATGGCCGCCGGGTAGATCGGGATGATGCGGGACTTCCCGTTCCCGATGCAGCGGACAAAGCCGCCCGCCAGACTGACGTCCGAAACGTTCAAGGCGATCATCTCGCTGACGCGCATGCCGGTGGCATAGAGCGTCTCAAGCATGGCCTTGTCGCGATAGCCCTTCATATCCGTGCACTTCGGCTGCTCGAGCAGCAGCTCGACCTCGCGGCCGGTCAAAATCTGAGGAAGGCGCTTTTCCGCCTTCTGCTGCGGGATATCGTGCACAGGAGACTGCGCGACCGCGCCGGTGGAGACGCAGTAGCCATAGAAGCTCTTGAGCGACGCCACACACCGGGAGACCGTCGCAGGCGATTTGCCGATGCTCGTCAGATGGCGCACATAGGCACAGACCGTCTCCTGCGTGCACGCCTCCAGCGCAGGGCCGTCCGTCTGCTCCAGATAGGTGGTGAATTGCCGCACATCGCGCAGATAGGAAGCGACCGTATTGTCCGATGCGTGCCTGATATTCATAAGGTAGGATTCATATGCAGCCACGAGCTTCCCCATCTTGCGTTCCCTCTCGCCAGCAAAAAACTATGCCGCAGCGGCCCGGCGCATACAGGAGGCAACCGGAGCGTTCTGCAAACATTTCTGGCAGTGTAGAATATAATAACGCATATTTTCCCGGATTTCAATCCTTTCCGGCCCAGAGAGGAAAACTTTGTATATTATGCTCAAGAATTATGTTAACAATATTATGTTAACCAACGCAACGGAGACATCGTAATTCAGCGGCTCATCTGCATATTCCACCAGATGTTGTATTCATTATCTGCATATTCACCACATGCTGTGTTTTGCATATTTGCAAGTTCTCCTGCATTTATCCGTTTTCGATTTATGCATAGCGGCGCTTTTTCCGGCGCCCGGCCCCGAGCAAAGCGCCGAGCAGCCCCGCACCGGCCAGTGGCAGCAGGACCGGCAGTGCTTCCCCGTAATGTACGCCGAAGAACAGCAGGTTCCCCAGCAGCAAAAACAGCGCATAGCCGCCTGCCGCCCCAAGCCCGCAAAGCAGCTTCCGCCGTCCGCTGTGCAGGGCTGCGATCAGCGCACCGAGAAAGGCGACCAGCCCCGCGATCACGCCCGCGGCGACCGGCAGACCGCTTTCCGGCAGCTTCCCGCCCAGGATCAGGCGCGCAGCCAATGCGGCCAGCGCCAGCGTTGCCAGCGGCATGGCCGCCGCCAGCTGCAGCGGCAGCCAATTCCGTTTTTTCCTTCCCTGTTTTCCACCCATGGCGATCCCCTCTCCCATTGTTCTGTTCCAGCCTATGCCGCCACGCAGGAAAAAAGACCCGCCGTCCGGTTTGCCGGACAGCGGGCTTGCAGAAGGATCACTTGCGAACGAAGGACATGCAGTCCGTGCACTGCTTCATCGTGGGATCGGACTCGTGGGTGCCGACCTGGATGCGCTCGAGCGAGCAGTAGTTTTCGTCGCTGCAGTGGTTCCGGCACTGGGTAACGGAGCACTGGATGCAATGGTTGGCATGGCAATCACAGCTCATGAACGGTTCCTCCTTTGCTTGATTTCGAGCCTAGTTTGCGCCGCTCCGCCGGGAAAAATCATGGAAATTCCATCCATTTTCAAATTGACAGCCCCGGAAAATTCGCTATAATGAAGAGCAGAGGTTCAGGAAGAACTGCAAGGAGGTTATTTACACTATGATCAAGGTCGCACCGTCCATTTTGTCCGCGGATTTTGTCAATCTGGAGCGAGATATCCGCTCTCTGCCCGCCGCAGGAGCCGATTATGTCCACGTCGACGTCATGGACGGCATGTTTGTTCCGAATATCACCATCGGCATCCCGGTCGTCGCTGCCATTTCGCGCATCGCCCCCCTGCCGCTGGATGTCCATCTGATGATCGAGCGGCCCATCCGCTATGTTGACGCGTTCTGCAAGGCCGGAAGCAGCATCCTCACGCTCCATGTTGAGGCCGACACGCAGGAAAACACGCTCGAGGCCCTGCGCCGCATCCGGGAAAACGGTGTGCGCGCTGCCATTTCCGTCAAGCCGAACACCCCGGCAGAGGCCGTGCTGCCGTTCCTGCCGCTGTGCGATCTCATCCTTGTGATGACAGTCGAGCCGGGCTTTGGCGGACAGTCGTTCCTGCACAGTACCATGCCGAAGCTGCATCAGATCCGCCAGTGGATCGACGAGCAGAACCCAGCCTGCGAGCTGGAGGTTGACGGCGGCGTCAATGTGGAGACGGCAAAGATCTGCCGCGATAACGGCGCGAACGTCCTCGTCGCGGGCAGCGCCTATTTCAAGGCCGCCGACCCCGCAGCCTTTGTCCGCGCGGTAAAGGCATAATATCAGAATAATTCCCCGGCCCTGCATGGATCGAACGCCATGCAGGGCCGGGGCTTTTTAGGCAGCACCGCATAATTCAGTGAAAGCATTCAGCAAAAAACCGGCAAAGGCCGAAACTGCAATTGTGCGGTGTTGCCTTCATAGGCTGACGGCGGTGTCCGTTGCAAAGAAATACACGATGCGCTCCGACACCGGCAGCTCAAAAATACGCGACAGCGCGCGGCTGTAGGCATCAAGCTGACCGCGATAGTATTCCGCGCGCTCGTGCTCCGCGCCGGGGCGCAGACGGTCACTCTTGAAATCAAGAATGACCAGGCCGTCCAGCTCGATGAGGCAGCAGTCCGTAACGCCCTGCAGTAAAATTTTCTCCCCTGCCAGCGCCGGATCATAATACGCGCCATCGTCCAGCACGGAGAATTTGAACTCCCGCACAACCTGTGGAGCCTGCAGCACACGCTGCCCCAGCGGAGAGGCAAAGAAGCGGCGCAGCCGTTCCGGGTCGACGGCCTCAAGCTGCTGCGGCGTCAGGAATTTTTGCCGTCCGAGCCGCTCCAGTTCCGAACGAAGCCCTGACTCGTCTGCGCAGGCGGCATAGTTCAGGTGCTGCATGGCAAGGTGCAGCGCCGTGCCGCGCTCCGCCGCTGTCAATGCCCTTCTCCCCTCTTCGAAGCGCGGGACCGGGAAATGAAGCTTCGGCGCCTGTGCGGTCTGCTCGGCCGCCTCGTTATCCAGTTCGCGGCCCTTGAGCTGCGTCGCTGTCAGCTTTGTCGGCATCGTCACCGCCGCTGCGTGGCCATAGGGTGGAAGGAAGCGCGGCTCCGGCGGCTGCTCACACGCCGGTTCGGCCGATGCGGCAGTCCCCGCCGCCGGGGCGGCCTGCACAGCAGTATGGAGTTGAATGCGCCACGGGTAGCCGCCCTGCAGCGCACAGTCCGGCTGCCCGGCCGCAGCGAACAGCTCGCCCGCCTCCGGCCGGGTCATCGCAGCAAGCAGGATCCAGTCGCCCAAGGAATCCGCGCCCTCCAGCAGGGCGGCATCCGGCGGCAGGCTCAGTCCCTGCGCATAGCTCTCGAGCCTGCGCGTCAGGCGGGCGGCGCAGCAGGTCATGATCAGGCGGTACTGCGGCCGCGTCATGGCGACATAGAGCACGCGCATCTCCTCCGAAACGGCCTCCTGATCCAATCTGCGCGCAATGGCCTGCCGCGCAATGGTCGGGCAAAGGATACGCGCTGCGGGGTCATAGCAGTTTGAGCCAAGCCCCAGCACCGGGTCGGTGAGCACATTGGCGCGGGAGTCCGTGCGGTTGAAGCTCTTGCAAAGGTCCGCCAGAAATACGACCGGGAATTCCAGCCCCTTGGAGCTGTGGATGGTCATCAGCCGAACGGCCCCTGCCGCCGCGCCGCCGTTTGACGGCACGCCGCGCTCCTGCAAGCCCTCCAGATGGCGCAGGAAGCCGGGCAGTCCGCAGCCGCCCGCGCGCTCATAGGAATCCGCGATCGACCGGAGC
>ERZ857827.2838-NODE-2838-length-11623-cov-2.913468_pt1 | contig 11623 bp, 9 predicted proteins | sample MGYA00519761_ERZ857827 | MGnify/ENA primary metagenome ERZ857827 (study PRJEB31778, sample SAMEA3449370) | human gut metagenome | biome: human gut; feature: human-associated habitat; material: faeces | place: United Kingdom | collected 2010/2012 ... | reverse complement strand
TATAGAACAATAAACTTTTTCAAATCAGAAATAGATATAGTAATAGCAGATATAAAAACATATATAAATGACAACAAGAAAATAATAATATTGGGTGGGACACAAAATACGTGTAAGAAAATATTGAATTTATTAAATGATAGACAAATACCACATAAATATGCAGAAAAAATCGAAAATGTAAAAAATGGCGAAGTAATTGTTACATTGGGAAGTATTTCATCCGGTTTTGAATGTTATGACCTAAAACTTGTAGTTATAAATATGAGTGAAGGTTTAGAACAAGTAGCAAAAAGAAAAAAAAGTTCAAATGCGTTTAAAGAAGCTCAAAAAGTAGTATATGCAGATTTAAAGCCGGGGGATTATGTAGTGCATAAATCACACGGTATAGGTGAATTTATAGGAATAAACACAATTACAGCAGACAAAGTTACAAAGGATTATATCAAAATAAAGTATAAAGATGAAGACATATTGTATGTTCCAACAAGTTCATTAGATACAGTTAGAAAATATATAGGAACCGGTGATAAAGAACCAAGACTAAATAGACTTGGAAGCAAAGAATGGGAAAACACTAAAAATAGAGTTAAAAATAATCTAAGAGAGGTTGCAAAAGATTTAATAGAACTATATGCAAAAAGACAAAAAATGCAAGGATTTGCTTTTTCAAAAGATAATGAATGGCAAAAGCAATTTGAAGACGAATTTCCATATCAAGAAACAGATGACCAGCTAAGATGTATAGAAGAAGCTAAAAAGGATATGGAACAAGCAAAGCCAATGGATAGACTACTTTGTGGAGATGTTGGATATGGAAAAACAGAAGTAGCAATAAGATTAGCATTTAAAGCAGTTATGGATCAAAAACAAGTAGCATATTTAGTACCAACTACTGTACTAGCAAACCAACAATATGAAGAGTTTAAAACAAGAATGAGTGAGTTTGCTATAAATGTTGAATTATTAAATCGATTCAGAACAACAAAAGAACAAGAAAATGTTATAAAAAAACTAAAATTAGGAGAAATTGATATTGTAATAGGGACTCATAGGATATTAAGCAAGGATGTAGAATTTAAAGATTTAGGTTTACTTATTATAGATGAAGAGCATAGATTTGGAGTAAAAGACAAGGAAAAGATAAAACAATTAAAAAATAGTGTAGATGTATTAACAATGACTGCAACACCTATACCTAGAACATTACATATGTCTATATTAGGAATTAGAGATATGTCAGTTATATATGAGCCACCACAAAACAGAAGGCCAGTTCAAACTTATGTATTAGAATATGATGATGAAGTTGTAAAAGAAGCAATAACAAGAGAAATAGAAAGAAATGGTCAAGTATTTTATTTATACAATAAAGTAGAAGGAATAGAAAAAAAGTCAAATGAAGTATCTAAGCTCGTTCCAGAGGCAAAGGTGGGATTTGCACATGGAAAAATGACAGGTAAGGAATTGGAACAAATTATGATGGACTTTATACAGAAAAAAATAGATGTACTTGTTTGTACAACAATACTAGAATCTGGAATAGATATACCAAATGCAAATACAATAATAGTAGAAAATGCTGATAGATTAGGATTGGCACAATTATATCAAATAAGAGGAAGAGTAGGAAGAAGTGATAGGCAAGCATATGCATATATAACATATAAAAGGGAAAAACTATTATCAGAGGTAGCGGATAAAAGATTAAAGGCAATAAAAGAGTTTACTGAATTTGGTTCTGGATTTAAAATAGCAATGAGAGATTTAGAAATAAGAGGAGCGGGAAGCTTATTAGGAGAAATACAACATGGACACATGGAGCAAGTAGGATATGATACATATTGTAGATTATTAGATGAAGTGGTAAAAGAAATGAAAGGAATTGAAGTAAAAGAAGAACAAGATATACAACTAGATATAGATGTTTCAAGTTATATACCAGATAACTTTATAGAATCTAATAGTCAAAAGATAGAAATATATCAGAACATAGCATTATGCAGAACAGAAGAAGACATACAAAACGTCATAGATGAAATAATAGATAGATATGGGCATATGCCAGAAGAATTAGAAAATTTAATAGAAATAGCAAGAATTAAAAATTTATGCAAAGAAGCTAATGTACTAAAAATATCTCAAAGAAAAGACAAAGTGGTATTCTATTTTGATAAATCAAAGTTTAATCCAGAAATAGTTGATAAATTAATTAAAAAATATAGTAGTAATATAAGATTCTCTACAGGAGTAGAACCATATATAACATTGAACATTGGAAATAAAATAATAGAGGAAATTAAGGCATTTTTGACATATGTTAAGTAAAGTAGTATAATATATATATGCATTATGCAAATAAAAAAATGGAGGGTTTCCCCAATGTTGGAAATAAGCAACACTATTAAGAGTGTACTGCAATGGGTATTGTATATATCCGCAATTGCTATATTGCTCTGTACATTAGTATTGTTTGTAGAGGCTATTTTTATTGTAAAGAGTGAACACGCAACAGAAGAAAGGAGTACAAAAAGGCGGAAAGCAAAAATTCTGTTTGTTATATTAGGTGCATCTTTAGTGGGAATGATTGTTTCTATTTGTTTCCACAAAGAACTGATAGCCATTGGCGTCTTACTAATATATGTCAGTTGCTTTGAGCATCTGATATATATGAAGTAGGACGTGGAGCGGTGCTGCTTGCACCGCTCCAATTATATATGATGTTCGCTAAATATAAGCAAACTTTTAAAGGAGATTTTTATGAATATAATTTCAAGTAAAGATAATGAAGTAATAAAAAATATTAGAAAATTAAAAGAAAAGAAATATAGAGATTTGCAAAATGAATATATAGTAGAGGGAATAAAACTAATAAAAGAGGCAATAGAAGAAAATGCCAAAATTAAATTAATAGTAATATGTGAAGAATGTTTAAAAGAAAAAATAATAGATAAAAACTTATTATATGAAATAGCAAAATATGAATGTGTATATGTAACAGAAAAATTATTTAATTTAATATCAGATGTAAAAGCACCACAAGGAATATTAAGTGTAATAGAAAAAAATAATAAAGAAGAGCAAATAAACTATAATGAAGATATAATAATAGTATTAGACGGAATACAAGACCCAGGTAATTTAGGCACTATTTTAAGAACAGTAGATAGTGCAAACTTAAAACAAATAATAGTGTCTTCTGATACAGCAGACTGCTATAATCCAAAAGTAGTACGCTCTACAATGGGAGCTATCTTTAGAGTAAATGTAATAGAAACAGAAGATTTAATTCAAACATTAAAGAATATAAAGAAACATAAATATGACATAGTAGTAACATCTCTGGAGACAGAAAATAGTATATATGATATAAAATACAATAAAAAAGTAATAGTAATAGGCAATGAATCAAAAGGGGTATCCAAAGAAATACAAGAATTAGCAGATCAAAAAGTAAAAATTCCAATGTTAGGAAAAACAGAAAGTTTAAATGCATCTGTAGCAACAGCAATAATTGTATATGAATATGTAAGAACAGAAAAATTAAAATTAAATTAGTTGAAATATTATGTAATATGATATATAATAAAAATACAAAAATGCTGAAAGGAGTATCAATGCTATGAAATTTACGTTTAAAATTTTATGGTGGATACTATCCCTCATAATGTGGGGGACAGTTATATTTATGGTTCTGTTGATGGTCATTTATAACTGAGCGAAAACAAAGCGCCTTTTCGAAACTTAACATCTCGAATGGGCGCTTTGTGTATAAAAAGATTATTTAGTTAAATTAATATTAAAACTCACAATTTTTAGGAGTTCTTGGAAATGAAAGAACATCACGAATATTTTGCATACCAGTCAAATACATCATCATTCTTTCAAAACCCAAGCCAAATCCTGCATGTTTACAACTTCCATATCTACGTAAATCTAAATACCACCAATAATCATCTTCACGTAAATTTAATTCTTTTAATCTATTTTTTAATTTATCAAAATCATCTTCTCTTTGACTACCACCGATTATTTCACCAATACCAGGTACTAATAAGTCTGTTGCAGCAACAGTTTTACCATCATCATTTAACTTCATATAAAATGCTTTAATTTCTTTTGGATAATCAGTCACAAAAACAGGTCTTTTGAAAACTACTTCACTCAAATATCTTTCATGCTCGGTTTGAATATCTGTACCCCAAGTAACAGGATATTGAAATTTATCATTTACTTTTTCTAATTCCTTAATAGCATCTGTATATGTTATTCTTCCAAAATCAGAATTTAAAACATTGTGTAATCTGTCAAATAGATTTGTATCTATAAACTTGTTGAAAAATTCCATTTCTTCAGGAGCATTCTCCAAAACATAAGAAATAATATATTTAATCATATCTTCAGCCAAATTCATGTCATCATTTAAATCAGCAAAGCATATTTCAGGTTCAATCATCCAAAATTCAGCAGCATGTTTTACTGTATTAGAATTTTCAGCCCTAAATGTTGGACCAAAAGTATAAACATTTCTAAAAGCATGTGCATATGTTTCAACATCTAATTGACCACTAACAGTAAGATGAGCTTGCTTTCCAAAAAAATCTTGAGAATAATCTATTGAACCATCTGCATTTTTAGGAGCGTTTTCAACATCTAAAGTTGTTACTTGGAACATTTCACCAGCTCCTTCACAATCACTACCAGTTATAATAGGAGTATGAACATATACAAATCCTCTTTCATTAAAAAATTTATGAATTGCAAATGAAAGTACAGATCTTACTCTAAAAACTGCATTAAATGTATTAGTTCTAGGTCTTAAATGTGAAACGGTTCTTAAATATTCAAAAGAATGTCTTTTCTTTTGAAGAGGATAATCAGAATCAGCCACATTAACTATATCAATATTATTAGCCTTTATTTCAAAAGGTTGTTTAGCATTTTCAGTTTTAACAACTTCTCCAACTACAATAATAGAAGAGCTAATGCTCAGTTTCCTAATATTTTCGAAATTTCCAAGTCCTGTATCAAACACAATTTGAACATTTTGAAAAAAAGAACCATCATTTAATTCAATAAAACCAAAACTTTTAGAATCTCTAACTGTTTTAACCCAACCAGAAACTTCTACAATATCACCAACATAAGAATTTACATCTCTATATAAATCTTTAACTAAAACCTTTTTAAAATCCATAATAAGCCTCCTTAAATTATTATGGCACTATTATATAAAAAAAATCAAAAAAAAACAAGTCTTTTTGGACAATTAGGGACAGTCCCCAATTGTCCAACTTGCTCAATTTGGGACACCCCTAAAATATTGACAACAAGTAATCGCAAAAAATAAATGATGATATTGATAAAAAAATAAAGATATATTATTATAATAACAAGGAGGCAAAAAAATGAAATTAGTTATACAAAGAGTGAAAAATGCAAAAGTAGAAGTAGAAGGAAATATAGTAGGGAAAATAGGAAAAGGTTTTTTGGTATTAGTAGGTATTACACATACTGACACAAAAAAAGAGGCGGATTATTTAGTGAAAAAATTATGCAAATTAAGAATATTTGAAGATGAAAATGGAAAGATGAATTTAGGCTTAAAAGATGTAGGAGGAGAACTTTTAATAATATCACAATTTACATTATATGCAGATTGTAGTGAAGGAAACAGACCATCATTTGTAAATGCGGCAAAGCCAGAAATGGCAAATGTATTATATGAATATTTTTGTGAAGAATGTAAGAAAAATGAAATAAAAGTGGAAAAAGGAATATTTGGAGCAGATATGAAAGTATCATTACTAAATGATGGACCAGTAACGATAATATTAGAAAAATAGGACAATTGGGGACAGTCCCCAATTGTCCTATTTGCTCAATTAGGGACTGTCCCCAATTGTCCTATTTGCTCAATTAGGGACTGTCCCCAATTGAACCTAAAATATCTTTGGCTCTGGCTACATCTTGTTGTGTTGCTAAACGTACACCTTCTAATTCGTATTTGCAACCTAGATTTTCCCACTTGTATTTGCCCATATCATGATATGGCAAAATTTCTAATTTTTTAACTGTTTTTAAGCTAGATAAAAATTTCTTTAAATTTAATAAATCTTCTTCTTTATCAGTATATCCAGGAACTAAAACTTGTCTAATCCACATATCTTTACCAATTGTGCTTAGATATTTAGCAAAATCTAGTTCTAACTTATTAGAAACACCTGTTAAATCCTTACAGATTTCATCATTGATACATTTTATATCTAATAGAAATAAATCTGTTAGATTAATCAGTGTTTTTAATTTATCTGTAAGAGGAAAAGAGCCAGAAGTATCTATTGCAGTATTAATATTTTGCCTCTTTAACCTAGTAAAAAGTTCTATTAAAAAATCCATTTGCAATAAAGGCTCTCCACCACTAACAGTAACTCCTCCACCAGAAGGAATAAAATAATTCTTGTATCTTCCAATTTTCGCCAAAAGTTCATCAACAGAGTACTGTTTACCAGCGTCTAACATCCACGTGTCCCTGTTTTGACAATACTTACACTTTAAAGAGCATCCTTGCATAAAAATTACAAACCTTATTCCAGGTCCATCAACAGTTCCAAAAGTTTCAAAAGAATGTATTTTAGCAAGTTTACTTTCCATAATTATTTCTCCAATCATTAATAAAAACTATTCAATATTATTGAATAACAAAATTATACCTATATTCTTTCATGTATTGTTCTATTTATAACGTCTAATTGTTGTTCTCTTGTTAATTTTGTAAAGTTTACAGCATATCCAGAAACACGAATTGTAAGTTGAGGATATTTTTCTGGATGTTCCATTGCATCTTTTAATAATTCTCTATCAAAAACATTTACATTTATATGATGACCTGTTTGAATAAAGAAACCATCTAACATATTTACTAAATTGTTTATCTTAGAGTCTTCATCTTTTCCTAATGTATTAGGAGTAATAGAAAATGTAAAAGAAATTCCGTCTTCAGCATATTCGTAAGGTAACTTGGCTATAGTATTCATTACAGCTAAAGCACCATTTACATCTCTACCATGTAATGGGTTTGCACCAGGTCCGAATGGCTCTCCAGCAGCTCTACCATCAGGTGTAGCTCCAGTTGCTTTTCCATATACAACATTTGAAGTAATTGTTAAAATCGATAATGTAGCTCTTGCATTTCTATAAGTATGATGTTTTTCTAATTTTCTCATAAATTTTTTAACAACATCTACTGCAATACTATCAACTCTATCATCATCATTTCCATATTTAGGAAACTCACCATCGACTTGATAGTCAACAGCAAGACCAGTGTCGTCACGAATAACTTTTACCTTTGCATATTTTATAGCAGAAAGAGAATCAGCGACAACAGAAAGCCCAGCAATACCGCAAGCCATTGTTCTTAAAATATTTCTTTCGCTATCATGTAAAGCCATTTCTAAAGCTTCATAAGAATATTTATCATGCATATAATGAATAGCATTTAATGCTTTGATATATATTTTAGCAACATATTCCATCATATTATCAAATTTTTCCATAACTTCATCATAATCCAAATATTCAGATGTAATAGGAGCAAATTCTGGAGTTATTTGTTTTCCACTTTTTTCATCTCTACCACCATTAATAGCATATAACAATGTTTTAGCAAGGTTTGCTCTAGCTCCGAAGAATTGCATTTGTTTACCTATTTTCATTGCAGATACGCAACAAGCTATTCCATAGTCATCTCCCAAAGTAACTCTCATCAAATCATCATTTTCATATTGAATAGAAGATGTTTTAATAGAAATCTCTGCACAGAATTTTTTAAATCCATCTGGTAAGTTTTTAGACCATAAAACAGTTAAATTTGGTTCTGGAGCAGGTCCTAAGTTAACTAAAGTGTGTAACATTCTAAAAGAATTTTTAGTAACTAAAGTTCTACCATCAATACCCATACCTCCTAAAACTTCTGTAACCCATACAGGGTCTCCACTAAATAAAGAATTATATTCAGGAGCTCTTAAAAATCTAACCATTCTTAATTTCATAACAAATTGATCCATTAGTTCTTGCGCAAGTTCTTCAGTTAAAGTACCTTCATTTAAATCTCTTTCTACATATATATCTAAGAATGTAGTAGTTCTTCCTAAACTCATTGCAGCACCATTTTGATCTTTAATAGCTGCAAGATATCCAAAATAAACCCATTGAAATGCCTCTTTAGCATTAGAAGCAGGCACAGAAATATCAAAACCATATTTTAAAGCCATTTTTTTCAATTCTTCTAAAGCTAAAATTTGGTCATAAATTTCTTCTCTATTTTTTATAATAGCATCAGTAAATTCATCACTATCTAAAGTTTCTAATTCTAATTGCTTTTCTTTAATTAGAACATCTACACCATATAAAGCAACTCTTCTATAGTCACCAATAATTCTTCCACGACCATAGCCATCTGGAAGACCAGTTATTAAATGTGAACTTCTTGCAGCTCGTACATCAGGTGTATAAACTGCAAAAACACCATCATTATGGGTCCTTCTTAAATTATGATAAATATATTCAATATTCTCATCTACTTTATACCCGTAGCTTTCACATGATTTTTCAACAATTCTAATACCACCATTTGGCATAATAGCTCTTTTTAAAGGTTCATCAGTCTGAAAGCCAACAATTTCCTCTAAACTTTTGTCAATATATCCTGCTTCATAAGCATTTATAGAAGATGGAGTTTTTACATCCACATCAAGAACTCCATTATTTTCTGTTTCTTTTTTATAAAGTTCTAAAACTTTATTCCATAATTTAGTTGTTTTTTCAGTAGGAGATGCTAAAAAATCAGAATTACCCTCATAAGGAGTATAATTTGCTTGAATAAATCCTCTAACATCTAGTTCTTTAGTCCATTCTCCAGTTGTGTTAAAATTTCTCCATTGTTTAAAATCCATTTAAATTCCTCCTTTATTATTATTATAAACTATAATAACATATCATAAATAGAATAAAATATCAACAATTTATAAAAATTAATTGTCAACAATTACCTTTGCAATCTTATAAATTAGTTTTTGCTTTTCAGGTGAAGCTTTATTTAAAGTATTAGTAAATTCAGAAGATAAATAAAAGTGAGAAGAATCAGAAGAACCATTTAAAATATAACCTTCTGTAACGCCTAAAATATCACAAATTTCACTCAATCTTTTTAAATTAATATGAGAATTGCCTCTTTCAATTCTACTTAGAAAGGCAATAGAAACATTCAATTTTTCTGCTAATTTTTCTTGAGTAAGTTTTTGATTTAATCTAGCTGTTCTTAACCTTTCACCAATAATAGTATAATCTAATGCCACAAACATCAAATCCTTTCTAATATAGTGATTTCCTAAAAAAACAAAAAATATGCAAACAAATAGTTAAAAAATACTTTGTAATTATTGACAGTAATTTTATTAATTAATATAATGTATTTGGTAAAAAAGATAACTTGAGTCAAAGTGAAAAACTGTAAAATATGTAATAATTTCCATACAAAAAAAAAGGAAAAATATTTGCGTATTATATACTGTTATGCTATAATTTAAGATAATATGAGAGAAAAGGAAGTGTAATAAAAATGGAAAAAGAATTAGATAAATTAACTTCAAGGGAGATACTTCAAATGTATACAAAAGTGTCTGAATTTATAACATTTTTAAGTAAAGAAGAGAAAAACACAGAAAAAATGGGGGAAACAAAATGAATAATTTAAAAGAAGTAAATGAACAAATAGAAGCAAGCAAAGAAATACTGGCTACATTTCCTAGAAATAATGCAAAAAATATAAAAGCATGCATAGCTCAAATACAAGACTATCAGAAAAAATTTATAGAAGTAAAAGAAACGCTTATTCAAGAAATGGAAAAAAGAATAGGAAAATTAGAAGAAATAAAAAAAGCTGAAGAAATTGTAAAGTTAGAAGAAGAAGTGATAAATAAAGAAAAAGAGCTACATGTAATAAATAACTTCCAAACTTCATACGAAAAAATGAATTTAGATAAAATATTATTTAGCTTAAATATATTTTATAAAAAGAACTTGGAAGTTGTTAATGAAGCAATATTAAAAGCTATCGAAAAATTTAAAGAGGTTGGCGTTGTTTTAATGCCAAAAGATTTTACATATAGTAAATATGTGAATGAATATATGCAAGTATTTTTTCAAGAGAAGGAAAAAGGCAATGTGAATTCTGATAGAATAAAAAGTGAATTTGAAAAAATATACTGGAAATGTCCGGACATAATTATTCATATTAGATTAAATATATTTTACTTATATAAAGAAAATGAAAAAAATATAGATAAATATTATGAAAAAAGACAAGAAGAAATATTACAAAATTCTACAATAGAGCAAATACTAAAAGAATATAAAGATATAAAAGCAGAATTGTTAGAAAAAGAAGAAACAGACAAATATAATATAGTCAATTCTTTCTATACAGGCAAGCTAAACACAAAAGATTATACAGAAAAATTAGTAAAAGGAAGTTATGAAAAATTTATTTCTAAAGATATACTAGAACAAGCAGATGAAAACAAAAAAACAGAAATAAATATAAATTTATACAAATTATTAAATAGTTTATATGAATATAAAAATTATTTGAAGTTTAAATTTATAATAGATGATATGAGAAAAAAGTATGCAGAAAAAGAACAAAACAAAAATGCATATGCACAAACACAAAAAGAGATTGCCACTCAAGAAGCTAAACTAATGAAACTAAACAATAAAATAAATGGTGGAGGCTTATTTAAGAGATCAAATGAAAAATTATTAGCAGAAGCAAATGATTTAATTTTAAAAATTAAACAATTATACATAGAACTAGATAGAAACAAAATAAAAGATAAAATATATAATGAAATAAATGAAAATTCTACAGTGCTAGATGCACTTAAACTAGCAAGTTCATATTATACATATGTATATTATTGTATACAAGACAATATAAAAGATATAACAGAAGAAGAAATAGAACAACTTATTAAAGAATTAAGAGAATTTGTAAATTGGCCATATTATACAATTTTGGACAATATAACAATGTTAAACGAAAAAGATGTTTTGGTAATAATAAAAGATAGATATCAATTATTAAAAATAAATATAACAAAAAGTAAGAAAGAATACTCTAAAAACTAATCCATATAAAGATAGTATTATAGGTACTACTAAAGATATAAGAAGTATAACAAAAGAAGATTTAGAACAAGATAATTTAGATACTGCAATAGTAGCATTAGAAAAAATTAAAATGAATGAAAACTTGTTAAAGAACAATATAAATATAGATGAATTAGAAAGTGAATGCGAATTTGGCAAAATATTAAAATCTAAAATCTAGAATTAAAAGTAAATTTTCAACAATCTTAACTAAAATGGGGAAAATAAAAGATGAGACGATTGAACAAAAGGAAAACTGCCATAATATTAATAGTTATGATAATGCTATTAGTAGAAATTATAATATTAGGACTTTCTAGAGCTAATAATATAAAAGAAATACACACAACTATTATAGATTATGGTGAAAAATTAGAAGATGATAATTTAATATTAGATGCTATAAATA
>ERZ857827.2834-NODE-2834-length-11641-cov-4.102192_pt1 | contig 11641 bp, 10 predicted proteins | sample MGYA00519761_ERZ857827 | MGnify/ENA primary metagenome ERZ857827 (study PRJEB31778, sample SAMEA3449370) | human gut metagenome | biome: human gut; feature: human-associated habitat; material: faeces | place: United Kingdom | collected 2010/2012 ... | reverse complement strand
GAGGTTCACCGGGCGCGGCTTGCGCTCTGCGCGCGGCGCGCCGAAAGCGGGCTTGCGGTCGCCAAACCTGCGCTCGCCGAAAGACGGCTTATCGCCGAACTTTTTCTCGCCGAATTTCTTCTCGCCAAAGCCGGGCTTATCGCCGAACTTGCGCTCGCCGTAAGGCTTTTTGTCGCCGAACTTCTTCTCGCCGAATTTTTTTTCGCCAAAGCCGGGCTTATCGCCGAACTTGCGTTCGCCGTAGGGCTTTTTGTCGCCGAATTTCTTCTCACCGAACTTCTTCTCGCCAAAGCCGGGCTTATCGCCGCGCGGCTTTCTGTCGGTATTTCGATTTGCGCAGCGGAAACCGCCGTCGCGCCCCTTGTTGTCTGCCATTGATTACGCCTTTCCCAGACAAATCGCTGTCTGCATGTCGTGCCCGCGCAGATAATCCTTCGCGTTCATGCGCTTCGCGCCGGGCATTTGTATGGTTTCAAGCTCCACGTCGTCATCCCCGCAGGCGACGACCAGCCCCGTCTTTGCATCCGCGGCGACGATTTCGCCGGGCGCACCGCTCGGTCCCCTGTGAAGCGGTTTCACGCTGAAAATCTTGATCGCGCCCTCCGCCGTCGCGGTAAACGCGCCCGGCCACGGTGTCGCGCCGCGCACCAGACAGTCGATCTCGCGCGCGGTCTTCGTCCAGTCGATCCGGCCGGTCTCCTTGTCGAGCTTCGGCTCATAGGTGGCCTCGGCCGGGTTCTGCGGAATGCGCTTGAGCGTCCCGGCCTCCAATTCGCGCAGCGTCCGAATCAGCAGCTCCGCCCCCAATTCGGAAAGCCTGTCGCTCAGTTCGCCCGCCGTCTCGGTTTCCCCGATGGGCGTTTCCGCCTTGAGGAGCATGTCGCCGGTGTCCATGCCGATATCGGTGTACATCGTCGTGATCCCCGTGACGGTCTCGCCCATCATCACGCACCAGTTGATCGGCGCGCTGCCCCGATGGCGCGGCAGCAGCGACGCATGGACGTTGATCGTCCCCAACTTGGGGACGTCCAGAATCTCCTGAGAGAGAAGCTGGCCGAACGCCGCCGTCACGCACAGATCGGGCGCGAGGCTTTTGAGCGCCTCCACCCCTTCCGCGCGCTTGATGCGTTCCGGCTGAAAGACGGGAATCCCCGCCGCGACAGCCGTTTCCTTCACCGGGCAGGCGGCGAGCTTGTGCCCGCGCCCCTTCGGCCGATCCGGCTGGCAAAACACGCCGACGACCTGATAGCCGTTATCCAGCAGCGCGCGCAGCGACGGCACGGCGAAATCCGGCGTACCCATGAACACGATTCTCAAGCGTTATTCCTCCGTCTCTTCCCCGTCGTCGTCGTCAAACAGCTCGCGGGACATGATATCCACGTACAGCTGGCCGTTGAGGTGATCCGTCTCGTGCATGATGCAGCGCGCCAGCAGCTCCTCGGCCTCGATTTCATACCATTCGCCGTTGCGATCCTGAAATTTGGCGCGCACCTTCATCGGGCGCTTGACCATGCCGCGGCGACCCGGAACGGAAAGACAGCCCTCCGGCCCGTCCTGCTCGCCCTCGGTTTCAAGGATTTCGGGGTTAATCATCTCGATCAGCCCGTCGCCGCAATCCATCACGACCGCGCGGCGCAGCACCGCCACCTGCGGCGCGGCCAGACCCACGCCGTTAGCGTTGTACATGGTTTCGGCCATATCGTCAAGCAGCTTGTGCAGCTTCTCGTCAAACTTTTCAACCGGGCGGCTCTTTTTGCGAAGCAGCTCGTCCTCGATGCAGATAATCTTGCGAAGCGCCATGAAAATTCGTCTCTCCTTTTAACTACAACTGACTTGTTTCCGACTTGTCTTCGTCCCCCGCCGTTTCAGCGAACGGAAATGGACACATTAACCCATCATCCTTTTTATTATAAAGCAAATCCGCGCAAAATGGAAGAGCCGACGACGCAAAAAACGCCCTCGGCTCAAAGATTTTGGTTTTTCGTGCTTTCCGCCCGGTCTGCCAAAGCGCGTCACATCATACTCGAAGGGTTGATCTGGCAGACGCACAGACAGCCCGCCGTCGGCGCGGCGGCGATTTCGCTCATCTTGCCGACCGCCTCCTGACAGATCGGCTGATCGACGATCTTGAGCGTCGTCTGCCAGCGGCTTTTGCCCTTGATTTTTTTGATCGGGCAGGCCATCGCGCGCAGGGCGATCACATATTTTTTGAGATATGCCCGCCGCTCGAAAAACGCCTCCATCAGCCGCATGGCAGTCTCGGCGGCCTGCTGCGCGGTCTTCTCGTCGTCCGCTTCAAAGAGCAGGCGCGCAATCAGCGTGTACGGCGGATAGAGCGCGCGGCGGCGGCGGCGCATCTCCTCTTCAAAAAAAGCGCGGTAATCCTGACGGCTCGCGGCCTCCACGGCGTAATTTTCCGGGTCATAGGTCTGCAAAAAGACCTCGCCCGGCGCATCCGCGCGCCCCGCGCGCCCGGCCACCTGCGTGAGCAGCTGGAAGGTGCGTTCCGCCGAACGGTAGTCCGGCAGCTTGAGCATCGCATCCGCCGCGACGATGCCCACCATCGTCACATTCGGAAAATCCAGCCCCTTGGCGATCATCTGCGTGCCGACGAGGATGCGCGCCTCCCCCCGGCGGAAGCGCTCGATCAGCATCGCGTGCGCATCCTTGGTGCGGGTGGTGTCGTTATCCATGCGCAGGGTCGGCACATCCGGGAAGAGCCTGTGCACCTCTTCCTCCACGCGCTGCGTGCCCACGCCGAAATACTTGATATACGGGCTGCCGCACTCCGGACAGACCTTCGGCACGGCCGCCTCCTGCCCGCAGTAATGGCAGCGGAGCACGTTTTCCGCGCTGTGATAGGTCATGGAAACGTCACACTGGCTGCACGTCACGACGTAGCCGCAGCTTCGGCAGGAAACGAACGTCGAAAAGCCGCGCCTGTTGATGAACAGAATCGCCTGCCTGCCGCTTTTGAGGCACCGATCCAGCCCGTTGACCAGCGCGCCGGAAAACACGCTTCGGTTGCCCTTTTTCAGCTCCTCGCGCATATCGACGACATGCACCGTCGGCATCGGGCGGTTGTTGACGCGCCTCGGCATTTCCAGCAGCCTCAAATCCCCGCGCCCGGCCATCGCGAAGGAGCGCATGCTCGGCGTTGCGCTGGCCAGCAGCAGCGCCGCGCCCTCCCGCGCGCATCGCTCGTGCGCCAACCGGCGCGCATCGTAATGCGGGTTGTTGTCGGCGATATAGCTCTGCTCGTGTTCCTCGTCGATGATGATTAAACCGACGTTTTGCAGCGGCGCGAAGATCGCTGACCTCGCGCCGATGACCACGCGCACGTCGCCCCGCCGGATGCGCCGCCACTCGTCGTATCGCTCGCCCGGGGACAGGCGCGAATGGAGCACCGCCGCATCCTCGCCGAAGCGGGAGCGGAACCAGGAGACCATCTGTGGGGTCAGCGCGATTTCCGGCACCAGCACAATCGCCGTCTTGCCCATCTGCGCGGCGCGGCGGACGGCACGGATGAACACCTCGGTTTTGCCGCTGCCCGTCACGCCGTAAAGCAGAAACTCGCCCTTTCCCGTTTCCACGGCGGGCAGAAGCTCGGCCAGCACGTTCTCCTGCTGGCGGGTAAGCTCCGGGTCCTGCGCGGAAAGGCGCTCCATCTCGCCGTATGGCCTGCGCAGGCTCTCCCGCTTTTCCAGCTTCACAAAGCCCATCTTGCAAAGGGCGTTCAGCGCGTCGCGGCAGTCGCCGACGGTTTCGCGGAGCGCCGCCGTCGTCAGTTCCATGTCCGGCGCGTCGGCCAGCGCCCGCAGCACCTTCGCCCGCTTGGGCGCGCGAACCTGCGCCGCGATCACCTGCCCCAGCACATCCGGCGCGACGGTCAGCACGGCGACCTCCTGCTGTTTTTCACGGATGCGCTGGCCGCGCATCTGCGCGGGAAACATCAGCCTCAGCGCCACCGCCAGCGTGCAAAACGACGTCCGCTGGATTTCCTTCGCCTATAGTAGAGTCCGTCGCGCTCTATAATATAAGGTGTATAGTCGGGGCAGTCTTGCTCATCGAGGAGCAGATCCTCCAGCGTGTCGCAGATATCCTTCACGCGCTCGGGCGGCAGGTCGCAATCCGCCGCCATTTCGACGACCACGCCCTCCAGCTTTCGCGGCCCGAACGGCACGTGGACGCGCATGCCGGGGCAGACGTCCAGCCCCGCTGGCACGCGGTAGGTGAACACATGATCCACATCCGTGTGGTTGATATCCACGATCACCTGACAAAACGGCATGACGTTCCCCCCTTTCTGTGGTTGACATGATAACACGATCCGTTTGAGCTTGCAAGAGCGTTTCGGCTGTGATACGATAAGCGGCAAGGAAGTGATTGCCATGCAGATCAGCCGTCTTTTCCGCCTGCTCTATCTTTTGTTGGAGCGCGAACGCATACCGGCTTCAGAGCTGGCTCAGACGCTCGAGGTTTCCGTGCGGACAATCTACCGCGACGTGCAGACGCTCAGCGAAGCCGGTATTCCCGTCTATGCCGAACGCGGGCGGAACGGCGGCATCGCCATTCTGCCCACGTTCAGGCTGAACAAATCCATGCTCAGCGCCGGGGAAAAGCAGGATATGCTTTCCGCCTTGCAGGCGCTGGCTTCCACCGGCGCATCCGACCGGGAGACGCTCGGCAAATTAAACGCATTTTTCGGTGGGCAGCAGGCTGACTGGGTGCGCATCGACTTTGCAGACTGGAGCGGAACGCGCAGCGGCATGCTTCCGATCCTCAAAACCGCCATATTAAACCGCCAGCCGCTCGCCTTCGATTATTACAACAGCGGCGGAGACTGCGCGCCGCGCGAGGTCTGCCCCATCCGCCTGTGGTTCAAAAGCAGCGCGTGGTATCTGCTGGCTTATTGCATGCAAAGGCGCGCCCTGCGCACCTTCAAGCTCACGCGCATCAAGCGCCTGCGCTCGATTCCGGGCGAATTTCCCGACGAGGCGCTTGCCTGCGCGGCTGACGAAACGGCGGAAATTCAATCGGACGTGCCTCCGATTCGCTTCACGCTGCGCATCGACGCGAGCATGGCTTTCCGCGTTTATGACGATTTCGAGGAAGACCAGCTTTCGCAGGCTGAAAACGGCGATTTTATCGCGCATGCCGCGTTCATGCCCGGCGAATGGCTGATCTCCTTCATTCTGGGCTACGGGGCGCACGCAAAGGTGCTCGAACCCAAGGCGCTCGCGGACGCAGTTTGCCGCGAACTCGAAAAAATGTCGGCGCTCTACAAAACCTGACATGCAGTTGTCAGCTTTTCCGTGCGATAATCCATTCATCAACAGCAAGGAGGAATGTTTTCCATGGAAAAGAACATCCATTTCACCAACGCCCCGATCTGCCAAAGCTGCGGCATGCCGCTGACCGCGCCGGAGCAATTCGGCAAAAATGCCGACGGCACGACGAACGGCGATTACTGCGTCTACTGCTGCCCCAACGGCGAAGCAAACATGACCGGCACGCTGGACGAAATGATTGATTTCTGCGCGCCGCTCGAAGTCAAGCTCGGCCTGTTCCCCGACGAAAAAGCCGCCAGAGACGCGCTTTCGCGCTATCTCCCCACGCTCAGGCGTTGGCGCGGGTAAGCGCCTCCTCCGCAAATTTTCGCGCGGCCTTGACGGCGGTGGGCATGGGCAGGGCGGCCAGCTCGGCCGCGTTCACCCAGCGGCCGTCCGGCACGTCGGTCGGCGCGTCCGCGACAACAGCATGGATCTCCATCTCCCAAATCAGGTGGGTGAACACATGCTTCGCGCAGCCGAGCCGCGCGTCGTAGACGGCGGGAACGCCCAGCGCTTCAAGCGCCGCGCACATCTGCGCGGGCGACAGCGCCCCGACCGCGTCCGGGAAGACGGAAAGGCCGCCGAGCAGGCGCTCCCGCCTGAGCACGGTCAGCACCCGGTTTTGGCAAAACACCAGCATCACGCAGCGCTTCTCCACGCGCTGCGCTTTTTTCTTGGGCTTGACGGGCAGGCGCTCCGCCATTCCCTGCGCGTACCCCTTGCAGCCCGCCCGCACCGGGCAGAGCAGACAGGACGGGCTTTTCGGCGTGCACATCGTCGCGCCCATCTCCATCATAGCGTTGGCAAATGCGCCGGGGCGGTCGGGCGGCACAAGGCTCTGCGCCAGCTCGTGAATCATGCGGCGGCTCTTCGGGCTGCCCATCTCCTCGGAAATCGCGAAATACCGGCAGATCACGCGCTCCACGTTGCCATCCACCGCGGCGGCGGGGATGCCGAACGCAATGGACGCAATCGCGCCGCTGGTGTAATCCCCGACGCCGGGCAGGGCGCGCAGCTTCTGCAAATCGGCGGGCAGCTCGCCGCCGTATTGCGAAACGATCGCCCGCGCCGCCTTTTGCAGCAGGCGCGCGCGGCTGTAATACCCCAGCCCCTCCCACGCCTTGAGCAATTCCTCCTCCGGCGCGTCGGCCAGCGCGCGCACATCCGGATAGCGCGCAAGAAAGCGCTCATAATAAGAAACGACCGTCTCCGCGCGCGTCTGCTGGAGCATGATTTCGGAAACCCAGATTCGATAAGCGTCCTTCGTGCGCCGCCACGGCAGGTCGCGATGACCCGCGTCATACCACGAAAGGACTGACCGCGTAAAGTTTTGATCCATATTCGGCCCTCCAATGGCGCTTATTCTACCATAAAAGGCGGATTTCGGCCACCCAATCGGGCGATTTACTCAAAAAACGGAGAAATTTCAAGTTTCAAATTATTTAAGCGCATTATTTTTTCCAAATCGCTTAAAATAGGGTTAAACGTTAAAATTTGGCAATCAGCCCATGTTGCCGAATTGGCTTGACTCGCGTATATTATATCTTGCTTTAGCACTCATCCGTAAAGAGTGCTAACAAAGTCACTGTATCATCTAAGGAGGTCTATCAAAATGAGCTTGAAACCCCTTTTTGACCGCGTTGTTCTCAAGGACGCGGAAATTGAAGAAACCACCAAGAGCGGCATTATCCTCACGTCCGCCGCACAGGAAAAGCCGCAGTACGCCTACATCGTGGCCGTCGGCCCGGGCGGCGTTGTGGATGGCAAGGAAGTCGCCATGCAGGTGAAGGAAGGCCAGAAGGTCGTCTATTCCAAGTACGCCGGCACGGAGATCAAGATCGACGGCGAGGAATACAAGATCGTTCGTCAGAGCGACATTCTCGCGATCGTGGAGGGCTAAGCCTTCGCTTACTTCCGCCGCTTGATTGCATAAGCCCCAAATGTTTGGCGCACGCAAGCAAGCTGTGCGGAAATTCAAAAAGAACCTGATTGGTAGGAGGTCATCATTATGGCTAAACAGATTATTTTCGGCGAGGAAGCCCGCCGTTCCCTTGAAAAGGGCATCAATTCTCTGGCGGATACCGTCAAGATCACCCTCGGCCCGAAAGGCCGCAACGTGGTGCTCGACAAGAAATACGGCGCGCCGCTCATCACCAACGACGGCGTGACCATCGCCAAGGAAATCGAGCTGGAGAATCCGTTTGAAAACATGGGCGCTCAGCTTGTGAAGGAAGTCGCCACCAAGACCAACGACGTCGCGGGCGACGGCACCACCACCGCTACCCTGCTGGCGCAGGCGATCATCCGCGAGGGTCTGAAGAACCTGGCCGCCGGCGCGAACCCGATGGTTCTGCGCAGCGGCATCGAGGCCGCCACGAACGCGGCGGTGGAGAGCCTGAAGAGCATGAGCGTGCCGGTCAGCGGCAAGCAGTCCATCGAGAACGTCGCGGCGAACTCCGCGGCTGACCCGACCATCGGCAAGCTGATTTCCGAAGCGATGGAAAAGGTCGGCAAGGACGGCGTGATCACCGTCGAGGAGAGCAAGACCATGCAGACCAACCTCTCTCTGGTTGAGGGCATGCAGTTCGACCGCGGCTACGTTTCCGCCTACATGGCGACCGACACCGACAAGATGGAAGCCGTGCTGGATAACCCGTACATCCTCATCACCGACAAGAAGATCAGCAACATTCAGGAGATCCTGCCGCTGCTCGAGCAGGTTGTGCAGGCCGGCCGCAAGATGCTGATTATCGCCGAGGACATCGAAGGCGAAGCGATGGCGACGCTGGTTGTCAACAAGCTGCGCGGCACGTTCACCTGCGTGGCCGTCAAGGCGCCGGGCTTCGGCGACCGCCGCAAGGCCATGCTGCAGGATATCGCGATCCTGACCGGCGGCCAGGTGATCTCCGAGGAGCTGGGCTACGAGCTCAAGAGCGCGACGGTCGATATGCTCGGCTCCGCGCGTCAGGTCAAGGTTGACAAGGACAACACCACTATCGTCGAGGGCGCGGGCAACCCGCAGGATATCGCGGCGCGCGTCGCCTCGATCCGCACCCAGATCGGCGAGACGACCTCCGATTACGACCGCGAGAAGCTGCAGGAGCGTCTGGCCAAGCTGGCCGGCGGCGTTGCGGTGATTCAGGTCGGCGCAGCCACCGAAATCGAAATGAAGGAGCGCAAGATGCGCATTGAGGATGCGCTCTCCGCGACCCGTGCCGCCGTTGAGGAAGGCATTGTTCCGGGCGGCGGAACCGCGCTGCTGAGCGTGCTGCCGGAGGTTCAGGCGCTGCTGCCGAAGTTCAGCGGCGACGCGAAGACCGGCGTGCAGATCGTCCTGCGCGCGCTGGAAGAGCCGGTTCGCCAGATCGCGGCCAACGCGGGCGTGGAAGGCTCCGTCATCGTCGAGAAGATCAAGCGCACCAAGAAGCCGGGCTACGGCTATGACGCGCTGAACGACAAGTACGTCGATATGGTTGAGGCCGGCATCATCGACCCGACCAAGGTGACCCGCAGCGCGCTGCAGAACGCGGCTTCCGTCGCGGCGACCGTGCTGACCACCGAATCCCTCGTGGCGGACATCCCGGAGAAGAATCCGGCGCCCGTCCCGGCGGCTGATCCGGGCATGGGCGGCATGTACTAAGCGCCCGTTTTCCCAAACAGCATACGAAAAGGAGCGGCCTTTTGACGAGGGCCGCTCCCTTTTTGTCTTCTTTTGCCTTTCTCGCGCCTGTATTTTCCCTGCCATGCGCGCCTCATGGCCTGCACGCCTTACAGGGCGAATACCCCTGCTTCACGGCTGCCGCGCGGGTGGCGAACGTGATGCGGTTGCTCTGCTGAATATCCTGCACGGATGAGCAGGTGGAGAGATGGAACTTTTTGCTCTTTATATTGCCGACATAGCCGACCGACTGACCCTTTCGGGGCGTTGCGGTCGGCTTTTTCCCTTTTTCCGTCTCAAACGCGACGCGCTCGCCGTTTGACCGGCAGACGATCGTGCCGCTTTCGTCCGTGCGATACACCGCCGCGCCGATATCCCTCAGCCGTGCCAGCACCTCCTGATGCGGATGGCCATAGGCGTTATCCCGGCCGCAGCTAATGACCGCGTAGGACGGCATGACCTGCCGCAGAAAGAGATAGGAGCTCGACGTGTTGCTGCCGTGATGGCCGACCTTGAGCACCGTTGCGGACAGCGCCTCGTCGCTGTCGATCATGTCGTTTTCGGACGGCCTTTCCGCGTCGCCGGTGAACAGGAACGCCGTCTGCCCATAGGTGATCCGGGTGACGAGAGAGAGATCGTTCACGTCATCGTAAATGCCCAGCGGCGCATAAAACTCGACCTCCGCACGCCCGAGAGAAAAGCGCTGCCCCGCTTGCGGCACGGTGATTCTGACGTTCTTCGCGTCGGCCGCGCGCTTCATCGCTTCAAACGGCTTGCCCTCAAATTCATCCACCGGCGAATACAGCGTCTTCACCGCAAAGGCGCGGATGACGTCCGGCAGGCCGCCGATATGATCCGCGTGCGGATGGGTGCCGATCATGGCGTCGATGGTGGAAACGTGCAGCGTGTTTTGCAGATAGTCGACCAGCTTCGCGCCGCTCTCCGGCATCCCGCCGTCGATGACGAGCGTTTTCCCGCCGCAAACCACAATCGCCGCATCCCCCTGCCCGATATCCACGAAGTGCACGGCGAACCCGGCGCGCGGCAGCCGCCAGAAGCGGTAGGCCGCAAAGCCCGCCGCCAGCAGCGCCAGCGTCAGCAGCGCGATCAGCAGCACGCGCAGAGCGGCGTGTTTCTTTTGTTTTTCAGGTTTCATGCTGTCTTTCCTTCCCCATGTGATGCTTCCAGCTTATCACCGGGCGGTTCATTTGACAAGCGCCTTCGGATTTGTGACGAAATTGTGACATCCGAACGGAATTTTATGGAATTTCGTAACATTTATCTTGCCGATCCGCAGAGAATCGGATAAAATGGGGATATTTCCGAAGCGCGCGCGGGCGATTTTACGCAGTATCCCGCCTATCAAAAAATATTTTCAAAAAAATTTTGAAAAAAAGTGAAATTTTCGGCCGGTTTTTACGTCTATACAAGTAGAGAACCGCCGAAAGCGCTTTTTGCCGCTTTCAGCCGCCGTTACGGAAGAAAGGAGGTCGCCGGTTATGCGAAGGATTTTCCCGCTCGTCGTTTTTCTGCTGCTGCTCGCGCTGCCCGCGTGGGCACTGGGGCAGACGCGCGCGCTGCTCGTCGCCTGCCGCGACTTTCTCACCCTGCCGGATCTGGGCAATTCCGTCTCCGGCAATCTGCACATCGTCGGTTCCGCGCTGGTCGGCGCGGGGCTGAACCTCGGCAGCCTTTCCATCGAGGATGGCACCATCGGCACCGTCCGGCGCCTGCAATCCGCCGTGGACGACGCATTCGGCGACGCGGACGAGACCGATCTCTCCATCCTCTACCTGTGCACCCACGGCGTGCTCTCCTCCTCGGACGACGGGCAGGTTTATCTGATGCTGGGCGACGGCGAAAACGAAGCGCCGCTGGGCGCGGCGGCGCTGCAAAACATCCTTTCGGGCATACAGGGCGAAAAGCTGCTGATCGTGGACGCCTGCTATTCCGGCGCGCTGATCGGCCGCGGCGCTTTTGCGCACAGCCTTCTGCCGGGCAGCCGCGCGCAATCCCCCGCGTCGCTGGAAACGCCCTTTCTGGCCGACCCGAGCATCCACGTGCTGACCTCCGCCAGCGGGTTTGAATCCAGTTGGTATTACGACAGCGAGGGGCTCTCCACGGGCGCGGTTTCCTACTTCGCCAGCGCGCTTTCCAGCGGCCTCGGGCTTTACGGCAAGCCCGAAGCGGATGTGAACGGCAACGGCGAGGTGACGCTGGAAGAGCTGCGGCGGTATCTGAACGCGGCGGTTCCCTCCTCCTCCGTGCAGCTTCTCTCCACGCAGGCCAACGCACTGACGCTCCCCGTGGCGACGAACACCCCCCTTGCGCGCGCCCTTTCCGGATTCAGCTACGGCGACTGCCTGCTCGAATCCGACGACCCGACGCTGGAATTTTCTTACACCGTCACGGCCGAAACCGCCGTGCAGTACCGCGTGGTGCGGCAGGTGAACGGCGGCTGGGATTGGCAGAACGCAGCGACGTTTCTGGATGACGGCGACACAACAGGCGGCCTGCTGACCCCCGGCCGCAAGACGCGGGAGCTGACGCTCGACGGCATTCTGGAGGGCGAAAGCGGCTACATGATGCTTCAGGTCTTCGCCGTCACGGGCAGCGAGGTGATCCTCTGCTCCGAGCGGCTGCTGGCCGT
>ERZ857827.2812-NODE-2812-length-11738-cov-2.753231_pt1 | contig 11738 bp, 8 predicted proteins | sample MGYA00519761_ERZ857827 | MGnify/ENA primary metagenome ERZ857827 (study PRJEB31778, sample SAMEA3449370) | human gut metagenome | biome: human gut; feature: human-associated habitat; material: faeces | place: United Kingdom | collected 2010/2012 ... | reverse complement strand
ACAAAACTGTTCTGTTCGAGCGTTCACTGATTCGCATTGAGATATTTTTTCACACATACTTTTTATCACTTGTTGCTTTCCTGAAGAATAAGAGTTTTCATAACAAACCTCATTCATCATATTTAATTAGAAACAGCGGATCTACAGCCTTGAAGCTTACTTTCCCATCTTGCGAACGAAAAACAATCCCTTCGCGCAATGTCGAGGCAATCGCACTCTTTCCATGCGCATATTCAAGCACTTTGTCTACTGTATCCGGAAGAATGTAGCTGGTGTCAATAATTGGAACAAACTTCAAACCATTTGCTTCGCAAATATTTTTGGCGTCCAAAGAACTCATACGCCCTTCTGGAGTGATGATATTAAACACATATAAATCCGGAATCTTAACTTTGTACTTGTTACCTTGTACATTGGGGGCAATACATTCTCCCTGAATGGCAATCCAATCAAAATTCCCGATAAGCTTTCTAAGCACTTTTTCAATGGCGTATCGATCTGACACGGACCAGTATGAAGAGTTGTCTTTGTTGAACAAACGCAGATTTCGAGAGCAAACCATATATTCAAACTTATCTTTAACGAATGGTATCTTAGATTTGTGCCGTTCAAGGCAGAATGTTCCGCTTTGTCCATCAATTTTTTCCGTAGCAACAAATGGCTGCTTTTCTTTTAGAATAAAAGGAATGTTCTGAATGCGTGTTTCGTCTGTTTTGTGTACGAATGCCGGGAAGGCTTTCGATCCGCGCTTGTCGTAGCGACGCACGAGCTTCCTGAACCATTTGAACCTCATGAGCCATTTTGGATACTTTTTTGAATCAAGCTGCGTTTCACCAAGTGACTTCGGCTCTCTGTCCATGATAGGTTCATATTGTTTAACACCCATGATGTCTGTAACATCGTCACCAACTTTGTACTCGCTTTCCGGCAGAATACTCAACGGAAAACAAATGCCCTGGCTGATAACGCCGCCCATTTTCATCGTCTTGATTCGGAAGTTCTTATTTCTTAAAAATTCAAACTCGGGCTTCTCAGGTAGTACCGAATCAATTTCACAATAAACACATTTGTCGCCAACCTGAAATTCGTTTTTCTTTACGATAACACTCCATCCATCAATGATCGCAAGCTCAATACGGTCTTTCCCTTCAATCGGATGCAGTGCTGCAATTTCCTTAATACTTGCCAGTGTACGCAAATCTTTAGTCCTCCAATTACATCAATTTAAGCCATGTCTGGCGCGAAATAGAATTATTATTATGAATGCACCTTAGAAACGCTTTCGGCTGCGCAAGCAATAAACAGCGTTCTTTTGAGCGCGTAAGCGCGGTATACAACAAGCAGCTATCCAACAAAATGTAATGTGTGGTATCAATTGCCACAATTACAGTTTTATATCCGCTGCCCTGAGCAAGATGAACTGTAAGAACATATGCGAGTTCCACTTGGCCCATTTCGCTTCTTTTGTATGTAATAAGCTTCTTATCTCCACCGGATGAATACTCAACCGTAAAACATTGAGTTCTTTCATCACCCTCACCATCTTCAAAAATGCTCGTGACATATCCTGTCTCACCATTGAAAACATTCTTATCATAGTTGTTTTCACGCTGAATGACCTTTGAACCAATGCGAAATGTTTTTGTGCCATAATCGATATGCTCTTTGTGCTCAGATGCCGGCAGCAACTCGTCCTGAATGATTTTGTTCATCACAGCCGTTGAGTTCGGACAATCTTTTTTTCTGGGCACTACAATCACCACATTATCCGCTCCTTCTCTTTCTGCCGTAGAGAGAAACGTTTTGATTGCTATGTTTTGAATGGCCTCATTGCTGTCACGAAACATGTAAACCATATCCTCACGTTTGCCACTTACAATTTTCAGCTCTGGCTCTTTAATTGGATTTATCCCCATACGAATTTTGTTAGCATCCATCAAAATTCCAGAGTCTAGCGCTTGGCGCATGACCTTTGTAAGCATAAGAATATTGAATACATTCGTTTTATCAAGCACATCACTGAACACATTGCCAGCACCAATCGGAGGGAGCTGCCGATTGTCTCCACACACAATAAGCCTTCCGCCCGTCTTCACAGCTCTGATAAGATCATAGAACAACTCGACATTTACCATTGACGCCTCATCGAGAATAACAACATCAGCCGCAAGCGGATTGTTGTTGTCATGGATAAATGACTTTCCGTTCCACCCAAGCAACCGATGGATCGTAGACGCTTCATGCCCAGTGGCTTCTACGATTCTTTGCGCGGCTTTAGCCGATAAAGCACAACACGACACTGTTTTATATTTGTACGCTTTTACAATCGCATTAAGCAATGTGGACTTACCTGTGCCTGCAAATCCGCAAATACACGAAAAGTTACGATTCAAGGCGCTCCTGACCGCCGCACGTTGTTCCTCAGTAAAAGTGAAGCCAAGGTCATGTTCTGCTTCGCCAACAGCGTCTTCTGCATCAAGATTCCAATCATCGCTGTATGAATCGATTTCCTTCAAAATGTCATAAATGCCTGTCTCCAACTCAAAATACCGCTTCAACCCAACTTTGGCACCATCAAAATGAAGGAGCATTTCACTCTGCCGTTCTTGAGATATTAACGTGCAATATGCATCCTTGCATTCCGGGATATTATCTTTTGCAGCTTGTTCGAGCACATCAACTGTGACCCAAGTATTACCATCTGTTTCGGCTGATTCATTCAGGAACCATTTAACGAACGCTATCGCACGCTTAGGCGAATCAATGATTTGTGGATTCAATTTGAGCGCAAGACCATCGACACGCTTAAAGCCAAGCCCTCTGATGCGTGTCATGATATACGGATTATCCAGCAATTGCGCTTTGAGAAGCGATGGATTAGGCTCTCCGGACAATAGCTTTTGAATCATCTTATAACTGACCCCAAGTGGCTGAAGAAGAGAAAGAATATCGGAAATCACATAATTGCTGAGCACCATATCCTTGATACGCTCATATGTTGCGTATCCTATTCCCTTGACGTTCTGCAAATCCACATTATCCGTTCCCTCTATAATTTCATTTACAATATTGGGATAAGCAGAGATAAGAGCATTTGCCTGACTATTAGTCAGTAATGCATGTAAAAACTTTTCCTGTTCTTCCCTCGTAGATGGCCGCTTTGAAATCACCACGTACGGTTTATACTGATAAGATTTATATTTCTTATTGAATACCAATTCCGCTTCAACGTCATACTCCTGGCCGACTGTTAACTGCTGCATATTGCCAACTAGAATTGACCATTTTGTTTTTTGGGTTGCTTCTTCATCGTCAAAAGGCGAAACCTCGCGCTCGTCAAATTTTGGAATATCATCAGTTGTTGAAAAAACATATACTCCAAAGTCATTGCCATAGTATCGCTGTATCTGAGGGACAATTGTAAATTTTAATCTTTCAGAAATACTTGCTACTCCTTTCCGACACTAAACGCCTGATATTTTTCTATCTTTTAGCCACTGTGTATACGGCTTAATTGCTTTTACTGCCGTAAGCTTTTCATCGCTTCCTTTTTTGCACAGCATTGCCACTTGAGCACCTCTGTTGATAATATCTTCATTCTGTTTGAATTGTGTATGCCAGCAAACAACCTCCATCAAACCAAACACAGAGTACATATTCAAAAAAGCGAACTGTTTTCCTGTTCGGTCCTTCTTCTTTTGAACATTGGCAATGATACCTACGATTGTTACATTGGTATCAGGGGCAGCTTCATCATAATCCACATTGATGTACTGATATGCGTATTCGAATGGATTGACGCCAAGAAAAATAGATAACGCCTCAAATTCCCAAAACGCTTCGTTCTGCATATACTTTTCTTCAAACTCATGCATCTCTTTCATGCGTCTTTGTTCCTGATAGGTATAAAATTCAATGCGTTTTCTACTGTTAAGCAAAGCCAGGCGTTCTTCCTTGCCTTTAATCACCGAACAATCAATTCCATATTTATTGAGCATGACTTTATGCGTGTAAATAGTTTTTACCGGCGTATATTCTTTTTGCTCAAAAAGCGATTGCGCATAACGCTCCAACAACTCACGTTTGTCTTTGCATGGTAACGCGCCGGCTTTTATGAGCGATACCACCACCGCAGTGGACGGAGAAACACGCGTGATAAAATCTTCAAGCCCCGTGAATGGCCCATTCGTTTTACGTTCTTCTAAAATTTGTGCTACAACCTTTTCCCCAACCCCTCGGATGGCCTCAAGGCCAAACAGTATCTTAGAGTTATGCACCGTAAAATATCGTTCTGACCGATTGATATTGGGAGGCAATACACTAATGCCAAACGCCTTTGTGTCTATGATGTACTTATTTATTACGCCATAATCATTGCGGTTCTGGTTGAGTAACGCCTTAAAAAAGTATTCCGGGTAGTGCGCTTTCAAATACGCAGTCTTGAGCGTTAGAATGGAGTAAAGCGCAGAGTGCGATTTATTGAAAAGATATCCGCCTTTTTCTTTGAGATCATCGCTGATTTGTTTTGCAATCCCTTCAGGATATCCGTTTGCAATAATTTCTCCATACAACTTCTCAGACTCTTCTTTTACAAGTTCAATATTCTTTTTGCCGATAGCCTTTCTAAACTTGTCAGCCCCTCCGTAGCTACGGCCTCCAAATTTCCTGACAACATCCATGAGCTGTTCCTGATAAATCATACAACCATAAGTCTTTTTCAAAATCGGTTCCATGTCGGGATGGATGTAGGTTATTGCCTTTTCACCGTTTTTGCGATTGATATAGTCTTCAAGAGCACCCATGCTATCTGGACGATACAGTGCCAGCACGGCCGAAACATCTTCGAGGTTTGTCGGCTTCAACCTTAAAAGCAAATCGCGCATACCGCTGCTTTCAACCTGGAACACGCCATTTGTCCTTGCGCTTGCAAGCAATTCGTACATTGCCGTGTCATTCGCGAACTCAGGATTGTTTACGCTAAGATCCCATTCTGACAGTCCAATGTCTTTCATTGCCTCTTGAACAACCGCTAGGGTTGAAACACCAAGTACGTCGAACTTAATGATTCCGATTTCCTCAACCTTTTTCTTATCAACTTGAATGACATGTTCGCCTTTGCTTCCAAGTTTCATTGGCATATAATCTGTAATTTTTGCATCAACAATGCCAACTCCGCCAGCATGTATGCTCACGTTGCGCAACCGTCCGGAAATATGAGAAGCTATTCGGAAAAGCTCATCGTATTCACTATAATCATCGAGTAGTGATTTATTATTTTCAATACACTCTTCAAACGTCTTGTACGTGAATTTTTTACTTATTCGATCGCAGACGCTATACGGAATGCCAAGTACTTTTCCTACATCTTTGATTGCCACGATAGGGGTTATATACGAATAATTAATGATTTGGCATACGCGGTCTTCACCGTATTTTTGTGTAAGATAATCTATGATGAACTCACGGTTCGAGAAATCACAATCGATATCAGGCATACTTACACGCTCCGGATTCAGGAAGCGTTCGAAAATCAAATCATTTTCAATAGGGTCAAGCTCTGATATTCCAAGCAAAAAATTCACAATAGAGCCGCCGCCAGAACCACGGCCGTCTCCTACCGCCTGTCCATTTTCTTTCGCATGTTTAATGAAGTCCCACACGATAAGGAAGTATCCGTCAAACCCCATTTGGTGAATAATTCCAAGTTCATATTCAAGCCGTTTCTCCCTTATTCTTTGTGCATCGCCGTTGAGCTTATAGAAACCTCTTTGTTTCCATCCTTTCTCCGTAAGATGTTTGAGGTAGGAAAGATTGTCTTCAAATCCATCTGGCAACGGATATGTGGGAAGTTGCGGTGCCTGAAATGGCATATCCACATTTTCTATCATATCGGCAACCTTATTGGTGCTTGCAAGGCCAAGCTTTACGTTCTCCTCTCCAATTTGAGAGGACATAACCTCATAAATCTCAGCTTCTGACTGAATGTAGCAGCCATCGTACAGTTCTGTCAGGGTTTCATCGTCGTGAGCAATTTGAACATGGCGCGCCTGATAGTACAAATCATCCTTCGTCGCAGCATGACTGTCCGTAGTAATAACAAACTCCGTGTTTGTTTCTTCAGCCAGTTCTAACACTTTTTGATTGTATCGGCGCTGTTCATCTGTATTATGACTTTGCATTTCAAGAAAGAAATTAGGGAATGTGCTTTTGTACTCATTGATATACTTAACACACTGGCCATAGTCTGATTCTCTGGCGAGTTTTGATGCCAAACACGCAGACAAAATAATAAGATCATCCGCATACGGTCTTAAATGCGCCAAATCAATTCGCGGTTTAAAATAGAAGCCTTCAAAGTTGCTTTGTGTAACAATTTCATTGAGGGCCACTCTACCGCGCTCATTTTTAGCAAGAGCCACAAGATGAAAGTATTTACTATTGCTGTCTTTCACTGACATGTCAAAACATTCATACAGCTCAACACCATAAATCATCTTGATTTCAGGATAATTCTTTTTTAGTTCATCAAAATAAATCCAGCTATATGCATTGCCGTGTTCGGTTATTGCAAATGCATCAAGTCCTACCGACTTTGCTCGTTCGAGATATTCTTGCGGATGTCCGTATCCGTCAAGTACAGAAAATTCAGAATGATTGTGAAGAGAGCTGTACATCACAATACCTCATATTCTATAATGATAAACTGAGGAGTCGCCATGCTCTTATAAACGTTGATCGACGCGCGGCCAACGATATTAATATCAAAGCTTGCCGTTGAATCATATGGATCGTTGAGTGCCTGATAGATTGGATCTGTTTCATTGCACGAGAATTTGACAAACTCAACTCCGGTTTCCTCGTCTTTCCACTTCAGAGTATTGCTTTGCTTTCCTATAAGTGAAACCTGTTTTTTGTCAAGATGAACACCTTCAACCGCAATGTACGGCTCCTCAACCATTTGTCCCCAACATCTGGACATTCCATCAATTTTCTTGATAAAAGGGAAAGTAAGCTCCTGATTGCCAATGACAAAGTCACACTTATACGACTTCAAGATTGGGCTGTCTTTCAATCTCTCATTACACAATTGAATTGCTTTGGGAATGTTTTCTTTTTTGATTTCAACCCCAAAGGCATTTTCGTGTCCCATAATGCTCTCAAAGCATCCCGTTGATTCCAAAAACAATTTCAAATTATCGATTGAACCGTTGTTGATATTTCGCCCAGAGCCACCATACAAGTTCTCATCTTCATTCCGCTTACGAAGGAGCAGACATGGCCGCGTATACTCTTCAGCGATTCGTGTTGCCGTCAGACCAGTGTATACTTCGTCAAGAAGCCCGGTCACATTGACAAAAAGAATCTTATTTTCACGCTGGTTGTACCGCTCTATAAAATCACGGATGGCATCTTGGCCTTGCTTACACGCCTTGCTTTGGCGGTTTCTTATGTTAGTGGCAAGACGAACAACTCTTTCACAAATGCTTTCCTCCGTTGCTTCTTTTTCACCGCGTTTCTTATATTTAAAGGGTTCATACTCTCCGAGCAAAGCTCTGAACATAAGTTCCTTTTCTGCCAATTTTCCTGCCCGGATCACCGCGTTAATAGCCGGCACAATGTAGAATTGAATGTCATGTATTGTCGGATCCGCTTTGATTTTAAAACCGTTTTGCTCACACAACTGCTTTATAAGAGGATTTGAAATCAATGCTATACCTTTGTCCGCGATATACTTTGTTTCATAGGAGCGCATATCCATCACATCAGCGACATTCCCAATGGCCGCAAGGTCAATATATTTATCTGCAAATGACGTCCACAATTCTTCATCAATCGCTTGCAAAAATTTGTATGTAATCCCCGCGCCGCTAAATTCTTTATTGGCGTATCCGCATGTCTGATTGTTTACAATAACTGCATATGGATTTTCAGTTTCAGCAATATGGTGATCAAGAATTATTACATCTATCCCTGCTTTATTTAATGCCTTACATGGTTCAATATCATTCGTACCAGCGTCAGGGACGATCACCAATCGGGCAGACTTTGGTATTTCAATATCACTTTGAAGACCATGTTGTTTTCCGCTATGCAGGTGATATGTAATATTTATATCTTTCTTCTGATCTTTTAAATATGAAATCAGCATCGCAGCAGATGTATAACCATCAACATCGCAATCTACGACAACATGAATTTCATCGTCCAAATGACCAAGCAGACAACTAACAGCCACGTCTATGTTTTCAAGATCTTGGTATGGAATCAGGCAGTCACTTTTCAAAGAAAGATACTCTTTTGGGTTTTCTATGCCTCTATTCTTTAATATTGTAAATTCGATATTCGTAACATCATTTCTGCTTCCAGGAATAAGCTCGTAATCCAGCCCCATGTCACCTACTTTATTCTTTTTATGCACTCTGAAATAAGCCTTTTAAATTTTTTCGGATCGTCGGTTGGACTTTCTTTTTCTTCCAAGATACCTACGGAGTCAACAACAGCATACACGTGTATTTCATCAATAAATCGCCCCGCCAATGTATCAAGCTCTTCTCGCGACACATCTTTATCAAAAAGGAACACGACATCTACGCACAAACGTGTGAGCATATCAATTTGCTGTCGAGACACCTTTTTACCGCCAGTAGCGACTGCATTGCACATACCCATGCTCCAAAGTTGCATGACGCTTTTTTCTGCCTCCCCTACATAAACTTTATGCGCCCTTTGAATTGCATCGTATGTATGATTGAGACCATATAACACTTTTGATCGATTGGTTGGCTCAATATATAAATACTTCAGTTCTCCATCCTTTTGAGCCTTCCCAAACATCCGGCCTTTCACGCCAACCAGTGTACCGATTTCATCCCGGATTGGGATTGTTATCCGGTTTGTCTGTTCATCATATCCAACCTCAAATTTAGCCTGCGTGCCATATCAATATTGTCCTTGAAAAACAAATCATTTACATACGGCATGTAATACGAAAGAACATTCTCACTGATTGGACGCAATGGTTTACTGTCATAATCCTTTTCAATATCACCACTAAGTTCAATAATCTCCTGTGCAATTCGTATACTGGCAGGAAGATCGGCGTCAAAATCATGGTAATAATCGATTCCAATCCACTCGCATACCATTTTTATTGATTGGAAAAAGGATTCATTTTTAAAAAACTGTACAAGAGAAAATAAGTCTGAGCTGTTGCCCACCTTTGGTATATCTCTCGTGTAATCTACGACTGAGATAAATTCGTTTTCATATACCGTAATTGCTGATTTATTATCTCCGTCCGGATTCCCGCAGGAATAGTATCCTCCTTTGTGCGTTATGTGGTGGCACCCAAGCTCTTCTAAAACTGTTTCAATTTGATTATTCTCAAGAATATAATTCTTCAGGTCTTGAACTTCAATAAAAGCTCACCTTCACTTTCTTACAAGCTCTCCGACCTCGATCCATGTGTTCAAGTTTAAATCGACTTCAAACAAAAGATGTGGCTTTGTGCCAAACCTATTTTTATCAACATTGAAGGCATAATACCTTTTATTGGGATTTAAATCATGTCTTGCCGGTTCTCCCCAATCCGTCTCAGAAGCAATATACCCATATTTCGAAAACTTATTTGGCGGTATCTCCTTACATAACAACAATGTATGCAGCACACGTTTCAATCCCTTGCAGTTCGCGATTTGATTGGAAACAAGTTCATCCGGTTCAATATAATTGGCATCGTCAGTAAGCTGAATGGACAAATAGCCAAACATATTCAGCTGCTTGCATATTTCCGTGATCTTAGTAACGCTTACCATCATTGCCGCCCAATCTCCAACTGTCGCGATATCGTTTTTCATGGTATCATAGAAAACGTACTCAATGCCTTGCGTCATACTTGCTTTTCGTATTTCAAATTCAAGAGTTTTATCATCATAAGCCATTGAAACATCCTTGGTAAAAATCAGCCCCTGTGTTTGGTCTTCAATCCATTCAGCGATATGCATGATATCGTTATATTCAGATGACAGCTTTGATACGCGCTCGATGTAATGCTCAATCGGCTCTGTGACATCACCCCAATCATCTTTTTCAGGATAAATGAATTCTCCGTTTTTGTCCTTGTAAAGACCTAAAGTGATTTCTCTTTCCTGTTTATTCAGATTGATACCATGCAACTGCTGAAATTCCGGATTGTTTATCACTGTTGTGATAAGTGCATATCGCATTTCTTCTACAGTCATCTCATTGAGCATGACCAGAACCTTTTCCTTACGCACAAGCGTGATATATGCAATGAGTTTTGCCATATATCTGCTTTTGCCCGCATTGCTGAGCATACCAACCGCCATAACTGACTTCTTTTTCAGGCCACGAAAAACATCATTCATAATTGGGAACGGAATTGGCAACCCCATATCGGGAGCTTCCATGCAATGATGCAGCGTATCCTTTATATTGCTGTTTAGTATTTCCGCACTGTCATTCGTCAAAATCACAGTATTAATCCGATCAGCTTTAGAGCGAATCATACGGTAAATATCGGACGCAGTAAACTTCTCGAACAACTTGTGCGACATGATCTTCTCAATATTAAAACCATTTCGCTGGTATTCTCGAAGCAAGGAATACTTTTTCAGTACTTCAAAATAATTTTTAAAATCATCTATAACAGCAAGCTGCATCCAGTCCGCGATTGTTTTCCAACCACGCAAAAGTTTATACTGCGCAAGACGCTCCTGATTTTCGCTCATGAATGTTACTACAACTGTTTTATTCAAAGCCTGAGAGCGTGTCTCGAATATTGTAACTGCGCACTCATAAAAGAAACGTGTGGCTTCATCGAAAAAATCATATTTGCTTTTGATATACTGACTATATTCAACGATAAGGTCAGGGTTACGATAAATTGAACCAACAACCATAATTTCATTGGTAATATTCGATACCGTTTCTTCTATTTTATCACCCCCCCGAAATTTAAATTTCGTCGAGTACATCAGCAATTGACACGTCGCCTTTGTGGCGATTGGGTTTGTTTGCACGTGGTATAATATTTTCGTATATAACATTCGCGGACTCTTGCTGTTGTTCCCCCAGAAGAGATTGCTTTTCTTTCCATTCCAAGTAACCATCATATCTGCTCAACAGTATCGCCAAATCATAACTAATGCGTTGCATTGAATCCATACAATTGCCTTTTTGCTTGTTGTATTCATACACGCGATTAAGGTAAGCTTGCTTACGCTGCCACATATCGAGCAAATCTTCAGGAGGACATGGTTTTTTTAATCCCTCATATTTTCCGCTGTACACACTGGCCAATTTTACATATATGTATTTAGGCATATATGACAAATCATACGTATACAACAAATAGTCTGTAAGCAATCTTTTGGGGTTATCTGAAGTATTTTTCTCCCTATTTCTGCTTCCTGTCGATCTTCGTTTTTGCGTTACACACTTTGCGATTGCTTCACGAGCATCAACGGACATCTTCTCAACAAGCGAATCCACCTCATCCGAAGGCATTCTGCCTCGTTTTCGGCTGAGAAGTCTTTCTTTTTCACATTTGGCATGTAAAAATCGTTTTGTTTTCTCATCGTAAACGAGGTCCAGAATGTCTAACACAAGATTTATTTCTTCCCCGCAGATTCCGCATTTACGCGTAATCTTCACGACAATCACCCAATATCCTGAACGACTTTAAGGATTTGATGAAGAACCTTTACATCAGAAAC
>ERZ857827.2809-NODE-2809-length-11739-cov-7.198733_pt1 | contig 11739 bp, 9 predicted proteins | sample MGYA00519761_ERZ857827 | MGnify/ENA primary metagenome ERZ857827 (study PRJEB31778, sample SAMEA3449370) | human gut metagenome | biome: human gut; feature: human-associated habitat; material: faeces | place: United Kingdom | collected 2010/2012 ... | reverse complement strand
TGGAATGACTCAAAAAATGATACAATTCCCGGCTATCGTTCTGCATTAGAGCAATCGTTTTGCATTGGGTGCATTTGGGTGCAGAAATCGGTTCTTGGGTGCAAAACAGGCTCGTTGGGTGCAGCGTAACCGCTTAATAATCCCGCCCCGTAATGACTTCCACAAATCGTGCAACAGTATCCATATCATTTGAGAAACTGAAAACCAGAAAGGCAAGTAAACACCATTGAAATTCAGAATAACAATAACAGAAGTTTCGCCTTGAACCACTGGCTTTTCCACTACTTGTATGGTACAGTAATGGTGTTCACGACACAGGCTGAGGAGGTGAATGAATGAACGCCATCAGACGAAAAACCATGGTGAAATTCTGTCTCGCAATGGGCCTGTTCATCCTCGCCGGTGTCTTTCGGCAGCTCGATCAAGACATCCCCCCGCTGGCGGCGGCCGCCTGTTTCATGCTGACCAACCTGATCTACATCGGCTTGGCCATGGCGTGGGGCTTTTCGATATCCAACCGGATTCTGCACAAAAATGTCCGGCAGTATCTGCTGCTGGGCTGCGCGATGGCCGTTATGTGGATGTTCCTGCGCACGGTCAAGTATCGCTTTTTTGAAGACAACCATGTGACCCGTTATTTGTGGTATCTGTACTATGTGCCTCAGATCCTCGCGCCGCTTTTCAGCCTGTTTGCGGCGCTGGAGGTCGGACGGCGGGAGGGCGACGCGATTTCTCCAAAGTGGTATCTGCTGCTCATCCCGGCCACGCTGCTGATCGGCGGTGTTCTGACCAACGATCTGCATCAGACTGTGTTTCGGGCCACCCCGGGCGTCGCGACGCTGGAAGCGGACTATACCCACGGCTGGATGTACTACCTCGCCATGACGTGGATTGTTGGGCTGCTGCTGGCGACAGGTATTATCGTCTACCGCAAATGCCGCATATCAGAAAGCAGGCGATACGCATGGGTGCCGCTCTGTGCTTTTCTGAGCGGAATTGTGTTGTGTGCGCTGAGCTTCGCGAATACCTACACCTTCCACAAGATGCCGGAATGCTTCTGCCTGACATTTGCGGCGTTCTGGGAGAGCTGCCTGCAGGTGGGGCTGATACCGACCAACGGCTATTACCGCTATTTCTTTTCTGAATCCACCGTCGCCGCGCAGATTGTGGACGGGCAGGGGCGCCCCGTCTACCGCGCCCAAAACGCGCCTGACCTTACGGCCGGTCAACTGGACGCAGCGGCGCGCGAAGCGATTCTTCTGAACGCAGACACGCGGCTGCAAAGCGCGCCGGTGCAGGACGGGCGCGTGTACTGGGTGGAGGATATTTCAAAAATCAATCGGATTCAGGGACAGCTTGCCGAAATCAACGCCCGGCTTTCGGAGGAAAACGAGCTGATCCAGGCAGAAAATGAACTGAAGCGTCAGCGCGCGCAGATTGAAGAAAAGAACCGGCTCATGGACGAGATGATCGCGCTCGTGCAGCCCCAGCTGCTTCAAATCAACCGGCTTCTGGAAGAAGAAAACGCGCAAGCACTGAACGTTCAAAATCTGAAGCAGGTCTGTCTGCTGGGCGCGTATGTCAAGCGACGGGTCAATCTGGCGCTGATCTGCGATCAGAAAACAGTCGTTCCCGTAGACGAGCTGGCCCACTGCATCCGGGAATCGCTGACTTATCTGACGCAGTACGGCGCTGTTTGCGCGCTGCATCAGGAGGGAAAGGGCAGCGTGAGCAGCCGCGACGTGCAGACCGCCTACGACTTCTTTGAGGATTGTCTGGAGGCCGCGCTGCCCTCGCTCAGCGCGCTGATGGTGCGTGTGGAATGCAGCGAGCGCTTTTCCATTCGCCTGATGATGGAAGACGCGGCAGGGCTCCCGAAGGCGGACAAATACAGGGCTCTGGGGAAGCTGACCATCGACGATGCAGACGGCGCGCTGTGTGCGACGCTCTCTCCTGACTGGGGAGGTGTGCGTGCATGAATACGCTTCACGCCGGTTTGATGTGCACGGTGCTGCTGACGGGAACGATTGCCAGTCTGTTTGGCTGCATGAGCGCCGTGCGCCGCCACCGCCGCTTTGCGTTTGCAGCTTGTCTGGCAATCGCTTCGCTGGATTTTGCAGTGCTGGCGGTATTGCTTTCCCGTCTGCCGGGAAGCGAGACCCTTGCCCCGGTTCCATGGACGGCAGCCGCATTGTCCCTGACGGCGCTCAGCCTTTTTGCGTCCTTCACGCTGTGGCATAAAAGCAGGCGGCAGATCTCGCCGGTTTCCATCAAGGAAAGCTGCGACCATCTGCCCAGCGCGCTATGCTTTGCATATGAAAACGGCCAGCCTTGCCTGAAAAACCTGAAAATGGATGAGCTGAGCCATCTGCTCACGGGCGAAGCGCTGCTCAACGCGAACGTTTTCTGGGAAACGATTGAGTCGCAGCCCATCGTCACGCTGCCGGACGGCCAGACGTGGAGCTTTGCGCGGGTGCGCATGAGCATGGCTGGACGAACTGTTTACCAGATCACGGGCACAAACATCACCGAGGAAGCGCGGCTCCAGCGGGAACTGGAAAAGGACAATCTTCGCCTGAAAGACATGAACAGGCGGCTTCGGCAATATGGGCAGGACGTGCAGGCGGCGACGCGGGAAAAGGAGATCCTGCGCGCCAAGACCCGCGTTCACGACCAGATCGGCCATGCGCTTCTGCAAACCCGGCAGTTTCTCTCCGGTACGCAGGGCGATGCCGAAAGCGTCTGCACCGCGTGGCGGCAGAACGTCCGGCTGCTGCTGGGAAAATATGCGGAGGAAGCGCGCGAGGACAGCTTTGAACAGCTCGCCCGCGCGGCACAGGCCATCGGAGTGGCTATAGCGCGCGTTGGAGCGTTTCCTGAAGACGGCACGGAAAACGCGCATCTGGCGGAGACCGCCGCCCATGAGTGTCTGACGAATCTGGTGCGCCACGCAGGCGGCACGCGGCTGGAAATCATCAGCGAGAAGACCGCGTCCGGTTGGCGCGTTCGTTATCTCAACGACGGCGCTGTGCCTTCCGGCCCCATCGTCGAGGGCAGCGGCCTGACCGCGCTGCGCGCTCGGACGGAGGCGGCAGGTGGCGCGATGGAGATTGTTCACGCCCCGCGCTTTGAGATGACGCTGACATTGCCCGAGGAAAGGCAGGAAATTCCATGAAATACAAAGTCATGATTGTCGAGGATCAGACCATGCCCCGCGAGCTGTTCGAGCTGCGAACTCAGGCGTCGGAGCACTTCGAGGTGGCGCTTTCCATCGACAACGCCGCGCTGGCGGATGTGTATTGCCTGCGTTTCCCGGTGGATTTGATCCTGATGGACGTGGTGACCCGAAATGGCGAAAGCGGCCTGGACGCAGCGGAGCGGATCAAGCGCGCCTTCCCGCAGATCAAGATCATCATCGTGACCTCCATGCCGGAATGCTCCTACCTGAGCCGCGCACGGGAAATCGGCGTGGAGAGCTTCTGGTACAAGGAAGAGCAGCGCGAAAGCCTGCTGGACGTGATGGAGCGCACGATGAACGGCGAATCCGTCTATCCCGGCGCTTCGCCGGAGCTGACGCTGGGGATGGCCAGCAGCTGCCAGTTCACCGAGCGCGAGCTGGATATCCTTCGCGAAATCACCAGCGGCGACACCAATCAGGAGATCGCCGACCGGCTGAACATGTCCGTGGCCACCGTCAAGACGCATATCCTGAATATGTTGGAGAAGACGGGCTTCCGCAACCGCACCGAGCTGGCCGTCCGCGCGCGGGAAAGCGGGCTGGTCATTTTGAACCGAAGAAATTGAAACAGGCCGATTCTTTGAAAAAAAACGCAGGCTCTGCCCATTTGAGCAGAGTCTGCGCTTTTTAGCGTTAAAAAATAGCCAAATGGTGGATGTGCGATGCGCGTTTTTCTGATACACTGAGTATGCAAGGGGGAAGTAACATGAAGAACATCGTGGTCAGCATGCAGAATACGCTTCTGTCGGAGGCGATTGCCCACGCGCTGACGGAAACGCGGGAGTTTCGGGTGGAGCAGATTCTGCCCGGACGGACGGGCGACGCGCTCTCCCTGTGCGCCGCCATGCCGGCGGATATCCTGCTGATGGAGGTCAGCCGCCTGAGCGCGTATACGCTGGAAAGCCGCCTGAGCCTGATCGACCGCCTGAGCGCGAAGATTCCGGGGTGCAAATTCGCGCTGCTCTGCGACGAAAACAGCGACCCGGAGCTGGCGCGTCAGGTCGTCTGCGCCCGGCAGGATCGCCGCATCGACGCATTTCTCTATGCTTCCGTAACCCCCGCTTATCTGGTCGCCGCGATGGACGCGCTGTAAGAAAGGGGACGATGCCATGAAAAGACGATGGAAATGGACGCTTACGGGCTTTCTCGCCGCGCTGGCGCTGTGCCTGTGCCCGCGCTTTGCCGGAGCCGCACCGCACGAAGACATGCCGACGGTGAAAACCTTCGCGTTTTCCTGCTCGGGCATGTCCGTCGATCAGATGCGCAGCTATCAGATCGGGGAAACGAAGCGGGGCCGCCTCGCTGCCATCGAGCTGTATCTTGCCTATACCTTCGTGCTGCCCGTGACCGACGCGGAGCTGGCGGCGTTTTCCGCGCTGCTGGACGAATTGGATCTGGCAGCGTGGAACGGCTATCGGCAGGAAGACAGCACCGTGCTGGACGGCGAAAGCTTCTCGCTGAATGTTGCGTTTGAAGACGGGAGCGGGATCGACGCTGTCGGCACAAACAGCTTTCCCGACGGCTATTATGAAAAGAAGGGCGCTATTCAAGCATTTTTTGAAGCGTTGATGCGTGAATATGGAATCGATGCGGACAAAATTGGATATTGGTGAAACATAAAAAACAGAAACGGAGGAATCAATCCATGAAAAAATGGCTGTGTCTGGCTCTCGCGCTGCTGACGCTGACGGTCTGCGTCTGGGCGGCGGCAGAATCCACCGATTGGAATTACGACCTGAATTACGCCATACTCCGCGGCTACAACGGCGCGGGCGGCGACGTGACCGTGCCCGCCGAGATCGACGGCTACACGGTGGACGTGATCGGCGTCAGCGTGTTCAGCTCGGAGGCGATCACCTCGCTGACGCTGCCGGAAACGGTGCTTGAGCTGAGGAGCAACGCCGTCTCGGGGTGCGAAAACATGACGAGCGTCACCCTGCCTCAGAGCCTGGTCGTCATCAACCGAATGAACTTTTTCAGCTGCAACTCGCTTGAGGAAGTCACCATTCCCGCGGGCGTGCGCTATATCGGCGAGAACTCGTTCCGCTTCTGCGACGCGCTGCGGAAGATCACCTTCGAGGGCGTCTGCCCGCTGATCGACAAGGGATGCTTCAGCCTCATCGCGGAGGACGCGGTGGCCTATGTTCCGGATGACGAGCTGGAGGCGTACACGGAGGCGTTTGAACGCGCCGGGATTGAGGTGCCCGTCCAGCCCAGCGGCAAAAACGCCGTTGTCGTGGAAAACAACGGCTTCGCGGAGGAGGATTTCGAATTTGATCCCGCGACCGGCACCATCACCAGCTACAACGGCTTCGCCACCTACCTCGCCATCCCCGAGACCATCGGCGGCGCGGCGGTGAAGGCCATCGGCCCCAAGGCATTTGCGCAGCACACCTATATCGCGCTGGCGGAGCTGCCCGAAGGGCTGGAAACCATCGGCGACAACGCATTTTACAACTGCGAAACGCTGGCGCGCGTCGTGTTCCCCTCCACGCTGAAGAGCATCGGGGATTATGCGTTCTACAACGCCTACTGCAGCAACGTGCTGGAATTGCCGAGCGTGGAGCATATCGGCGCTTACGCCTTCTATGCCATCGGCGTGACCGACGCGCTGGAGCTGCCCGAGGGATTGAAGACCATCGGCGACAGCGCGTTTGAAAACTGCAGAAACATGGGCGACCTCTATCTGCCCTCGACGCTCGAAGCGATTGGTTCCAATGCGTTCAAGGGCGATTACAACATTCAGTACGTCGTTTTGAACAGCGAGACCCCGCCTGCGCTGGGCGAAAACGTCTTTGCGGGCTGCGATTATCTGGCGGACATCGACCTGAGCGACCGCGGCACCAGGCAGCAGATGCAGCAGTGGCAGGCGTATGTGGACGCGCTGGGGCTGACATGCCGCGTCTGGCGCGCGCAGGACCCGACGGCCTTGTCCCCCGAAAAGGGATCGTATCAGTACGAAAACCGCATGCTGACCCAGTATACCGGCACAAAGACGCGCATCCATCCCCACCTCACGGTTTCCAAGGAGCCGGTCGTCGGGCTGGGCGACGGCGTGTTCAAGGGCAGCCAGACCATCGAATATTTCTCCGTTTCGCACAACGATGCGTTTACGACCATCGGCGCGGAGGCCTTCATGGACAGCGCCCTGCAAAACGTGGATCTGTTCGATTCCGTGACCACCATCGGCGCGCGGGCGTTCGCGGGCTGCGCGAAGCTGGAGGCGCTGACCCTGCCCGAATCCCTGACCGAGATCGGGGAGGGCGCGCTGGATGGGCTGACCGGGCTGAAAAAGCTGGTCATCAAGTGCGACCCGGCGCTCATCCCCGCGGGCGTATTCGCCAATCTGCCCGAATTGGCCGGTGTGACGGTTGAAACCGGCGCGATTCCGGCGCATATGTTTGAGGGCAGCGGAGTGACGACGCTGGCGCTGGGCGAGGGCGTGACCGAAATCGGGGAAAGCGCGTTCGCGGGCACGAAGCTGAGCACGGCCGATCTCCAAAACGCGGCCGTCATCGGTGCGGGCGCGTTCGCGGGCACGATGCTGAACACGGTCGATCTCCAAAACGTGGCCGTCATCGGCACGGGCGCGTTCGAGGGCGCGGCGCTGGAGCGCGTAACCCTGCGCAGCGACGTCAACGTGGGCGAGCGCGCCTTTGCGGATACGAAGCTGGCGCAGCTGGTCATCCCGGAAAAGGGCAGCTTCCCGCTCTCCGCCGTGGAGGGTACGAATGTGGAGCTCCGCCTGTCCGCCAACGCGACCGACGAGCAGGTGGCCGCGTGGAACGAGACCCTTGCCCGCCCGTGGTATGACCCCATCCTGCGCGAGGGCGAGGCGACGAAGTTCGCGAAGATGCCCTTCGAGCCAACCGCCGCGGAGAATTTCGACTTCGACCCGGAGACCGGCCTGATTTCCGCCTATACGGGAACCGACGTGGACGTGGTGGTGCCGCGCGAAATCGACGGCGTGACCGTGGTGGGCTTCGCCAACTACAACGCCTTCGATTCCTGCCACGATTACACCGATTCCTCCGTGGAAACCAACCGCACCGAATGGGTGCACCTGCGCACGCTGGTGCTGCCGGAAACCATTCGGGAGCTGCCCGACATGATGCTCGGCTACTGCCAGCAGCTTGAAACCTTCGTCTGCTACGCGCCGCTGGAGAGCACCGGCTCGAGCCAGTTCGTGCTCTGCCGGAGCCTGAACAACGTGATCTTTGTCAACGGCGTGCGCAGAATCGACAACTACGCCTTTGACAGCGCGGGCCCGCTGGGCAACCTGTACTTCGGCGAGCATCTCATTAGCATCGGCCAGCAGGCGTTCGGCTTCTCCGGGCTGAAGACCTTCGTTGCCGATGCGGAGAACGTGGAATACGGCGCGTTTGCCGAGTGCCAGAGCCTGACCAGCCTGCATTTCACCGACAAGGTGAAGATGTTTGGCGAGAACTGCATCGTCAACTGCCCGAACCTCGCCGAGGTCTGCTTCGACGGCTGCGACTTGACTGCGTCGCCCAATGGGCTGATGATGAACGTCGCGCCGAAGCTGACCGTGCATGTGCCCGAGGGCATGAGTGAGGAAAACCTGAAACGGGCGCAGAAGTGCGTGAGCTGGAACAGCTCGCCGGTGGAAGTGACCGTGGTGACGGACGCTTGCGCGCACACGCGGCCCGAAGCGCCGGATCTGTCCGCGCTGCTGCCGGAATTGAAGCTGGAAGCGGGCGCTGAAATCGCCGCGCCTGCGCAGGCGAACGGCGAACCGGGCAAGCCCGAAATGACCCCCGAACCGGAAGCGACTGCTGCACCGGAAGCGACTGCCGAGCCCGAAGCGGCGCCCGAACCCGCCGCGCAGAGCGCCGACATCCCCGAGGAATATCAGGGAACGTGGTACGGCCTGAGCATGGAGCTGGACGGCGAGGCCTACCCGCTGGCCGACCTCGGCCTCGAGGTGACCATGACCATCGGCGCGGACGGCACGGCCGAGATGAACATGGGCGGCGATGTGGATCACCGCCAATGCGCGATGCAGGACGGCGCGCTTGTGGCGGGCACGATGGTCTTCACGCTCAGGGACAGCGTGCTTTCGCTCTCCGAGGACGGTGCGATGATGACGCTGAGCCGCGAGAAGCCGGAGGCGGCGGGCGCGTCCATCCCGGTCATCGACGAGAGCGCCACGCTTGAGGAGATCAAGGGCGTTTGGACGGTCGTTCGCGTCACGATGGACGGCCTGACGCTCCCGGCGGAGACGGCGGACATGGCGGGCGATACGCTGGTCGTCTACGGCGATACCTGCGATTTGACCCTGCAGGGCATGACGATGGACGGCCTGCCTTGCAGCATGAACGACTTCGCGCTGATCGTGCCCGTTCTGGACGGCGAATTTGCCGCTACCCTGCGCGAGGACGGAACGCTCGCCATCGAAATGAGTGACGCGACGCTTTGGTGCGAGCGCACCGGCGACGCGCCCGAAGCGCCCGTCGCAGAACCGACGGCTGAGCCCACCGCGGAACCCATGCCCGAACCCGCCGTGCCCGAAGCGCCTGCGGCGCAGGGCGGCGCGGGCATCGAGATCGGGAAGAAATACGTGATGACCGACGCGGATGTGAACGGCTACAACATGTCCGCCGCGCAGCTGGGCGGATACGAATATTCCGTGCTGCTCAACGCGGACGGCACGGTGGCCTTCGTCATGGCGGGCGCGAATATCCCCGGCCTGACGTGGGCTTACGGCAAGGTGCCCACGGACGCGGGCGAGGCGGACGGCGTGGTGATGGATTACTACACGCAGGCGCTGAACCTCGTGCCCACGGCGCAGGGCTTCGACATGGATTATTTCGGTTCCATGATGATGCACTTCGCGCCCGAAGGAATCTAACTGACGAAAAAACCAATCAAAAGGAGGATGTATTTGATGAAGAAAATGATGATGCTTGCGCTTGCGCTGGTGATGATGCTGACCCTGACGGGCGCGGCGCTCGCCGAATCCGCCCCGATGAGCAAGGAAGACCAGATGAAGAACATGGTTCAGGGCTTTCTGGATGAGAACGGATACGAATACGAATACGACGACTACACGTTTTCGATGAGCTTTGCCCTTGAAAACGCGCTGGAATATGTGAACGTGATGGTCTTTGTGGACGACGACATGCTGTCCGTGACCGTGGACGCGCCGATTCAGGGGGAGGAGGCAGTTTTTGAGCCGCTGGCGGTGCTGACCACGCTGATCAACAGCGAAATCTTCTACGCGCAGTTCCGCGTCGATCACTCCAACGACAAGCTCTATGTCGCCTGCCGCGCCTGCAATCTGGTGGAGGACGTCGTCCCCGGCGAAAACGAGCTGTATTATCTGATTAACGAGCCGATGCGCTACATGGAAGAATACGGCGACGGCATCCATGCGGTCATCGGCGGCGGCGATCCCTACGAGGCGTTTGAAGCGTGTCAGGCGGCGGTGAACGAATAATGGCCGGAAACACGACGAATCCGTATCTGACGAAAAAGGCACAGGAGAAAAGGCGGCTGTCGATCCCTGTTGTGGCGGTCTGCACGATCTTCGGGCTGGGCGCGGCCTCCGCGGGCATTGACCTGTTCAGGGAAGGCAAGACGCTCTCCGGGGTGATGGCGGTGCTGCTGCTGGCCGCGCTGTTCACGCCGGTCGTGCGCACCTTCGCGCACTATCGGCGGAGCGCCAGCGCCCGACGCATCGCGGGGACGCTGCTCGCCACGCCGGAGGAAAGCCTGACCTTCGATCAGCTCCAAACCACGCTTTCCTCCGCCAAAGCGCCCCAAAAGCTCAGGGCGCTCGTCAGCGGCGGCTATCTGCAAAACCTGCAAATCAACGCGGATGAGCGGACGGTGAAGCTGTATACGCCGGAATACGAGTATGTGCAGTGGGTTTGTTCGGGCTGCGGCGCGAAGAACCGCGAACGAAAGGGCGGCGCGATGCGCTGCAAATACTGCGATCAGCCGCGCGCGAAGTAAGCGGATCAAACGGCCTGCCCCGGCGCCCAAATACGAGCCTACGGGGAAACAGCCTCGATTACAACATGTGCAACATGAAAGAAGGATGCATGTATGAGTACAGCCAGTTACAACTGCCCCTGCTGCGGCGGGCCGCTGACCTTCAGCGGCAAAAGCGGCAAGCTGGAATGTGTCTCCTGCGGGAACAGCTTTGAGCCGGAAGCGCTGGAAATGCTGAACACGGCGGAGAGCGGCGAACAGATCGTGTTCGAGCGGCCGAAGGAAGGGTTTCAGGCGGGCGAGGAAGGCGTGCAGATCTATCACTGCAAGAACTGCGGCGCGGAGCTGATGACCGAGGATACCACCACCGCCGCCGAGTGCCCCTACTGCGGCAGCCCGACCATCCTGCCCGACCGCCTCGAAGGCGGCGTGAAGCCGGAAAAGGTGATTCCGTTCGTCGTGACGAAGGAACAGGCGCAAAAGCAGTTTGAAGATTATTTCAAGGGCAAGCGGCTGCTGCCGAACATCTTTCTGAACAGCCGGAACCGCATTGCGGAAATGCGTCGGCTGTATGTGCCCTACTGGCTGTTTGACTGCGACGCGCGCGCCGATATCGTCTACGACGCGCAGACGACGACCACGGAGCAGGAGGGCGAGTGGGAGGTTTCCCGCACGAGGCACTATCTGGTGCGCCGCCGGGGACAGATGAGCTTTGAAAACATCCCCGTGGACGGCAGCGTGAAGCTCGACGACAAGATCACCGAGTCGCTGGAGCCCTACGACCTGAACGCCGCGATTCCCTTCCAGAGCGCCGTTTTGGCCGGCGCGATGGCGGATCACGCGGACGCGGAGAGCGACGCCTGCGAAAAGCGCGCCGTGGAGCGCGTGGAGCGCAGCGTGGAGGAGACCCTGCGCGACACGGTGACGGGCTACGACGAAGTCAGCGAGCGCAGCAAGCGCATTGAGACGGAAGGCGGACGGGCGACGCCCGCGCTGCTGCCCGTGTGGCTGATGACCACCGTGAAGGAGGGCAAGACCTATACCTTCGCCATCAACGGCCAAACGGGCAAGCTCACCTGCGATGTGCCCGCCGACAAGGCGAAATCCCTGCTGTGGGGCGGCGGCGTGTTCGCTGGTGTGTTCGGCATTGCGGCGCTGATTTTGGCGCTGCTGGATCAGATGGGCAGCGGCTCGCTGCTGATCGGCGCGGTCATCGCGGCCATCATCGCGCTGGCGGTCGTCGGCGGGCTGAAGAGCCAGCTCAGGCAGGCGGCGCAGCAGAGCGCGGCGGCCGGTTATATTCGGGAAGGCTCCTTCCGCCTGGACGTGAACTTCGATCATTTCCTCTATGAGAGCACGACGAGGCGGAAGATTGAAGACGATACGCAGAAGAAATAACGAACGGTAAATGAGCAAATCCGAAATTTTGCATAAATTCCGATAACGGGCGCGCAATGCGCGCCCCTACAATGTTGCAAAAAGGCAACCGCGTACCCGTAGGGGCGCGCATTGCGCGCCCGCGTTTTGTGCAGAATTCGCTTTTC
>ERZ857827.2808-NODE-2808-length-11740-cov-3.996834_pt1 | contig 11740 bp, 9 predicted proteins | sample MGYA00519761_ERZ857827 | MGnify/ENA primary metagenome ERZ857827 (study PRJEB31778, sample SAMEA3449370) | human gut metagenome | biome: human gut; feature: human-associated habitat; material: faeces | place: United Kingdom | collected 2010/2012 ... | reverse complement strand
CCGCACAGGCAGCGTCGGCTTCTGGGAGCCGGAGCGTCCCTGACGGATGGCCCGCACGCCCGTATCCTTTCCGGCAGAGGAACCCTTATCACCCAGAAACGCGCCGCAATGGTCGCAGGTCAGTGCGTTGTCGGGAAGAAAACTTCCACAGCGTTCGCAAATCAATCGTGTATCACCCCCGGGTATCGTTGGTTATTTCAGCTGCAGCCGCTTGACCGCCTTGTAGGTGGGATCGTTGGAGAAATCCCGCACCGGCGCTTCGCTGCCCAGCCGCTCGATGGCGCTGCGAATTTCGATGAAGTCGATGTAGGTCACATCGTCGCCCTCAGCCACATCCAAAAGGGCCTCCAGCGCGTGGTCGTCGTCCAGCTTGGCCAGATAACCGGCGTACAGCGCCCGCTTGTCCTTGGTGGTCTTAAACTGGTTCAGGGCAAAATCGAAGACCTCCTGATCGCCGGGATAATCCGCCAGCAGATCCAGCAGGGCCTCTTTTCCGGCCTCGTCCGCGGCATGGAAGGCGATCTTGGCGGGCTTGACCGCCTGCTGGCCCATCTGCCGCAGGCTTTCCAGCGCGTTATCCAGAATATCGTCCTCATCGTCCCGCTCCACCTGCCAGCGCAGGAAATCCACCATGGGCGCGGTGGAATCCATCTGCCGCAGCAGCTCGATGCCCATCATCCGGGCTTCGCAGGGGGCGGACTTGTCCTTCACCAGCTCCATCAGGGGCTTGTCGTCGGCGATTTCCGCGATCCGATCCAGCAGCGGATCGGGCACGGGGATCTCCTCCTCGATATAACGTTTCATCAGGGCGACTAATTCCCCGGCGTCGTTCACATCGTCAAAGGCGTTCCCGGGCGCTTTGCCGCCCAGCCAGTCCGCAGGCGTATTCAGGAAGCGGAGATACACGTCCGGCATGGCCGCTTCCATTTCGTCCGCGTTGGCGAATTTGGTCTGGTTTTTCTCCACCCAGTCGTTGAGCACCTGCGTGAACTTGTCGTCAAAGTCGATCAATTCCATTGCTTCATTCTTCTTCGTTTCTTCCATGGTTTCCGCTCCCTTTCTCATTCCATGCTCTGCGGATACTGCTGACCGCCCGGCGGTACGCCTTCCAGCGCTCGGGGAACGAGAGCATCGTTCCGTCCAGCCGGGGCACGGGTTTTCCGTGCTTCTGGGAATAGACTGTCACAAAAGCCGCCGCCCATACATGCATCCGGTCTCCGGCCCAGGCGTACCGCTCTTTTTCCGTCAGGCGGAACTGCACGGCCAGCGCGGCGGGAAGGGCTGCTCCGCCCAGAACGCTGCGGATCTCCCGCAGGCGGCGGAAGCATATCCTTTGCAGGAAACCGGGCTCTTCCGACTCCTGGGCATAGGGATCAAACAGGGTCAGATGTCCGTTCCGGCGCACCAGATAAGGCGGTGCGCAGCCGTAAAGCTCCAGAAGGCCGCTGAGTACCCGGACGATCTCCATGCTTTTCGGCTCGTTCAGAAGCAGACGGCGCAGCAGGGTCTGCGCGTCCCGCTTCGGCAGTTTCTCACACAGGGAGGGAACCATGCCGTAACCGTCGGGATGCCGCCGCAATACCCGCAGAAGCTGCCACCGTACCTGCGCGTCCTGCTGCAAAGCGCTGATCATCTCGTCCAGATGATCGGCATCATCCGGCAGACGGCTGGAAAACTCCAGCATATCCTTCGCCACGCTCGCGTCGTCGGGCAGCCCGTAAAAGCCCTGCTGCTTTCCGACGCGGCAGACCTCCGCCGCGTCCGCTTCGGTTTCCTCCAGACGGCGCACCACATCAACCAGCTGCCCCACCTGCCAGTCCAGCGGATCCAGCTCCCGCAGCAGATGCGCCAGCCGAGCCCCTTCCGCCAGCTCGCCCCGGCAAAGCTGCAGCACGCACAGATTATAGGCGGAGCAAAGGCGGGTGGGCCGTTCCTTCAGGATGCGGCGCAGCATTCCAACGGCAATATATCCGCAGTGAAACAGCTCTGCCGCTTTGCATACCGCAGCCTCCTGCAAGGGGGTCCGGACGTGCAGCGCCGCCGACAGCAGCGCCGGTTTCCAGGCGGGATCGTTCAGTCGATACAGCATAGTCGTCATGGAAAGCAGCGCGGTCGATGAATGGGGATTGGTGTGCAGGACGGCGTGGATGGCTTCCAGCGCCTCTTTCTTCCGGCCGATGTGGAACAGATAGGTCGCGATCAGGCTCTCCCGCTCGAGAGACGGCATGTAAAAGGGCGCCTGCCTGGAACGAACCAGCAGCTTTTCGGCCCGCCGGTAATCGCCCTTGTACATGCGTTTGCTCGCAATGCGCAGCAGGGTATTCAGCCGGTGAAAATGCTCCGTTTCTTTCTTCATGGAGAACATGAAGTCCTCCACCTCGTAAACGTCCTCGTCCCATGCCGGCGTGGCGCTGGGGTGCAGCCGAATGAACTGGGTATAGATGGAGTAGGCGTCCATGCACTCGCTTGTGCAGCCCAGCGCCATCATATTCAGCGTCAAAAGCCCGAAGGCGGAAAAAGCGGCGGGCCAGCGGGCCAGCAGATCCAGACATTCCCGGTTGCTGGCCTCATAGCAGGAAAGCCGGGTGAGCTGCCAGGCGTATTCCAGCAGCCATTCCCGCTCATCCGGCTCCTCCTGCGCCGCATGGCGAAGCAGCGACAGCGCCCGGACGGGCTGGCCCTCCTCCCGGCTGCGCTCCGCCCGTCTGTACCAGAAATAGGCCGGCATCTGAAAGGAACGCACCTGTCCCTCGTGATTCTGAAAAGCCATGCCCGCTCCTTTCTGTCAGCGCGTCGCCTGCTCCAGCAGACGTCGCAGGTCGTCCTGCGTAAAATGATATTTCTTCTTGCAGAAATGGCACACCAGCTCCGCACCGTCGATCTCGTCTTCGATCATGCTGGTGAGTTCGTCCCGGCCCAAAGCGATCAGCGCCTTTTCCATCCGGGCCCGGGAACAGTAGCAGCGGTATTCCAGCGGACGGGTCTCCAGCACCACGGGCTTCAGGCCGTCGAACCACTGGGTGAGCAGGTTTTCGGCGGAATCAAAGCACAGCTCCCGGCTGATGTCGGAAAACAGCGGACTGCGCAGCTCCAGCTGGCTGACGGTCTCGTCCGGGCAGCCGGGCAGGGTCTGCAAAAGCACGCCGCCCGCGCTCAGCACCGTTTCGCCGCTGACCAGTACGCCCAGCGCCTGCAGGGTAGGGGTCTGCTCGCTCTGCACATAATATGCGGCAAAGTCCTCCGCAATCTCTCCCGACAGAAGCGCCGTCTGGCCCACATAGGGATTTTTCATGCCCAGATCCTTTACCACGGACATCCGGCCTTCCCGGCCCACGGCCATGCCCACGTTCAGCTTGCCGTCCTTGCGAAGGGGCAGCTCCACGTTGGGCACGTCCACGCAGCCCCGGACGCTTTCCCGGTCGGCCACGCAGACGATCTTGCCGATGGGGCCGCCGCCGTCGATGGTGACGGTGACGGACGCTTCGTCGCCCTTGAGCATGGCGCCCATCATGGCCGTGCCCATCAGGGTGCGGCCCAGCGCGGCGGCGACTACCGGCGTGGCGCAGTGAATGGCCGCGCCCTCCGCGACGGTGTTCACCGCCGTGCAGAGAAGGCCGCGCACCATGCCGTCCGCCAGCGTAAAGTGGATCATCTGATCCTTGCGGTTATACAGTTCCTTGATTTCACTCATGTTTCTTCCGTTCCTTTCCCGGATGCTTCCGGAAAATCAGACTGCGCCGCCCAGCGGCTTGCGGGCGGCTACGAACCAGCGGCATTCCTTTTCGCCCGGCGCTTCCATGTGCTTGTCGCCGAAGAAGGCCACGTCGGTAAAGCCGCATTCCCGCAGAAGCGCATCCAGCGTTTCCGCCGTATGGGCGTACTGGCGCTGCTGCTCGCCGATGCGCAGATAGGTTTCGCCCTCCTGCCGGACGAAGATGGCCAGATTCATCTCCACGCAGTTCTGCTGCTCGTGGTAGCGGTTCTGCCACAGGTAGGCAATGTTCTCGTCCTCGTCGCCGATGAAGTGATTGCCCAGCACGCGCCGCAGCTTGTAGGGCGTGCTGAGATCCAGAAACAGGCCGCCGCCTTCCCGAAGCACCCGGCCGGCCGCCAGAAAGAACTGCCGAAGCTCCTCTTCGCTGCAAAGATAGTTCACGCCGTCGTTGGTGCACAGCACCGCGTCCATCTGCCGGTGCAGGTGCAGCATGCGCATATCCTGCTTGACGAAGGGGATCATGGCCCCGGCCTTCCGGGCCTTCTGACTGGCCTCGAAAAGCATGTCGGGGCTCAGATCCACGCCCGTCATCTGGTAGCCCATGGCGGCCAGCGGAATGGTCAGGCTGCCTGTGCCGCAGGCGCATTCGCATACCTTTCCCCGGGGGATCCCATAGCGTTCCATCAGGGCGTGGTAGAAATTGGCCCAGCCCTGGTAATCCACGCCGGTCATCAGCCGGTCGTATACGGATGCAAATGCGGTGTACATGCGTTCATTCTCCTTCTTTTGTCGCCTGTGAATCCGACGCTGCCTGAGGCTCCGGCACTGCCGGCGGGACACGGTTTTCCCGGCCCATCAGCCCGCCGATGCGGCCCGTTTCCTTGGCGCTGAGCCCGGCCCAGCCCACGGCCTTCACACGGTCCAGCAGCCCCAGCTCCCGGGCGATCTCATACTTGCGGCGTTCCTGCCGGGTAAGGAAGGCAAAGGCGTTCCGGCGCATTGCACCGGACGCCCAGCCCTGTTTGTGGTTCATAGACGTTCCCCCTTTCGGAAATAGATTGCCGAAGGGAGGGGCCGTCCATGCATGAAATCAGTCGTTTGCGCTTTCGGCCTTGTTTTCGGAGGAAGGCGCGGACGCATCGTCCGGCAGTGCGGCGCTGTCTTCGGCAGCGTCTTCCTCGGACTGGTCCTCGCCGTTGTCCTCTTCTTCCACATACAGGCCCCGGCCCACCTGCACGCCTTCGATCTTGGAATTGATGAGCTTATCGAAAACGCCGTTGGTGTAGCTGGCGCAGATGAAGCGGTGCAGGCTGAAGCCGATGAGGATGTAATACAGAGCGTAGATCATCACCGCGTACTGGAAATAGGGGGTCAGCAGGGAGACCGCCAGGAAGATCAGCGTGGGTACCAGCGCCAGCAGGTTCAGGCCGACGGTCATGGGCAGACGGCCGATGGCCATCAGCAGGCCGTTGCGGATGACGCCCTTGTAGTTCAGATCGTAGGTGACGATCTGGGGATAGATATACATCTGCATCATCAGCCACAGCACGCCCAGCATGATGCAGATGACCTGGGGCAGCAGGAATACGGCGCTCTGGCTCTGAGCCATGGAGCCGTAGAAGGTGCAGCAGACATAGAGCATGACCGGCACCAGACCCGTGATGAAGCTGTTGAGCAGGGCGGGCTTCCAGTTGGCCTTGATCGCGTCCTTATAATCCGACCAGATAAAGGCGTGCTCGTCCCGGGCCCAGTTGCGGGTGACGTAGCACAGACCGGCGGTGGCGGGGCCGGTGATACCGATGCAGGGAATCAGAAATACCAGCGTGGAAAACAGCAGGGAACGCATGGCGTCCTGAAACTGAGCGAAGTATTCCTGATACGCCTCGGCGGCAATGGAACCGGCTTCCATCTGAGACTGATATTCGCTCAGGTTTACCAGACCGGAATAGCCGTACAGAAGGGCCCGGCCGATGAAGAAGATGGCGGGCAGCCACACGATTACATACATCAGGTTCAGCCGCATCAGCCCGGAAAAACGCACCCGCAGCATTTCCCAGAACAGCTGCCACCGGGTTTGGGGCAGGTCTTCCTTTTCAAAATCTCCCTGTCCGCTCTTTCCGTAGAAATAGCGGTTCATCAGCTTACCGAACATTCCAGAGCCCTCCAAACAGCAATAATGAACGCATGATAGAATCATACAGTCTGCATTATAGCATACTTTGCGGAAAAAGAGAAATAAACGGTTTGTGAACGTTCGGGGTTTTTGGAAAAAAGTGCCTGAAACGGCCGGAAAAGTCCCGCCTGCGGTTGACAGCCGCCGGGGCGAATGGTAGACTTTTTGGTGGAAAAAGGTCGAATGCCGATGCTTTTTTTCCGAGAAAGAGTCTTACAGCCATGCATTGGCTCACGATACGGACGGCTTATCTTTTGGCGGACGGGCTGTTTCGTCTGCGCAGAGCCGGGAGCGAAGGCTTTTTTGGGGATTTGATGATTGAATAATGCCCGCTTTGATTTTGAACAGACGGACGGGCGCAGAAGACAGACAACAGACAATAGAGGAGGAATTCTTCATGCAGACGGCCATGCTGCCTATTATGCGTGATTATCTGGTACGGTTTCAGCAAAGCGCCATCAAGGAAACGGGACGCAGACCCCTGAGCTGGCTGCGGACGCCCGAGGATGAACCGCTGGTGATCCCCGGATGCCGCCGCCCGGGCTATGTTTTCTGGCAGCCGATCGCCTGGAAGGAAGAAAAAGCGCCGCTGGGCAAGCAGGCCGCGAAATTTCACCAGAGCATTGTGGATTATCTGTCCCTGTGCCAGTTTTTGGAAATGCGCTTTTATCTGCCCGTGCCCGCCTCCGGAAATCCTTTGAGCTTTTTGTACCGCCGGGTTTTTGAAACGGAACGCAACACCGAGTCCGCGACGCCGGAACAGAAATTTCAGGAGGCGCTGCTCTACGCGAAGGAGCACCCCAACCTGCCGCTGAGCTTCCGCCTGGCCGCCACCTGCGACGAGGGTGAGCCGCTGCTTCTGATGCTGCGGGCCGAGGACGGGCAGGCCTATATCCTGCCCGCCGACGGGAGCCGGGAACCGGTTTATCTGAGCACGACGCTGGAGCGGCTGCTGCCGCGGGTCCAGTTCGTGTATGAGGTTTGAGAGAAAAGAGATAAAAGAAAAAAACGCCCGCGTCTTTCCCGAAAAACGGGAGGGCGCGGGTGTTTACACAATCAGTCGATTCCATTATTTCAGCAGCTTCCGGGCTTCTTCGGTCAGGTGCTGGAGCAGCTCCTTGGCCTTGGTTTCGTCCCGGTCGTTGACGTTGACGTACAGCTTGATCTTGGGCTCGGTGCCGCTGGGACGGACGCAGACGAAGTGCCCGCCCTCCATGGCGAAGTACAGCACGTCGCTCTTGGGGTAGTCCAGCTTCGCCACGGCGCCCGTGGCCAGCTCGGTGTCCGTGCCCCGGAGGTAGTCCTTCACATGGGCCACCTTCATGCCGCCGATCTCGGCAGGGGGATTCTCCCGCACCCGGCTCATGATCTCGCCCATGACCTTCAGGCCGTCGATGCCCGGCAGGGTGGTGGATTCCACATGCTCCAGATAGTAGCCATACGTCTGGAAAATTTCCTGCATCACGTCGCACAGGGTTTTGCCCTTGGTACGGTAGTAGGCGGCGGCCTCGGCGATCAGCAGGGAGGCGTTCACGCCGTCCTTGTCCCGCACGAAGGTGCTGGACAGGAAGCCGTAGCTTTCCTCAAAGCCGAAGAGGAAGGTGTGGCTCTTTTCGTCCTCGAACTGCTGGATCTTTTCGCCGATGAACTTGAAGCCCGTCAGCGTATCGAACAGCTCCACGCCGTAGGCGGCGCAGATGGGCCGGGCCAGCTCGGTGGAGACGATGCTCTTCACCGCCGCGCCGTTTGTCGGCAGCGTGCCCAGCTCCTTCTTACCGCTGAGGATGTAGTTGAGCATCAGACAGCCGATCTGGTTGCCGGTCAGCAGACGGAAGCTGCCGTTCTTTTCCCGCACGGCCACGCCCAGACGGTCGCAGTCGGGGTCGGTGCCGAAGATCGCGTCCGCGCCTACCTCGTCCGCCAGCTTGATGGCCAGCGTGAAGGCGGAGGGATCCTCGGGATTGGGCACCTTCAGGGTGGAGAAGTTGGGATCGGGGTTCTCCTGCTCCTTCACCACGCTGACGTTGGTGATGCCGATCTCGTTCAGGATGCGGCGCACGGGCACATTGCCGCTGCCGTGAAGGGGCGTGTAGACGATCTTCAGGTTTTTGCCTTCCTCCCGCACCATGTCGGGATGGATGCTCAGCGTTTTGACCTGCGCGATGTAGTCGTCGTCTACTTCTTTATTGCCGATGATCTGCAGAAGGCCGTCGGCCAGCGCGGCTTCCCGCTCCATCCGCTTAGCGGCGGTAAAGCTGAGCGCGTCGATCTTGGCGGTCACTTCGGCGGCTACCTCGGGGCTGATCTGCGCGCCGTCTTCGGCGTAGACCTTGTAGCCGTTGTACTGGGGCGGATTATGGCTGGCGGTGATGACCACGCCCGCCGCCGCGTGCAGGTGGCGCACGGCGTAGCTCAGGATGGGCACGGGCCGCAGCGCGTCAAACAGGAAAACATGCACGCCGTTGGCGCAGAGCACCAGCGCGGTCTCCTCGGCAAATTCCCGGCTCATCCGGCGGCTGTCGTAGGCGATGACCACGCCCCGGCGCTTTCTTTCTTCGTCGGCGGAAAGAAAGTCCGCCAGTCCCTGAGTGGCCCGGCGCACGGTATAGACGTTCATGCGGTTCATGCCCATGGCCAGTACGCCGCGCATGCCCGCCGTACCGAAGCTCAGATTGCGGTAAAAGCGATCTTCGATTTCCTTTTCATCGCCCTCGATAGCCTTCAGCTCGGCCACGGCCTGCTCATCCGCCGCAAAATCGCGCAGCCACGCCTGATAATTTTCCCGGTAGCCCATGATCCATCACGCCTCCCGATATTTCAAAATGTACGCCTTTGTATTATACGGTTCCGAAGGCCGTTTGTAAATCCTTCCGGCGGAAGCCGTCAAAAGCAAATCCGTTTTGTAACATTTCAGGCGGATTTTTCCGCCTGATCCCCTGAAAAATAAAACAAATTTGAAAAACGAGCATTGACATTGTAATAAATTTGTAATATTATAGGGATGCTATGGAGGGTTCATGGCGTTTGATAAGAAGCGCCCCTTGCCGGACGCGATGAGAATATAACGGAGGTCGGCAGTATGACAGCAAACTGCATCCAAAAATCCTGCGCCAGTCTGAGACGCGCATGCGCCGTGGCATTGGCACTGTGCATCGCATTGGGGGCGCTGAGCCTGCCCGTTTCAGCCCGGGCCGACGCGGCGGCCTTTGTTCAGGTCAGTCTGGCGGGCGCGAACGTGTATGACTCGGCCAACGCGGCTACCATTCTGCAGGCGGGCACGGTGCTGATCCTGCAGAACCCCGCCAAGGTGAGTTACAACGGTCAGGAATACTACTATGTGTACTATAACAGCGGCGTCTACCGCATTCTGGCCACGGAAGCGACCCAGATCAGCGAGGCGGACGCGCAGAATTATGTGCGCAGCAGCCTGTGGACCTCCACTGCTTATACCACGCTGAAGCAGGAGCTGAACCTGATCGGCGAAATGCGGGTATACGCCCTGCAGCTGGCGCTGAAGACGCTGGGCTACTATTCCGACAGTCTGGATGGCAGCTACGGCAAGGGCACTGAGAAGGCCGTGTACAAGTTCCAGCGGGCCAACGGCCTGAGCAAGGACGGCGACGCGGGCCCCCTGACCCAGCAGGCTTTGTTTGCGCTGGCCCGAAACAAGGGAGGCTCTTCCTCCGGCGGCTCCTCCGGCAGTTCTTCCGGTTCTTCGTCCTCCGGTTCTACCGGGACGATGGGCACCAGCGGCACCCTCCGCACTGTTGCCTCCGTCAATCTGCGGGAAAAGGCCACGCAGAACTCCGCCAAGCTGGCCAGCGTGCCGGTGAATTCCGTTCTGACCTACTACAACACCTCCGTCTCCGGCGGCGTGACCTGGTATCAGGTTCTGTACAACAACAAAAACGGCTGGCTCATGGGCACCTATGTGAACGTGACCTCCTCCTCCACCGGCACTGCCTCCGGCACACTGACCACCACCGCCAAGGTAAACCTGCGCAAGAGCTCTTCCAAGTCCTCCGTCCGGCTGGGCGTGGTGCCCATGGGCGTGAAGCTGGCCTACATTGACGCGAAGACCTCTGGCGGCGTGACGTGGTACAAGGTTTCCTACGGCGTGAATACCGGCTGGCTGATGGGCACTTACGTCAATGCCAGCGGCAGCGGCAGCAGCTCCGGCGGCAACAGCGGTTCCGGCGGAAGCTCCAGCGGCTCTGTCACCGTGACCGGCAAGGTGGAAATCACCAAGGTCAGCACCCGGGTGCGCAAGACGCCCGGCGGCGCCAAGACCGGCGTGGTGCTGGCCAAGGGCTCCGTGGTGGAGATGATCGGCGCGTCCGTCGCCTCCGGCGGCTACACCTGGTATCCCGTCCGCACGGGCAGCGTGACCGGCTATGTGCGCGGCGACTGCGCCACCGTGGTCGGGGAAAGCGGCGGCGGCTCTTCCTCCGGCGGCAGCACGGCTGTCAACCCCCGCAAGTACATCACCCTTCCTATGAATACCTCTCTGTACACGACCGCCAGCCGGACGGCTGTGGCCATGACCGCTCCTCAGGGCGCGGTGGTGCAGATGGCCAGCGATTCCACCGTCACCGGCTCGGACAGCGCGGTCTACTGCACGCTTTACTATCAGAGCAAGCTCTATTATGCCCTGTACTCCGACGTTTCCTCCGGCGTGATGAACGATACCCAGCTGGCCGCCTATGTGCTGCAGCTGTGGAACAGCACCATGAACGACAAGTTCTATAACGACGGCACGCTGGTAGGCGACGTCCGCGTCTACGCCATGCAGCTGGGCCTGTACGTGCTGGGCTACTACACCGGCGCGCTGGACGGCACCTACGGCGCTGCCAGCGAGGCGGCGGTGAAGAACTTCCAGCGGGCGCAGAAGCTGGATCGGGACGGCGTGATGGGCGTCAATACCTGGGCGGCCATGGCCAATCTGGCCAAGCAGGTGTCCAACGGCTCCGCCAGCTCCGGCGTGAACCCCAACCCCGGCGGCGGAAGCAGCAGCGGCGGCAGCACCACCGTGGCGGATTTCGGCACCATTACCTCCATCACCAAGCCCACCTGGACGCAGGCGGACGAGGGCAACTTCTGGCCCAAGTACACCTTCGCCACGGTGCTGGATATTACCAGCGGCAAGGTCTTCACCATCTACCGCACCGGCGGCACCAACCATCCCGACGCGGTGCCCTACACCGAGGCAGACACCAAGGCCATGTGCGAAGCCGTGGGCTTCACCTATCCGGCCCGCCGGCCCACCAGCGACGAGCTGTCCAAGATCGTTGCCGACAACTCCAACAACAACGCCAACTACACCTGGCCCGACTACAGCGGCAAGCTGACCGGCGTGACGAAGATCGGCAGCGCGTGGGATCGCCGTCCCGCCCTGCTGAACGTGAACGGCAAGGTCTATGCCGTCAGCATCTACGGCTGGCCCCATGGCTTCATGGGCATCGGCGCCAAGGACGGCCTGAGCACCCAGAAGTTCCCCAACGGCAAGCTGCTTTACGAAAACAACAACTTCTACGGCTGCTTCTGCGTCCGCTTCTACAACTCCGCCGGCCACGGCAGTGCGAACCAGACGGTCATCAATCAGCACAACGCCGCCGCCGATCAGGCCTACAACTACGCCAAGCAAAAATGGCCTGCCCTCTGCAAATAACAGAGACGAAGAAACAAAAGTATCCCCCTTCTGCCGCAGCGAAAACGCTGCGGGGAAGGGGGATTTTTGATGAAAAATTTTTTGAAATGAAGAAAGTCGAAATAGGCTCGTTAGTCGCTCCAGAGTGTCGAAAAATCCCAAGTTGGCCGCCGTTGCCCGCAAACAGCGCTTTGCGGCCCGCCCC
>ERZ857827.2803-NODE-2803-length-11781-cov-3.769060_pt1 | contig 11781 bp, 10 predicted proteins | sample MGYA00519761_ERZ857827 | MGnify/ENA primary metagenome ERZ857827 (study PRJEB31778, sample SAMEA3449370) | human gut metagenome | biome: human gut; feature: human-associated habitat; material: faeces | place: United Kingdom | collected 2010/2012 ... | reverse complement strand
ATCTGATGGGCCTGCTGAGCGACGGCGGCGTGCATAGCCACAATACCCATCTGTACGCACTGCTGGAAATGTGCAAGCAGCGCGGCGTGAAGGACGTGTATGTCCATTGCTTCATGGACGGCCGCGACGTGCCCCCCACCAGCGGAATTGAGTACGTGAAGGAACTGGAAGCCAAGATCAAGGAGATCGGCGTGGGCAAGATCGCTACCGTCGAGGGCCGCTATTGGGCCATGGATCGCGATAACCTGTGGGATCGCGTGCAGAAGGCCTACGACGCCATGGTGCTGGGCGAGGGCGTGACCGCCGATAACGCCGAGCAGGCCGTGGAGCAGAGCTATGCCAAGGAAGAAACCGATGAGTTCATCAAGCCCACCGTGATTCTGGAAAGCGGCAAGCCCGTGGCCACCATCGGCGAGGGCGACAGCGTGATCTTCTATAACTTCCGCCCCGACCGCGCTCGTCAGCTGACCCGTACCTTCATCATGCCTGATTTCGACGGCTTCAAGCGCGGCAAGGGCTACTTCCACGTCAACTTCGTCTCCATGACCCAGTACGACGAAACCTTCACCGGTCTGGAGGTGGTCAATCCCCCGGAAGAACTGACCAACACGCTGGGCGAGTATCTTTCCAAGAACGGCAAGACCCAGCTGCGCATTGCCGAAACGCAGAAGTACGCGCACGTCACCTTCTTCTTCAACGGCGGCGTGGAGAAGCCCAACGAGGGCGAGGATCGGGTGCTGATTCCCTCCTCCAAGGTGGCCACCTTCGACCTGAAGCCTGAAATGTCCGCCTATGAAGTGACGGAAAAGGCTGTGGAGTGCATCAACGAGAAGAAGTACGACGTGATGATCCTGAACTTTGCCAACTGCGACATGGTGGGTCATACCGGCGTGATGAAGGCTGCCGAAAAGGCCGTGGAGACTGTCGATATCTGCGTGGACAAGGTGGTCAGCGCCATTCTGGCCAATGGCGGACGCGCCTTCGTGACCGCCGATCACGGCAACGCCGATCAGATGATCGACCCCAAGACCGGCGAACCCTTCACCGCTCATACCACCAATCCCGTGCCCTTCATTGCCGTGGATCCGGAAATGATTGGCCGCAAGCTGCGCACCGGCGGACGTCTGGCGGATATCGCGCCCACCATGCTGGAAAGCATGGGCATGGCGATCCCTGCCGAAATGACCGGCAAGAGCCTGATGGAAAAGTAAGAAGAATTGTAAGGAAAAGGAGCGCTCCCCGGCGAGGGGAGCGCTCCTTTTGCACATCTTTCCTTTACTCTTCTGTGGACAGATTCTCCGTGGCAAACAGGTGGATGGCAGACAGCACCTGCTCTTCGGTGGCGTCCTCGGCAATCGCGCCTACATTCCAGTAGGCGTAGCTGCCTTCGAACCAGCTTTGCAGGTCGTTGAGATCCTCGGCATAGCGGAATTCCAGATGCCAGGTGTCGGCCATGGTGTCGGGAGAGAAGGCAAAGTAGGTGAACTGCCCCGCGTCGGCGTCAGCCGTCTGATAGAACAGGAAGCCGTTTTCGTTTTCTACGTCCATGGGAACGTATTCATGACGGAAAATTTCGCTGCCGTCCGCGTCCACGCCGGAAATGACGCTGCCCTCGACGGTCATCTTCGCCACGCCGCCCAGATAGGAACAGTTGAAGCGCATGCTTTCGGGATTGGCTGCGTAAGCGTCGATGGCCTCCTGCCCGTACAGGTCGCCGGTGCACATAGACAGCAGAGCGGCAACGGTGTCCTCGGCGGCTTCTTCGCCCACCAGAGGAGCGACCGCGTTCAGCCATGCATCGTGATACTGTTCTTCCGACAGGACAGGGAACAGCTCCACAAAGGTGCCCTGAATCCGGCTGAGAAAATCGGCGTCCTCGGCCAGCGCGGCGGCGCTGAAGCTGAACAGACAGACCAGACAAAGCAGCAGAGAAAGCCATTTTTTCATGATGGAAAACCTCCTTCAATATGGTTAGTTTTATTTAACCGAAGGAAGCATACCATATTGAACAGAGAAAAACTATTCCGTTTTGGTCTGAATATCCCATTTTGGTTCTTTTCCTGCGGCGGAACGGTAGAGGCTGGGAGATACGCCGTACCGGCTTTTGAACGCGGCGGAAAACTTGCTGGCGCTGTCGTAGCCCGCGTCCATGGCGATCTCCACGATGCGCTTCCGGCTGTTCAAAAGCTCCACCGCCGCCTGTTCCAACCGGTATTCCCGGATGTAGTGATAGACCGGCATGCCGTAGATTTGCCGGAACAGCCGCTGCAGATGGGAGACGGAAATCTGATGCTCCTCTGCCAGACGGGCCAGAGAAACATAATTGTTTCGGTCTGTCAGCAGATGATCCCGCAGGTGCTTGGCCAGACGGAGCTGCTCTGCCGAACAGTATTCCCGGGAAAGCTCGGCCCGGGGAATCCGTTCCAGCAGACTGAACAGCTCCAATATCTTTAAGGTCAGCGTTCTTCGGTCAAAATAGGGCAGGTTTTCAAACAGCTCCCGGAAGACATGCTCGCAGCGGGGCCCGGCGATCGCCGCGGCATACCAGCCGGAGCCCAGCAGGTTTTGCCGCAGAAGAGCAAAATCATAGGCCAGCGGAGCCACATTCCGGCGCATCCAGCCTTCTGCTGCGGCACAGTCCACATCGATGCAGAGGCCCTCGTAGTTTCCCAGCGGAAAATCGGGCTGCGATTGCAGCCCGTGAATGCCGTCAAAGGTGCTGACCGCCATGTCGCCTGGCTTGAGTACCGCCAGATCCCGGGCGGAAAAACGGCTTTCAAAGCGCCCGTTCACGCAGAAATTGATCTCAAGGCCGTTCCGTTGGGGACGTTCTTCCAGAAAGCCATGGGTTTCCAGCTGCAAAAGCAGGGCCTTTACGCCGTCGAACAGCGGATAAACCCGTATGCTTCCCTGACCGTCGGTACAGGGGTGGGCGCCTTGCTCGACCCCGCTGAAGCCGTCTAGGATATGGATCACGCTCATCTGGTTTCCTCCTATGCGTTCCATGGGCATTGGCTCAAAAGCGTTTTTTCAGAGCAAAACGAGGGCCTTCCGCGCCCTGTATGCCCATTGGGAGAAAGCCGTTCTTTTGGAGGACGTGCTGGGAAGCGGCGTTGCCGGGTTCCGTTTCAGCCTCGACGGCTTGAACGCCGGGCTGCGACAGCGCCCATTGGCACAGCGCCCGGACGGCTTCCGTGGCGAAGCCGCGTCCCCGGAAGGGCCTCTCCAGCCCGTAACCGATCTCGGGCCGTCCGTTGGCAGGAAGCCCCTTGAAACAGGCGTCCCCGATGCTCTCGCCTGTGGCGCGCAGGGCAAGCCTCCACGGCCAATACCAGAGCCGCTGCTCCGGAAAGCGCAGTCCTCCTTCCAGCATTTCCCGGTACGCCTGACTGAGTTCCGGGTCGGTCAGGCGGCACTGCTCCATCAGAGACTCCGTTTCCGTGCGGGTCATAGGGGTGAGGGTCAAACGGGGAGTGAACAGAAAATCCGGGCCGCTGTCCAGCAGCGAGACAAGCTGACGGGCGGTTTCCCCGACAGAAAGGCAGGATGCGTCGATCCGCGTGCTTTTCATGGAAGGATGCGCGTATAAGGGCAGCCGCGCCGCGCTGCGCTCGATAACATCCGGCTCCCGAAGGCCCGCGTCCACATCCCGCCGGAGCCGCCGTCGAAGCGCGTCCTCCGTCAGCGTCAGGGTAAAAAGCCGGAAGGACGCGGCGTCCGGTTTCAGGCCGGAAAGAACCTCGTCCACAATGGCACGTTCCTGCATCACCCAGCCAAAGAGAATGTTTTCCGGCTGAGAGCATTGCAGAAACCGGTTCAGCAGCGTCTGAATGTTGTCCATGACCATGCGTCTGGTTTCATCCGTCACGGAAAAGGGCTCCATATCCCAGCACCAGTCGCCGTCCAGAAAAACGGAGGGAGCCAGCAGCTTTTTCAGCTCCCGGCAAAGGGTCGTTTTTCCCGCGCCCATGGTTCCGTTGACAAAAATCAGGTTTTTCATCGGGCACCCTCCAAATGCAGAAGCCATTCCTTTCGCGCCAGACCTCCGGCATAGCCGGTCAGGCTGCCGTCGCTCCCGACGACCCGATGGCAGGGGATCAGGATGGAAATCGGGTTATGGCCCACCGCGCCGCCTACCGCCTGGGCGCTGCGAACGTTCAGCCGCCGGGCGATCTCGCCGTAGGTCATGGTCTGGCCCCGGGGAATAGTCAGCAGCACGTTCCACACCGCCTGACGGAAGGAACTGCCCTGCGGGTGCAGGGACGGCAGAAAGTCCGGCTCTTTGCCGCTGAAATAAAGACTCAGCCAGTGTTTGGCTTCTGTCAGAACAGGCGTCTCGTTTTCGAAAAAATCGCCGTCTGAAAAAGACGGAAAATACTTCTGCCCGACGAACCACAAGCCGGTCAGGCCGGTTTGATCCGCCGCCAGCAGAAGAGAGCCCAGAGGAGATTCATAGCGGGTTAGGTTCATCCTGCGTTCCGCTTCCTTTCCTGAAAAACAAAGTGGGGGAAAGGCCGTTTCTGTTATATCAGCCGCCGGGATGCTCTGTCAAGCGAACGGGAAAGAAGCGTTGACAAACCGTTTTGAGGCGAACTATAATCAGGAAACGTCACACGCGATGCTGATCGTAAATGGGAGGGGGAAGAAAACCATGGGCGGGGACGGAATCCTTTCCGCAAGCTGGAATCCGTGGCATGGCTGTACCAAGCTGAGCCCGGGCTGCCGCTACTGCTATGTATACCGGCAGGACGCCATGTACGGCGCGGAAACGGCCTCTTCTCTGTGCCGGCGGACGGGAAATTTTGACCTTCCCGCGCGAAAAAAGCGGGATGGAAGCTGGAAGATCCCGCCGGGCAGCATGGTTTATACCTGCTTTACCTCCGATTTTCTGCTGCGGGATGCGGACGAATGGCGGCCGGAATGCTGGCGGATGATCCGGCAGCGGGAGGACTGCCGGTTTCTGTTTTTTACCAAGCGGATTGACCGGCTGGAAAGCTGTCTGCCGCCCGATTGGGGCGAGGGCTACGATAACGTAGTGATCGGCTGCACGGTGGAAAATCAGGACCGGGCGGCTGCGCGTCTGCCCATTTTCCGCTCGCTGCCCATTCGTCACCGGATGATCGTGGCCGCGCCGCTGCTGGAAGGACTGGAGCTTTCCCCGTGGTTGGATGACGCCATTGACGAAGTATCCGCAGGCGGGGAATCCGGCGTGGAAGCGCGCGTCTGCCGGTATGAATGGATTCTGTCGCTGCGCCGCCAGTGCATGGAGAAAAACGTTCCTTTCTGCTTTCATCAGACGGGAGCGCATTTTATCAAGGAGGGAAAGCTGTATCGCATTCCCCGCTCCCGGCAGCGGGAGCAGGCCCGGAAAGCGGGCATTGACTTCCGAATGGGGTTGGGGGAGATGCCGGAGGGCGTGTGAACGGCCCGCTGCAATCAAGAAAGGTCAGAACGCTCCTTCCGGCAGCTCACCGCCGTTTCGAAGGATGGCGCGCCATACGTCCAGCACATGGCTGCATTTGCGGATGCCCGGCTTCCAAAGGCCTGCATCCGCGCTTTCCATCAGGAAGGGATGGCCGACCTCGCAGAGCATGCTTTCGTCGTTGTAGTTGTCGCCGAAGGCGGCGGCTTCCGCCGGGGCGATGTTCAGCCTGCGCATCAGATCCTTCAGCCCCATGCCCTTGTTGGAAAGGTTGAAATCGCACCATTCCATGCCGGAGCGAGCCACGTTCACCGCCGCGCCCCATTTCTGCTGAAGCCTGTCCATAAAGGGCTCGATGGTGCCGGGATGATAGGCCGCCAGCTTGATGAAATCATCGTCGATCTGAGAAAAATCGTCCACGATGGTCATGGTGTTGCGCAGGCCGTACACCATTTCATCGCAGAAGGAGCGGTCGCCTGCCCAGGTGTAGCAGCAGCGCACGCCGCTCAAAAGAACGCTCAGCCCAAGCCCCTGCAGGGTCTGAATAATGCTGAGCACGGCGGTGCGATCCATGGGGTGGACGCTGACGATTTCCCGGCCCAGCGCATTCAGGCCGCCGTTTTCGCAGACAAAGCCCATTTCTCCGGCGATGGGCTGAAATTTCCGTCGCAGATTGTCGTACTGCCGTCCGCTGGACGCCACCAGCAGGATTCCCGTTTGTTTCAGCTCGTCCGCCACCTCATAAAAGCCTTCCGGCAGCGCACCGCCTTTTTCCAGCAGCGTCCCGTCCAAATCCGTTGCGATCAGTCGAATCATAGCAGCCTCCCGTATCTTTTGCATATTCAAGCCACAGGATTATACCAGAAATGAAGCCGTTTGTAACCCCTTTTGAAAAGCGCTTGTTCTTTCGCTGCACTTTGCTTGCAAAGCGCCGGAAGTCCTTTTACAATACTGAAGGAAGAAAAAGCCCGATTTGGGCGCTGGCTGGAAAAAGGTTTGGAAGGAAGGATATTTTCAATGGCGAAAATTGCGATGAAAACGCCGCTGGTGGAGATGGACGGCGATGAAATGACCCGGATCCTCTGGCAGATGATTAAGGATAAGCTGATTTTGCCCTATGTAGACTTGAAAACAGCGTACTACGATCTGGGCCTGAAGCACCGGGACGAAACCGACGATCAGGTGACGGCGGACAGCGCCAACGCGGCCCTGCGGCTGGGCGTAGCGGTCAAGTGCGCCACCATCACGCCCAACGCCCAGCGGGTGGAGGAATACGGGCTGAAAAAAATGTGGAAGAGCCCCAACGGCACCATTCGCGCCATGATGGACGGCACGGTGTTCCGCACCCCGATTCTGGTGCCGGGCATCTCTCCCTGCGTCCGCAACTGGAAAAAGCCCATCACCATCGCCCGTCATGCCTATGGCGACGTGTACAAGAACACGGAAATCCGCGTCCCCGGCCCGGGCAAGGCCGAGCTTTGCTTCACGGATGAGGAAGGCCGCGAGACCCGGGAAACCATCACGGATTTTGGCGGCAGCGGCATTATTCAGGGCATCCACAACACGGATAAGAGCATCCTTTCGTTTGCGCACAGCTGCTTCCGCCGGGCGCTGGATATGAAGCAGGATCTCTGGTTCTCCGCCAAGGATACCATTTCCAAGACCTATGACCATCGCTTTAAGGATATTTTCGCCGAGGTATACGAGGCGGATTACAAGCGCGCCTTTGAGGAAGCGGGCATCACCTACTTCTATACGCTGATCGACGACGCGGTGGCGCGGGTCATCCGCAGCGAGGGCGGCTTCATCTGGGCGCTGAAGAACTACGACGGCGACGTGATGAGCGATATGCTGGCCACGGCCTTCGGCAGTCTGGCCATGATGACCAGCGTACTGGTAGCGCCCACCGGCCAGTATGAGTACGAAGCGGCTCACGGCACGGTCACGCGGCACTACTACCGTTATCTGAAGGGCGAGGACACCAGCACCAACCCGGTAGCGACCATCTTCGCGTGGACGGGCGCGCTGCGCAAGCGGGGCGAGCTGGACGGAACCGACGACCTATGCGCCTTTGCCGACCGGCTGGAAAAGGCCACGCTGGATACCATCGCAGGCGGTCAGATGACCGGCGACTTGGCGAGACTGTTCGAGGGCGAGGCGCAAACCCTGACCAGCGCCCAGTTCATGGACGCGATTGCAGCGAGAATGTAAGAAGCATATTAGATGAAAAGGCCCGCTCCAGCAAGGAAGCGGGCCTTTGGCATTCTATCTCAAGCTTATTCTTTGACCGTCAGCACACTGACGCCATCCGGAATGACCACCACACGGGCGTGGTTGCCTTTGAGCCGGTAGGCGATCTCCAGCGCCTCGTCCGGGGTGGAGGCGGGGATCATGTTGGCCCGACGCACCTCGTCGTGGTCGAGGAAGGTCGTGACCAGAATCACCTGATGCTTGCGCAGCACGCGCACGCACACCTGCGCGCACCACTGCTCGGGGATAGTCTTCTGCGGCGGAATCTCGGACAGGTAACGGTCGATCTCATCGGGCGTGCCCCGCTGGAGAATCTCTCCGAAATGCGCGCCGCCCATGCCGTCGCAGCAGCTGCAGCACATGATGATCACGCCGTCCTCGCCCGCGCAGGCTTCCGCCGTGGCCATGGCCTTGGGGCTCTGGTACAGGTTCTGATCCAGCGGATAGCCGCCGTTGCTGGTGACGACGATATCCCCCGTGACCACGGGGCACTGGGACCACTGGCGGATGAACGCCACTCCGGCCTCGTGCGCCTTTTCCAGATCGCCCGCCCACGCCGCGACAATCTTCTTTTCGCCGTCCAGCGCCACATTGAAAATAAACTGCACGTTCACGGCTTTGGCGGCGCAGAGCATATCCGCGTGGATGGGATTGTCCTTCAGCATGCCCGAATTGGAGCGGGGATGGGAAACGGCCTTGTAGCTGTGGTTCTCGTTGACCGTGCGCTCGGAGCACACGCCGGGCAGGATGCTCTTGCGTCCGCCGGAAAAGCCCGCGAAGAAATGCGGCTCCACAAAGCCCTCCGTCATCAGAAGATCGCACTGGGCGGCCAGCTTGTTCACCTGAAAAACCGCGCCGGAGGGCAGGGTGCAAAGCTCCACGAACTGCTCCGGGTCGAAGGCGTTGTTGATGGCGATTTTTTCGTGATCGACGATCTCGTCGCCGAACATGCGGCGCTGCTCCTCCTCCGTGGTGGGGCGGTGCAGGCCGGTGGCGATCAGGATGGTAATATCGGCCTGCGGATTGCCGGAGCGAATCTCCTTGAGCAGCAGGGGAAGGGTGATCTTGCTGGGCACGGCCCGGGTATGGTCGCTGGTGACGATGACGATTTTCTGCTTGTCCCTCGCCAGCTCCCGCAGACGGGGCGAGCCGACGGGATGCTCCAAAGCGTCCAGCACCAGCTGCTCCTGTGTTTTTTCGGCGTGAAAGCCGTGCATCTTCGCCGTCAGCACGGCCTTGAGATTTTCTTCGTTCACGTGCAGGTTCAGCGTGGAGGTATAGTAGGGGATGGGAATGGTTCTGCGCATGGGGATGGCCTCCTGTGTAGGGAATTTTGCCGGGGATGTCTCCTTCTGTCATGGGCATGATACCGCAGGGGAAAAGCGGTTGTCAATAGCGGATGCGGTCAACGAGCGAAAGAAGCGCTATATAATAGGAAGAAACAGCTTCGAAAAAGCGAAAAAAGCCCGAAAAATAACGCTGGAACAGCATTTTGAAATTTGTCAAGAGGGGCGTTTTTGAAACTATGCGTGCCCGCGCATAGTTTTTGGAAGGCGTAAACGCATGAAAATAAGCGCGTTCAGAGAGGGAAAGAAAGAGAGCAAAACGTTTGCACAGCTTGAAAATCAAGGGATTCCCTGCCGGAAAGGGAAGAAAATATTATGAGATTCATTATGAATAAACGGGGCATAAAAATGGATTTTCCGTCGAAAATGCGTGAAAAAAATAGCCGATTTGGGGGTGGAATCGGCTATTTTTTTGCAACAAATGCGGAAGGGGAGCCGCGTTTTATGGGATGGGCGCTGAAATAGGAACGTTGAAAGGGCGCTAAGAATCCGCTAAGAGGGCCGGTCTTTTCAGAGCGGGGAGCGTTAACATGATGTTAACAAGTCAGTTTTCCCGAAATCATAGTAGAAAATACACTAAAAATATTGGATTGGATGTAGACTTTTGGCTGCTCCTGTGGTATACTATGTTCGTCCAGTCAGGAGGCGTGTCGGAGCGCCTGTGAAACGGTAATCTGCGCAATGCCATTCCAGGCAAAATCCCACACATGCGGCAGCTCATCCTCACCGATTTGGGGGCGGGCTGATACGCTTTTGTTCCGAGACGTCACTGTGGGTCTTCGCATCTGCGTTCGCCCGAAAGGGAGGGACGCGGTCTGTCGGCTGTCTGTGTACCAGACGGGCAGCGGACGGGGTTCATCAGCGCCTGCGGAGGCTCACAGTCCACCCGAAATGCCAGAGGAGGAAGAGGTATGAAAATGAACAAACTGCTGGCCCTGATGTTGGTGCTCGCCCTTGCGCTGAGCACGTGCATCTTCGCCTACGCGGAAAATGCGTCCGCGATTCCGGAGATCCCGGCGGAGCTGATCCCTGAGATCCCCGCAGCCCACGTGGAGGAACCGGTGGTTCCGTCTGCGGAGCCCGTGCAGGCTCCCACGATTCCTGCGGTGCTGCCTGCGGTGGAAACCAGCCAGGAGTTTGTGCCCACCCTGTCCTCCAACTATGCTTATATCAGCGGCGGCACCCGTCTGTATCAGACCGCCGCGAAGGACAAGCTGCTGGGCGCCTTCACCGGGATGAACACCGTGCGGGTGATCTGGCAGAAGGATTATTATAATGAAGCGGGAGATATCGAGTACTCCCTCTATCAGGCGGTCTTCTATGCCAATGGCGAGCGGGTGGAGGGTTACTTCTACGCATCCGCGCTGGGCTTCATCACCCTGAAGGACGAGGCCGAGCTGCTGGACGGCTCCGACGAGCTGAAGATCCTGACGGCGAAATTCGAATTTGCCGAAGAGAAGGCGCCTGCGGCGGATACTCCCTGCCTCAACACCAACGCGGTGAACCTGCGCAAGGGCCCGGCCAAGAGCGAGCCCAAGGTGGACAAGCTGGCCGAGGGCACGCACGTGGACGTGATCGAGTCCGTGACCAACGATGCGGGCGAGGTCTGGCTGAAGGTGACGGCGGCTGGCAAGACCGGCTATGTGCTGGCCAGTCTGGTGGACGGCTACAGCGCCCCCAAGGCGGAAGAGCCGGAAGCCGAACCGGCGGCGGACGAAGAGCCGGTGGAAGAGATCGAACCCGTGAGCGAAGAGAGCGTCACGGAACGGACGATTCAGATTTCCTCCTCCTGCGATACGGAAACGCTGCAGCTGGGCAGCCGGATTACCCTGACCGCGAAGCTGGCGGGCTATGAGGGTGTGAACTACACCTGCTGCTGGCAGTACGCCACTGCCGACGCGGAGGGCAATATCGCCAGCGAATGGAAGGACGCTGAGAACGACAGCCTTTCCTACACCTATATCCTGAATGAAGATAATCTGCTGACCGCATGGAGAATGCGCGTTCTGGTAAACCCCTGAGTTTCAGAAATAGAAAAGAAAGCGCATCAGCAAACAGGAAGGAGATTCTAAACCATGAGACAAGGTTTGAATAAGCTCACGGCGATCCTGCTGGTTGCCCTCATGCTCCTTGCGGTTCTTCCCGTAACCGCATTGGGCACGGAGCAGTATTCCGATCCCGTAATGCCCGGTATTTCCCTGACCAGCATTCTGCCCGGCAAGACAAATGTGGTGACGTATGTTTTCTATAATGGTGAGAATGTAGCGGATACCCAGAGGGTTAAGGACGGCGAAACACTTGTTGAGCCGGAAGCACCCGACGCAGGAGAAGGAAAAGCCTTCAGCGGATGGTATACGGAAAGCGGAGAAAAGTTTACTGCGTTCGGCGCGCAGACGGTAACGGCTACAGCAACCGTCAACCTGTATGCCCGCTTTGTTGACGCTTACTACATCTACTTCCATACGCCGGACGGAAGCACCGTAAAGCATACGGAAGTGGTAACGGACCACGCAAGTCATGATTTCTCGGGTATCAGTTATGAAATCGCCGATGTGACAAAGGGCGTAATCGGCTGGGCAAGTACGCCTAATGGCATCGAAGATGTTAGTAAAAACATCAGCGTTCCTGAGGGTCAGACCAGCGTTTCCCTTTATGCTATTATTGGCGAAGGCTATTATGTGACCTTTGAAACTGGTGCCGGTACGGTTATCGCACCTCGATTTGTGAAAAACGGCGAGACACTTTCCTTGCCCACTGTTGCCA
>ERZ857827.2797-NODE-2797-length-11817-cov-2.679221_pt1 | contig 11817 bp, 11 predicted proteins | sample MGYA00519761_ERZ857827 | MGnify/ENA primary metagenome ERZ857827 (study PRJEB31778, sample SAMEA3449370) | human gut metagenome | biome: human gut; feature: human-associated habitat; material: faeces | place: United Kingdom | collected 2010/2012 ... | reverse complement strand
ACAGCAGCTGCAGATGCTTGTCAATGAATTTTCGAATAAAGCGCAGGGGTATCAGGTCACGCTTCGTTATGCAGTGTTCAAAAGTCTGTTAAAGATCAAGGATCGTGATTTGTTCCTCGCTGCCATGAAAGAAGGGGAGCCGTTGGCGCAAAGCAATATTGCAGAGGAAAAAAGCGTGGAGCTGAAAGTAAATCAGTCACGGGCAATGACGAATTATCTGACGCCGCTATCCTTGTTTCAGCAACATAAATGAAAAAAGGGTGAATCTCACTGTGATTGCAGTGACATTCGCCCTTTTGTTTATTTTATTTTTTTTGAAGTGCATCCTGCGCCTGCTGTGCCTGTCTGAGCATTTCCTTAAGCCTGTCGGCAGAAGGCTGTTCTTTGTTGACCTCCAGATAAAGCGCGATCAGTACGCCGGTATATTGTTTCCAGCTTTCCGCTGTATAGTCATCCTGTTTCTTTTGATTGCTTTCCTGAAAAAAGGAATACAGCTGATTAAGGTCATCGAAGTAGCGGTGTTCTTCTTCGATTTCATCCGCCAGTCGGGCGAGGGTCCAGTGCTGGTTGTGTTCGGTCCACATGGCCTTGCGCTGCATGGAAAGACCATGTGATCGAATTGCCTCCATGATCGCCGTGAATGTTTCGTCGTCGATATCTTTCATGACCATGATCGGATGCGGCAGCGGATACGGTTTTTGTTGAGCATCCTTTTGTTCGAACAGTTCTTTGACCGTGGCAAGTGTCTGTGTATCCTCGATGATGCGTACAGATTGTCCGAGTGTATGAAAGAGCTGTTCGAAAGCATGACGATGCGGGTCGTTGTTTCCAAGATATAAAAGAATCATGATCGTCACCTCAGATTTTGTTTAATAAACGGGTGTTGGCCTTTTTAACGGTCTGACAGAGGAAGATCGTCAAAATGATCTGGACGAACAAAATGCCGACGGCAATCCAGACGACATGGCTCCATCCGACATACAGCAGTCCGAAGAGGACAGCTGCGAGCATGAAAGACATCAGCATGCTGATAAACCCGTTCATATTTTGTTTGACAGCGGCGGTTTCCTGTTCCCAGACCAGTTTCGGACGCAGCATGTCGATCAGGATGCTGAACAGATTGATCATCACGATGCTGATGAAAGAACCGATCACAAAAATAACATCAAGATAAATCGGATATTCGATGACAATATGAGCCGGGATGATCAGCATCCAGGTGCCAATGGCGGAAAGAATGATTCCGCAGGCAGTCTTGGCCGCGATCTGTGTTGTCAGCGGAACAGGGATATATTTCATGAAGCTGGCATTGCTTCCTTCACGGGAGATGGCAGTGGCACTGATCATGTTGATGCCGCCCATAAAGCTTCCGGCAAGGAAGCTGACGATAAGGACATAAGCCCAAAGATTGGGAATCGAGGAAATCAGCTGAGGAGTTAAAAACGCAGAAAGGTCAACTCCGTCCAGCGAAGTGATGACGGCGACGATCAGGATGATCGGCATTATAAATGCCGATAAGACGCAGTTGGTAAAGTAAACCGGCGTGCGGAACAAAAGCTTAAACTCTTTGCCGAGATATGAACGAAATGCGGAATGGCGTGTGCTTGCATGGAGAAGCTTGGCATCAAAGCGACGGCGGGAACGCGATGTCTCGCTGCTGCCGATGGCGCCTTTGACATACAGCAGCTTGCCGCATAACAGAAATACGATCAGAGAAGCGGCTGTGATGGCCAGAAAGATCAATAGCTGAAGCAGATCACCGTAGAAGCATGCCATGGCCGCGAAAGGGATGGAAGGAAAGATGATGGTAGAAATACGCATAAGAGAATTGTTCCCTTCCAGAAGGGCCATCAAAAGGCCGTTGATATCATCGTTTTGCAGGGTCTGCATCCAAAAGGACAATCCGAGCGCGAAAACAACGACTACTACGCCGCCGATCAGATTGAAACGGTCACGATTGTTGAAAAATGGAACGAACCGCATGACGATCATGGTCAGGATGCTGCTGATGACCAGCGGATAGATCGGCACCGTAAAGAAGATGACGATGAAGCAGAGCAGGGAAACGATCGAAAAGCCCAGTTTCATGACAAAGGAAATGTACATGGGGATCAGGACCGCTGCCGCGAACATATATTCGAAAATGACGCAGACAGCCAGCTTGGATCCCAGGATGATTTCCGGTCGTATCGGAAGAACCAGCAAATGATCGATATCCTTGCTGAAATAATAAATGCTCGGAATGGCAAAGACAGAAAACAGAAAGATGACGAAACATGTGATCATAAAACCGATGTTCATCAGATAACCGCTCTGATCGATTGCCTGCAGATAATCAAAGCCGTAGTAGAATGCCGCCCACAGCATTCCCAGTGTCGGCAGGAAACAGACAAAGAGGAAAACATACAGAAGGATCTTTTTCCACTGTTTCGTTGTTCCGTCGGTTGCGGAAATCGCACCGCTTTTCAGCTGTACCTGCAGTAAAGTCAGAAATTTACGCATGCTCGGTTACCTCAAGGAACAGCTCTTCCAGACTTTGTTCGCCATGCTGGGCGCGAAGTTCTTCCAGCGTGCCGTAATAGATCATTTTTCCATGGGCGATGATCGCAATTTTATCACACAGTTTTTCGGCAACTTCCAACACGTGGGTAGAGAAAAAGACGGTCTTGCCTTTGTTTGCATGTTCACGCATCATTTGTTTCAGATGAAAGCTGGACTGCGGATCCAGGCCTGTCATCGGTTCATCGAGGATCCATACTTCCGGGTCATTGATCAGGGCTCCCATGATGATGATCTTCTGACGCATACCGTGAGAATAAGAAAGGATCTTATCGTTGAGCACATCCTTTATTTCGAATATCTCGGCCATTGTTTCAATGCGCTGCTGTCGCTGCTGTGCATCTACATCATAGATATCACCCATGAAATTCAGGTATTCGATTCCTTTTAAGCGCAGAAACATATCCGGATTGTCCGGTACCAAGCCAAACTGACGTTTTGCTTCCAGCGGTTCTTTCTGGATGCTTTTGCCGTTGATCAGAATATCGCCTTCATCCGGATTCAGAACCCCGGTCATCATTTTGATCGTGGTTGTTTTTCCGGCACCGTTTGGGCCGATAAAACCGATGATCTCGCCGGTGGAAATTGTGAGATCCAGATCATCGACTGCTTTTTTAGACCCGAAGGTCTTTGTTACATGTTTGATTTCAATCATAATTGTTTCTCCTTTGAAATAATTTATCATAAATGCCACAGGCATGCATGATCAAGATTTGTTGTGAAACAGATGTGTTGTAAATAAAAAGGAAGCAAGCATCGGAATAAAAAACAAAGCGGAAAACAGCAGCAGAAAGATATACATCCGCAGCGGATCACCAAGAAATGAGCAGGGAATCATCAGCAGGCCGCAGGTAAACCAGCATCGTCCCGCGACCCTGTGTGTTTTATTCCATGTTTCCTCGCTTCGCAAAGCCCACGGCGTTCGTATGCCGATAAAAAAATTACGGCGAAGCAGGGGCATATAGTTTCCCATGCTGGCAAATACGATGCCCAGCAGTATCAGGATAAACGTATCCATGCAGAATGAGAAATGCGTCATAGCATTGATGATGATAGCCGCAAAGACGGCAAGCATAAAAATGTCGAACAGAATAATGTAAAATTCATAAACAGAAGCGAAGCGCCGGTAGTTGCTGCCAAGGGGATCCACGCGAGGAAGCAGCAAAGCTGCTGCATGGAAGAAGACAGGAACGCCGATCATGAATAAAATAAATTCATTTTTTTCCTGCCATCTGTCCGCTATTCCGTTAAAACCCCAATGGATCGGAAAATGGGCGGGAATCTGTTCATAGAACAGTGCTGCCGGAAGGGCTGTCAGAATCAGCGTCAGCAGCGCCGCAGACAGTATTCTGCGATTCATTTTGAAAACCTCCTGAAGAGAATGAGGAAATCCATCCGATAAGCTCATCGAGAACAGTCATGTTAAGCTCATAATAAATGTATTTTCCTTCTCTTTCGTCTGTCAGTAATTGAGCATCTTTCAAGACAGAAAGATGATGGGAGATCGTTGCATTGGAACATTTGAAATGTTCGGCGATTTCTCCGGCGCTTTTGCGCCCTTCGCGAAGTAGATCCATGATTTCCTTGCGGGTGGGATCTGATAGAGCCTTAAATGTCTTTTGTATCATAAAATGCCTCCCTTCATTTTGAAATCTGTCTAAATGAAGCATAGCATGTTCCGAATAAAAGTCAATAGGGGAGAATCAAAAAGAGGCTTGCGGTGACAGGTTCTTTGATTAATATCATAAGAAAAAGAATGGGAACTGTCATATGCTGCATGATGAAATAAAATATCATGTATTTAAGCTTTAAAAAAAGCCGGCTTTATTGCCGGTTTTTTAGAATAATATCAATGTAAAACAAGTTGTGGATCACATGAAGCATTTCATGTGGTAGTAGGGATGGGAAACCAGAAGGTAATCGATCATCGATTACCTTTTATGATTCATGGCGTATAGACATATGCCCGCAGCAACAGCTACATTGAGGGATTCGAACTGTTCCATTTCGATAAACACGGTTTCATCGCTTTCTGCCAATACTTCATCGCAAACGCCTTGTCCTTCGTTGCCGAAGATGATCGCAAATTTCTCCTGGGCAGGAAGAGAGGACAGCGGAATACTGTCTTTGTGCAGTGCAGTGGCATAGACCGGAATATTTTTGGATTTTAGTTCATGAATATATTCCTGGAGCGGGCAAACCATGGTTTTCAAATGAAAGAGCGCACCTTGTGTAGAACGGATGACTTTCTCGTTATAAATGTCTGCACATCCGGGAGACAGTATTATATTGTCATATCCAAAAGCATAGGCGCTGCGGAGAATAGTTCCGATATTACCGGGATCCTGGACCCGATCCAGCAAGACAAAACGATTTCCTTTCATTGTGGATCGGTCAGGAAAATGACACAGTGCCATGATGGAACTGCCGGACACGGTGGCAGATAGTTTGTCTAAAATTGCTTTGGTCACAATGTAATGCTCATAAGAAGGGAACATATGTTTTTTCTCTTCCAGAGCAATGATGCATTCGATGAGACCGGCTTTCTCTGCTTCTTCGATCAGATGTTCACCTTCAACCAAAAACAGATGATACTGATCCCTGTATTTTTTTTGTTTCAGTTTTGCCCATTGTTTTACATGTGTATTTTGAAGTGAATTAATTTCCATTGTAGTTCCTCTTTCTTTTTGCCATTAACAGTATAGGTCATTTTGTTGCGGAAAAGCAACTGCCCGAAACTTTTCGCCTGTAAAAGGCAAAGTTCGGATCAGTTTCCTTCTTCTTTCGTTATGTTGATGGCACTGCGGATGCGGTGTAGGGACTGGACCGCATTTTTCTCATCTTGAAACATCGTGATCGTGAATAGGGAATCGACGATAGCAAGCTGAGAAATACGGCTGGAAAGCGATTCGGATCGATATCCTGTTTCCTCTGAGACTGAAACAAATACAACGTCAGCAAATTTGGCAAGACTGCTCAACGGATAACTAGTGATGACAATGATCCGGGCATTATTCTTTTTTGCTGTTTCTGCTATCTGCAAAGCTTCTTTCGTCAATCCGGTGTGAGTGATGATCACAGCACAATCATTTTCATCGAGAAGTGATGCCTGCATGAGCTGAATATGATAATCCGTAGCATACTGGCAGTGCAGCGGTGAACGCAGGAATTTGTGATAGGCATCGTAAGCAACCACATTGGATCCTCCTACGCCAAAGAAAGTAAGCATCTTGGATGCAAGGATAATGTCGACAGCTTTCTTCAGCTTTTCTTCTTCTAATAAGGAGCATGTATTTTGCAGGGATAAGATGCTTGAATCGAATACCTTGCGGGACATATTGAGACATGTGTCACCTTGCTTGATGTTTTCGTGAATAGAAATTTCAGGATCGAACTCTTCGGTCAATAAATCATTGCGAAAATCACGAAAACCTTTATATCCAAGCTTTCTGGTGAATTGGAAGACGGTCGAATCGGCAAAACCAAGGGAAGTGGCAATCTCACTGATGGTCATGCGCGAAACACTTTTCGGATCGTTCAATATAAAATCGGCTATGGCGGCTTCTTTTTTGCTGAGATCACGATAAAGAGATTTGATTTTTAATTTTATAGATTGTTTATGCATAAAACAGTGACCGACAACAGTCACGCGCCTCCTTTCTTCTGATCATCGTCATGATTTCAGAATCGAAAAAAATTTTTTTATCCCTTTATAATAATACCATATTTTTCCTTGAATGTGAATGTAGAGAAGATGTCGTTTATTTGCTATATTTGTTTTAATTATAAACGATTTTTAAATTTTCGCTAAATAAAAAAATATTTTATTTTAATTATTTACAAAAAAATATTTTTGTTGTATATTGGGAATGTAAATGAAATGGAGGCGCTTACACAATGATTGGATTAGTAGGCCTTGGCAAGATGGGAATGAACCTTGCCTTAAATTTAAAGGATCATGATATTGAAGTAATCGGATGCGATTCGAGTGAAGATGTAAGAGAAAAAATGGATAATGCAGGTATTCGTACTGTATCGACCATGAAAGAACTGATTAACGGACTGCAGAAGCCGCGTGTGGTATGGCTGATGGTTCCTGCCGGTGAAGCAACGGAAAGCTGCGTACAGTCAGCGGCTGAATTCCTCGATGCAGGAGATATCGTTATAGACGCCGGTAATTCGAATTATAAGGATTCTGTTCGCAGGGCCGCGATGTTTGAAAAGCGTCGGATACGTTTTCTGGATGTAGGAACTTCCGGTGGGGTATCCGGGGCAAGACATGGAGCCTGTTTGATGATCGGCGGAGATAGGAGCGCTTATGAATTATTGAAGGATATCTTTGAGGCAATTTCCGTGGATGGCGGCTGTATGTATACAGGCAAGGCAGGAAGCGGGCATTTTATGAAGATGGTCCATAACGGAATTGAATATGGCATGATGCAGGCCATCGGAGAAGGTCTTCATGTGATGGAAAAAAGTGAATTTGATTATGATCTGGCAGAGGTTGCGAATAACTGGAATCACGGGTCGGTGATTCGCGGCTGGCTGATGGAAATAGCCTGCAGTCAACTGAAGCAACATCCGGATCTTGAGGACATCAAAGGAATCGTAGATGCCAGCGGAGAAGCAAAGTGGACGGTTGAGACCGCCTTGCAGCTGGAAGTTCCGGTTCCGGTCATTGCATTGTCATTAATGGCTCGAAATGCTTCGAAAGATAAAGACAGTTTTGCATGTAAAGTGGTAGCAATGTTGAGAAATGGATTCGGAGGACATACTTATCTTTCAACAAGGAAGGAGGAAAACTAATGAAAAAAATGTTGATGCTGTGTACTCATGGAAGATTTGGAGAGGAACTGATCCGATCAGCAGAAATGATTACAGGTCCTCTGAAAAATGTTCAGGCGTTTTCACTGATGCCTGGCATGGATCCATTTGATTATGCGCATATGTTGGAAAAATGGATAGACAAACATCCGGATGCGCAGTTTTTATGTCTGGCAGATCTGTTTGGCGGAACACCTTCAAATATGCTGGCTTCACTGATTCGAAAAAAGCATATTGAAGTAGTTACAGGGCTGAACCTCGCAATGCTCATTGAATGCTGCTCACAGCTGGAGGTTCTGGAGATGCCGCAATTGAAAGAATGTGCTTTGACTTCTTTGAGAAACAGCGGATTTGACGTCAATGTGCAGTATGCAGAAATTTTAAAAGAGAAAGAAGGGTAAAAATGGCTCAGATTAAATTAGTGCGAATTGATTTTCGATTGATTCATGGACAAGTTATTACAAAATGGTTTGGTTCAACTATGTCAAATGAAATCGTAATTATTGATGATCTGCTTTCCAAAGATGCATTTATGGCCAGTGTTTATGAAATGTCGGCTCCTCCGGGAGCAAAAGTAACCGTTTGCTCGGTCGATGAAGCGGTGGAACGGTGGAAAAAAGATGAAATGGGTTCAGGAAAGCTGCTTGTTTTATTCAAAAATGTAAATCAGACCTATCAGGCATGGAAAAAAGGGTTCCCGCTTACAGAAGTGCAGATTGGGGGATTAGGAAGTGCTCCGGGAAGAAAGGTCGTATTTGGTCCAATTACTTTGGATGATGCCGACGCCGGACAATTGAAGGAAATGAGCGATGCGGGTATTTACGTATACCTTCATCAGGTTCCTGAGGAAGGGAAAATGGATTTTTCCAAAGTATTAGAGAAAAATTTATTCAATGTTTGACAGATTAGAAAAAAGAAAAGGAGGAAATTACAATTATGGATGTATTATTAGCAATCATCTGCGGGATTTTGTATTTTTTGGCTAAAAGCAAAATTGGTTATACACTTACGACAGCATTAGGTTCGGGCATTTTCATTGGTTTTATCCTTGGCCTTTATTTCAATGATTTGGCCAGCGGTCTGATCATCGGTGCTTCTATTCAGTTGATTTATCTTGGTGTCATTCATACAGGAGGTAATGAACCTTCCGATGGCGAATTGGCATCGATCATTGCAATTCCGATTGCTTTGCAGACTGGTCTGGATGCAAGCGCGGCTGTGGCACTTGCGGTTCCTTTCGGCGTTTTGGGTATTTTTTTGGATCAGATCCGTCGTACATCCAATTCAATCTGGGTGCGAAAGGCTGATCGTTATGCTGCAGAAGGCAATGAGAAGGGGATAGCCAGATGTGCATTCCTGTATCCTGCTGTATTCGCTTTTATCCTTCGTTTTGTCCCTGTATTTATCATTACATTATTTGGATCAAGCGCAGTTGCCGCATTGATGGATGTTCTTCCTCAGTGGGTCATCAACGGATTCTCTGTTGCAGGAGGCATCCTGCCGGCAATGGGCTTTGCCATCATCATTATTACGATTGGAAAACCAAAGCTGTTGCCGTATTTCTTTATCGGATTCTTTGCAGTCGCTTATCTCGGTATCAATACAATGGCGGCAGCTGCATTTGGAACATGCATCGCACTGCTGGTAATCTTTAATGAACGCAGCAAAACGAAGGAGGAAGCATAGTTATGTCAGAAGCAGAAAAAAAAGAAGTTAAGCTGACAACGAAGGACTTAAGAACGGTATATAATACATGGTATTTTTCTACAGAGCTAAGCAATTCATATGATCGTCTGCAGGGTCTTGCATTCTGCAATGCCTTAAAAAAAGCATTGCGTAAAATCTATGCGGATGATGATGCGGCATATAAGGATGCTCTTGTACGGCATATGGAATTCTATAATTCGGAAGGAACCGTCGGCTGCATGATTCACGGCATTGTTTTATCAATGGAAGAACAGAATGCAAACGGAATCCCGGTTCCGGGAGAAGTCATTACCGGTATTAAGACCGGATTGATGGGTCCGATTGCCGGTATTGGTGATACGATCATCTGGGGTACTTTAAAAGCAATCATTCTGGGGATTTTTGTATATGTGATCGGTATGGTCATGTATGTCACCAGCCGGAAAAACTATATGCCGGGTCAGGAATTTGGTACCGCTGTTTTTGCAGATCCGAAAAAGGTGGCAAAGCAGTTTGCGGATAAAGATGAACACAATAACCTGATCTTATCCCAGAATGTCAGGCTGTCCATGAATACCAGAAAGACTAGGAGAAACCTAAATGTCCTGGTAATCGGAGGAAGCGGCGCTGGAAAAACCTTGTTCATGGTGAAACCCAATCTCCTTCAGTTAAGCAGGGCTTCCCAGATCATTACAGATCCCAAAGGGGAGATTTTAAGATGCTGCGGAGGTATGCTGAAAGCGCATGGATACCGGATACGGGTGCTGAACCTGGTGGAAATGGAGCAGTCTAACGGATATAATCCATTCCGCTATATCCGCTCTGAAACAGATATTGTAAAACTGGTTACTAACTTGATCAATAATACCACACCGAAAAACGCACAGCCCAGTGATCCATTCTGGGAGAAAGCCGAGTCTTTGTACTTGCAGGCTATTTTTCTTTATGTGTGGCAGGAGTGTGAAATGGAGAAAAGGAATTTCCGTATGGTTTTGCAGCTTTTGAATGAGGCGGAAGTCCATGCAGACGGTTCCCCTTCTGATTTAGACCGGCGTTTCCGCAGACTGGAGAGAAAAAAGGGAAGCAACCACCCTGCTTTAATCCAGTATAATAAAGTGGTACGGGGTGCAGGAGATACGGTAAGGAGTATCATCATTTCCGCAAATGCAAGGCTGGGATTGTTACAGAACCCACAAATTTTGCGGATTCTGGATCATGATGAAATGGAGATTGAGGAGATTGGGATTGGTGTTGATGGGGACAGAAACCGGAAGACCGCACTTTTTTGTGTGACGCCGGATTCGGATAAGAGTTATGCCTTTTTAATTGGTATGCTTTATTCCCAGATTTTCCAGGAATTGTATTACCAGGCAGACTTCCATTACAATGGAAAACTTCCCATTAACGTGAATTTTATGCTGGACGAATTTGCCAACGTGCCATTGCCAGATGACTACTGCAGCCTACTTAGTACCATGCGTTCCAGAAATATTTCCTGTACCATTTTTATCCAAAACCTTGCCCAGATCAAGGCTTTGTTTGAGAAAACCTGGGAAACCATACCGGGTAATTGTGATTCCCTGGTATATCTTGGTGGGAATGAACAGTCCACGCATAAGTATATCAGTGAGTCCCTGGGAAAAGGAACCATTGATAAAAAAAGCAGTGGGGAAACCAAAGGCCGGCAAGGGAGCAGTTCCCGGAATTATGATGTGCTGGGGCGTGAGCTTTTGACACCGGACGAAACCCGAAAGCTGGATAACTCAGAGTGTATTTTGTTAATCAGGGGTTGTGATCCTATTATTGATAAGAAATACAATACTTTTGCACACTCCAGATTTTCGGAAACAGAAGATGGCGGGGGTGCGCCTTATATCCATGACAGAATGGCTGCCCAAAAACAGGCGGTACAGATTTTAAGTGAAGAATCCCTGGATTATTATAAGAAGAAAAAGGAACAGGGAGAAGATGTTCAGATTGTGGAACTGTCTTTTGATGAAATTTTTTCTTATGAGCCTATTCCTAAGAAGATTTTTTCGGAGGAAGAGCTGAAAGAGAACCAGAAGAAGAGAACGGTAGAGGAGGTGAGGCCGCCGAAGAAAACGGAAAAACCGGTACAGACAGAGGAAGAAAAACTTTCTGAATTATTGGAAAGCCATGTTTATAATGAGGAACAGTTGGGAGAAATCATGCTTGCCATTGGTGCTGGAATTTCGTATGATAAAATCCTTCAAATGGCAGATACAAAAAACAGTGCTGAAAAGATGAAGGAAATCCGTAAAAAATTTACAAAAGAAACAGCCTCGGATTAAAGAAGGCAGATTTTTGGAAACCTGTAGTTTTTGCATTACGCAGGGCAGGTTTTCAAAAATCTGTCTTTTTGCGTAATGCGGTATCAATCACATGAAAAGGAGTAAAAAGATATGAAAATCAAAGAGGTTATCAGAAAGAAACAGAACCGCTTGAAAAAATCTCTACTGGGAGTCCTGGCAGTAAGCGCTGCCACTGTTTCCCTGTTCCCCCAGACTGTCATGGCTTCCGGGGTAAGTGACGTAACACAGCCGCTTATGAATTTAAAGACACTGGTGATCAGTATTATCGGTGCGGTGGGTGTGATTATCCTGGCAAAAAACGTGATGGAATTTGCACAGGCTTACCAGCAGCAGGACAGTTCTTCTATGAACAGTGCCATTAAAGGAATTGTTGCAGGGCTTATTATGGCAGCTATTTCCTCCGTTCTTACTTTCC